>OMKS01000494.1_pt1 | contig 36575 bp, 36 predicted proteins | sample 1674721 | NCBI WGS metagenome assembly OMKS01 (sample SAMN06264996, study PRJEB25208) | sediment metagenome | isolation source: hot spring sediment | place: USA: California | collected 2014-09-02 | reverse complement strand
TTCCAGACCAACCTCCTGGCCCTCAACGCGGCGGTGGAAGCGGCCCGGGCCGGGCGACACGGCAAGGGCTTTGCCGTGGTGGCGGAGGAGGTGCGCAACCTGGCGGCCCGTAGCGCCAAGGCGGCCAAGGAGACCGCCGAGCTGATCGAAGGTTCGGTGGCCAAGACCGAAAACGGCACCGAGATCGCCGGCAAGACCGCCGAATCGCTCAACGCCATCGTCGGCGCCATCACCAAGGCCACCGACCTGGTGGGTGAGATCGCCGCCGCCAGTAACGAACAGGCCCAGGGGATCTCCCAGGTCAACGAAGGCCTAAGCCAGATCGACCAGGTCACCCAGACCAATACCGCCAACGCCGAGGAGGGCGCGGCCGCGGCCGAGGAACTCGCCAGCCAGGCCGAACACCTGCGCGGCCTGATGGCCGCCTTCAAGGTCAAGGGTGGGAGCGTAACCAGGCACCAGCAACTACCGGCCACCCCGGCGACCAGCAGCAGCAGTGAATTCAAGGGCTGGGAGCAGAGGAAATCGCCCCCAACCCAAAAGCCCCGGCCCAGCGAGATAATCGCCTTGGATGACCGGGAATTCGGCAAGTATTAAAAGCGGGAGCTAAGCTGAAGATGGACCATGGTCTCACCATCAGTGCCCAGGAGTTCGGTTTGATTCGCGCTCTGGTTTACGAGCGGTTCGGAATCAATCTGACCGACCAGAAACGGGCCCTGGTGGTGGGACGCCTGCAAAAACTGTTGCGCGACGGCGGATTCAGTTCATTCAAGCAGTACCATGAAGCGGTAACCACCGATGAGAGCGGGGCGGCCCTCGACCGGCTGATCAATCGAATCTCCACCAACTACACCTACTTTAACCGCGAGCAGGCCCATTTCCATTTTTTCACCCATACGGTGCTGCCGGCCCTGGTGGCCCGCCAACGGGCCGACAACCACCTCGACCTGCGAATCTGGAGTGCCGGCTGTTCCTCCGGCGAGGAACCCTATATGCTGACCATGCTGATGATGGAACATCTGGGCCATGATTATGACTCCTGGAGCGCCGGGGTGCTGGCCACCGATATCTCCGACCAAGCCCTGGGCAAGGCCCGGCGGGGGATTTACGAGGAGGAGCAGGTGGCCAAGATACCGGCCGCCATCAAGCAAAAATATTTCACACGGCGCGAGGACGGCAGTTGGCAAGTTGGCGAAAAAGTTCAGAATCAGGTGACTTTTCGTCGCTTCAACCTGATGAACCGCCAATTTCCCTTTAAGAAACCATTTCAGGTCATTTTCTGCCGCAATGTGATGATCTACTTCGACACCCCTACCCGGCAGGCCCTGGTCAAGCGCTACCACCGGCACCTGGAACCCGGCGGCTACCTCTTCATCGGCCACTCTGAAAGTTTGGGCCGGGAACAGGATGATTTTCAATACATTATGCCCGCCGTCTACCGGCGCAACTGAGGGGGAAGCCGCCATGACCGCCCTTAACCGCAAAATCCGGGTGCTGGTGATCGACGACTCCTCGCTGGTCCGGACCATTTTAAGTCAGGGTCTGGCCCAGGATCCCGGCATCGAGGTGGTGAACACCGCCCCTGACCCCTTCGTGGCCCGGGACCGGATTGTGGAGCTGCAACCCGATGTCCTGACCCTCGATGTGGAGATGCCCCGCATGGACGGGGTGGAATTTCTGCGCCGGCTGATGCCCCAGTATCCCCTGCCGGTGGTGATGGTCAGCGCCCTGACTAAAAAGGGGCAGCAGATCACCCTGAACGCCCTGGAGGCCGGGGCGGTGGATTTCGTGACCAAGCCCAGCACCGATGTGGCCCGGGGCCTTGGTGCCATGCTGATGGAGCTGCGCACCAAGATCAAGATCGCTTCCAGTGCCAACGTCGCTCACTGGAAGGAACGACGAGCCGCCCTGTTTGCCGGCAAGATTCTGACCGCCCCCAAGGCGCTGGCCGAATCCACCGACAAGATCATCGCCATTGGGGCCTCCACCGGCGGCACCGAGGCGGTCCGGGCGGTAATCACCCGCTATCCCGCCAACACCCCGGGAGTGGTGATTGTTCAGCATATGCCGGCCGGTTTTACCCGGATGTTTGCCGACCGCCTCAATGAACTTTGCGCCATGCAGGTAAAGGAGGCGGCCAGCGGTGATCGGATCATGGCCGGCCGGGTGTTGATCGCCCCCGGTGAACGACAGTTGCGGGTGCGGCGCTCCGGCGGAATTTACGAGGTGGATTGCCGCCCCGGCGAGAAGGTCTCCGGCCACTGCCCCTCGGTGGATGTGCTGATGCATTCGGTGGCCGAGGAGGTGGGGCGAAACGCGGTGGGGATCATGCTCACCGGCATGGGCCGGGATGGGGCCGCCGGCATGCTGGCCATGCGCCGGGCCGGGGCCCGCAACCTCGCCCAGGATGAAAAAAGTTCGGTGGTCTTCGGGATGCCCAAAGAGGCCTTTGCCAACGGAGGCGCCGAAATGCTGGTTCCCCTGGAAGAGATTGCCCAAACCTCACTTAACATGCTGGCTTAAGAGGATACCCATGGAAAATCAACTCAGCGCCGATCAAGTGGAGATCATCCAGGAGTTTATCCAGGAGTGTACCGACCTGCTGGATAACCTGGAACCTTCCATCGTTGCCTTCGGCGAATTAACCCAAAACAGCGATTTCTCCCCCACCGAAGAGAAGATGCCGATTCTCCACGAGGTTTTCCGGCTCTTTCATTCGATCAAGGGCAGCGCCGGATTCCTGAACTTCAGCCATATGGCCACCACCGCCCACGCCGCCGAAAACCTGCTGGACAAGATCAGAAAGGGTGAGCAGGCCATGAACGGCGATCATGTCGATCTGCTCTGCCGAACCTGCGACTTCATGCGGGCCACCCTGGATCAGGTGGCCTGTCAGCTCAACGATCAGACCATGGCCCGGGAGGCCGATGAGTTGACCGGGCGGCTGAAACTCTCCCTGGGGGAACCCCGCCCCGCTTCCGCCGCCACGGAAACGCCCGCCGGTTGCGCGGAGCCGGTCACGCCGGACACCGGCTTGCTCGATTTGGCGGTGACCCCGGAGATGCTTGCCGCTTTTGTTCAGGAAGCCGGCGAGCAGTTGCAGGAGATGGAGGAGGGTTTGCTGGCCTGGAGCCGGGATGGCGACTCCAACTCCCTTATCGGCGAACTGTTCCGCAAGATGCACAGCTTCAAAGGCAACTGCGGTTTTGTCGGAATGGCCGACCTGGAACGCTTAAGCCACCGTATCGAAACCGTGCTCGACGCGGCCAGGTCCGGAACCTGCCCGGCCAGGACCCGACCCGCCGACACCCTGCTCAACCTGATCGATACCCTCAAAGGGGCGTTGACCGATATCGCCGGCGGCGGCAAGGGCCGGATCGACGGCCTGGATCTCTACCTGGAACTGCTCGACGACCTGCTCCCCGCCGACCGGCAAGGCAACGTTTCCCCCCCGGCGGTTCCCCGACTGGGGGAGATCCTTCAGGAGGAGGGCCTGGTCAGCGCCGCGGAGGTGGACCGGGCTCTGGAAAGTCAGAAACAGGCGGCCACCCGGGCCGAAACACAACCCGCCGGCCCGGGCGGCATTGCCAAGCGTCAGGACCTGCGGGTCGATGTGGAAAAGATCGACAACCTGATCAACCTGATCGGGGAGCTGGTGATTGCCGAAAACATGCTGGTTCACAGCCCCGATATCGAAGAGCTGGAACTGGAAAATTTCAGCAAGGCTTCCCAGCAGATGAGCAAGATCGTCAAGGAGCTGCAGGAGGTTGCCATGTCGATCCGGATGATTCCGGTGGCTGGCCTTTTCAACCGGATGACCCGGCTGGTTCACGATCTCTCGCGCAAATCGGGGAAGAAGGTAAATCTGATCACCGGCGGCACCGAAACCGAGGTGGACAAGACGGTGATCGAGAAGATCACAGACCCCCTGGTCCACCTGATTCGCAACTCCATGGACCACGGCCTGGAAAACCCGGAAGAGCGGCGGGCGGCTGGCAAGGAGGAGATCGGCACCCTGCGGCTTACCGCCAGCCATGAAGAGGGAGAGGTCCTGATCAGGATCGAGGATGACGGCCGGGGACTCAACCGGGATAAGATTTTGCGGAAGGCAGTCCAGAAAGGACTGCTGGAGGGCGATGGCGCCGGACTCAGCGATCATGAGGTGGCGGCGATGATCTTTCTGCCCGGGTTTTCCACGGCCGAGCAGGTAACCGATGTTTCCGGTCGGGGGGTGGGAATGGATGTGGTAAAACAGAATCTCCACCAGATCAACGGCAAGATCGACATCGCGAGCAGCTCCGGCCAGGGCACCCTGATCACCCTGAGGATCCCCCTGACCATGGCCATTATCGACGGGATGATGGTCCGGGTCGGGGAGAGTCGCTATATAATCCCGATTCTTGCCATCCGGGAATCGTTCCGGCCCAGCCCGACGGCCATCACCATGACCCCCGACGGCGGCGAAATGGTCCGGGTGCGGGAGCGGCTCTTTCCAGTCTTGCGGCTCAATCGCCTCCACCGGGTGGCCGGAGCCCGCGAGGCCCTGGATGAGGGAATTCTGATCCTGCTGGAAAACCAGGGCCGCAATGTCTCTCTTTTTGTGGATGAAATTCTGGGCCAGCAGCAAACGGTAATCAAGGGCCTCTCCGGATATATCGGCGAGATCGGCCAGGTTAGCTGCGTTTCAGGCTGCACCATTCTCGGCAACGGCGAGGTCTGTCTGATCCTGGATGCCGGCAACCTGACCGAAATCAACCCGGTCACCATTTGAGCAGGGAGCAGAGTTATGAAAATTTTGCTTGTGGAAGATGATTTTATCAGCCGGACGGTGCTCCAGGAGATTCTGGCGCCCTTCGGGATCTGTCATCAGGCGGTGGACGGTCGGGAGGCCCTGAAAGCCCATCGCCGGGCCTTGAACGAGGGGTCCCCCTACAACCTGATCTGCCTTGATATCATGATGCCCAACCTGGACGGCCAGGAGACCCTGCGCCGGATTCGCGAGCTGGAGAAAGAGCAGGGCATCGGGGGCAGCGACATGGTCAAGGTGATCATGACCACCGCTCTCGACGACCCCAAGAGTATCATGACCGCCCTGGTCAAGGGTTCGTGCGAGGGCTATCTGGTCAAGCCCATCAGACGCGACACCCTGCTGGCCAAATTGCGCGAACTCGGGATGATTCAGGAATAGGTTGGGGTCATGACCAGCAACAACAAGGTGGTCGGGGTAGGCGAATTTGCCGTTTCCGCCAACCAGGGCGAGAGGATCAAGACCTTCGCCCTGGGTTCCTGCGTGGCGGTGATCTTTCTCCACAAGCCCAGCCGTTCGGTGGGGCTGATCCATGTCGCCCTGCCCGACTCCCGAATCAGTCCCGATATCGCGGCCAAACGCCCAGGATACTTTGCCGACACCGGCATTCCGGCCATTCTCAAGGAGATGGCCGTCCTGACCGGCACCGGGACCAGCAACGGCCTGGCCCGGGGGATGGTGGTCAAGATGGCCGGCGGAGCCAACGTTATGGATACCAACAACACCTTCAACATCGGCAAACGCAACATCCTGGCCCTGAAGAAGATTCTCTGGCCCTTGGGGATGGGGCCGGCGGCCGAGGACGTGGGCGGCGGCTTCAGCCGGACGGTGACGGTGGGGGTGGCAAGCGGCCGGGTGTTTATCAGCTGCGCCGGCAAGGGAGAATGGGAATTATGAATCGGCAAGAAAATGAACGGGCCGTGGCACGACAGATCGCCGAACTGCCCCTGCTCTCCAGCTCGGCCTCCCAGTTGCTGGCCCTTGGCGCCGCCGCCGACCACGGTCTTGCCGATATCGTCAGGATCGTCAAGCACGACGCGATCCTGACCTCTCGGGTCCTCAAGGTGGTCAACTCCGCCGCCTATGCCCGGGCGGTGGAGATTCACGCCATCGAGCACGCCGTCTCCCTGCTTGGCGAGGATATGGTGGTGACCACCGCCCTGCGTGAAGCCGCCGGGCTATTGCTGGCCAAGAGATTGACGGGCTATGCCGCCGAGGCCGGGGAACTCTGGCGCCACAGTCTTAAAACCGCCCTGGCCGCCAAACTGCTGGCCCCCAAAGCCAGGTCCCCGGTCAACGGTGAACTTGCCTTCACCTGCGGCCTGCTCCATGATTTGGGCAAGGCGGTGATCTCCGACTACCTGGAGCAGACCGCCGGCAAGATCCGCCAGGCCATCGAGCAGGGCCGATTTCCCGACTACCTGGCGGCGGAACGGGCCATCCTGGGGATCGACCACGCCGAGGCCGGCCATAAAATCTGCCGCCGCTGGCAACTGCCGGCTCCCCTGGCCGAATCATGCCGCCACCATCATCAGCCGGCGGCGGCCGAGCGCTGGCAAGGGCTGCTGTACGTGGTCCACCTGGCCGATATCATCGCCATGCTCTCCGGGATCGGCACCGGCGCCGACACCCTGCAGTATCGGTTGGATCGCGACTACGAACGCCATCTCGAACTGGATGAAGCCGGCCTGAACAGCACCATGCTGGCGGTGGAACGGGAGTTCGCCCAGGTTGAGGATATCTTCTGCTGAGGGGAAAAATGAAAATTGCCATTGTGGATGATTCGGCCACGGCCAGGATGTTTATTCGGCGCTGCCTGGGGATACCCCGCTTTGAATCCGGCCCGGTGCCCGGATCACCCGACCCCGGCCTGCGCTGGGACTTAACCGTGGACAACCTGCCCTTCACCCTGTTTTTTTGCTACACATCACCTTAACAAAAAGGTTGTCAGCGGCAGGTGCCGTTGCTAAGTTGTCCGCCGCTCATCAACGCCCCCGGCGGGCAATTTAACAAGGGTCAATCCGGAGAATTTCCGATGCCGAAACACTTTGTCCTCGACACCAATGTCCTGCTGCACAACGCCGATTCCATCAGCTCTTTTGCCGACAATACGGTGGTGCTGCCCATGTCGGTCATCGAGGAACTGGACCGCTTCAAGTCGCACAGCGACGAGCTGGGCCGCAACGCCCGGCGGGTTATTCGCCAGCTGGACCGTTTGCGGGAAAAAGGGCGCCTGGCCGAGGGGGTGCCGCTGGAAACCGGGGGGATGGTGAAGATCTACCCCGAAAAGGGACAGGTAACTGATCCGGGCCTGGACCTGGCCGTGGCGGACAACCGTATTCTGGCGGTGGCCTACACCCTGCTGCAACAGGGCCACAAGGTGATTTTCGTTTCCAAGGATATCAATGCCCGCCTGAAAGCCGATGCCCTGGGCCTTGAAGTGATGGACTTCGAGAAGCAGAAAGTCAACATCGACGAGCTCTATTCGGGGCAGCGGGAACTGACGCTTGCCGGTCGCCTGATCGACCAGTTATACCAAGACGGCTCTCTCACCCTGGAAGGGCTGGGGCTGCATCCCAATGAATTCGTCTTTCTGGTCGACGAAGCCGATCAAAAGCACTCCGCCCTGGCCCGGGCGGCTACCCCCGACAGCGTGGCCCGCTTGCGCTTTCAGGAGGAGCGGATCTGGAATATTCGGCCTCGCAGCAAGGAGCAGCGCATGGCTTTCGAGCTGCTGCTGGACCCGGAGGTCAAGCTGGTGACCATGGTCGGCCAGGCCGGTACCGGCAAGACCCTGCTGGCCCTGGCCGCCGGCCTGGAAGGGGTTCTGGGCAGCAACAGCTATGACCGGTTGCTGGTCTCCCGGCCCATTATCCCCTTGGGCAAGGACCTGGGCTATATGCCCGGGGACAAGGACGAGAAGCTCTCGCACTGGATGCAGCCGGTTTTCGACAATCTGGTCTACCTGATGCGGGACGGCCACCAGGACCAGCAGGAACCTGAATCTTTGCGGCTTAAGGTGGATCGGCTGCTGCGCGACCATACCGTGGAAATGGAGGCGCTCACCTATATCCGGGGCCGCTCCATTTCCCGGCAGTTCGTGATTGTCGATGAGGCCCAGAACCTGACGCCGCACGAGATCAAAACCATTGTCAGCCGGGCCGGCGAGGGCACCAAGATGGTGCTGACCGGCGACCCTTACCAGATCGACAACCCCTATCTCGATTCAAGCAGCAACGGCTTGACCTACGCCGTGGAGCGGCTGAAGATGCTGCCGCTCCACGGTCATATAACCCTCAAGCGCAGCGAACGCAGCGATCTTGCCGCCGCCGCCGCTGACTACCTGTAACCCCACCCCATGGCCTGATGGCGCCGACCGGCGCAGCTACGCGGCCAGGGCGGCCATTTCCGGCGGCATGGGACAGGATAACTCCAGCACCGCCCCCCCCCGGCCTGGCTGGCCACCCTTGACACAGGGACTCGGTTCTTGATAACCTGACTGCGAGGGGTTGCACGGGGTGGTCGCCGATGCCCCGTTCTTTTTGCCAGCGCCGAGAAAAGCAACCTCTTATCATTTCCCTGGCGACTCGACACAGCCGAAGTCCCGACGAGGGGGGGGTTGGACAACGCCTTGGTGTGTGAAAGCAGCCCAGTTCTGAACCGCGCCAGCGCGTTCTCGTACAAGTGCCGGGCCTGCGGCCGTTGCTGTCACAACAAGCGCATTCAAGCAAACCCCTACGAAATCCTTAGATTGGCGCGCAACCGGTCGCTGTCGACCGGCGAATTTATTCAGACCTTTCTCGAAGTCAACGGTCCTTACCTGCGCATTCGGGATGACGGCGCATGCTTTTTCCTCGCCGATAGCAGGTGCGCGGTGCACCCTGACCGTCCCTTGGCGTGCCGCACCTATCCGCTGGGACGCTGGGTCGACGGCCGCGGGCGGGAGACGTTCCGGGAACTGAAATCCGCCCCCCAACGCGAAGGCGTGCGCGGACAGACCGGGACGGTGGACGCCTTCCTGGACGAACAGGGCGCGCATCCTCACATGGATGCGGCAAACAGGTACCAGGCCATCTTCTACCGGATATTTGAAGCCTTGCAACGGATTATCAGGAATGACGCGGACCTGCCCGAGGAGACCCGCGACACCGTAGCCGCCGGAGGACCCGGGCGACGCCCGGATATCATGAAGTGGCTCGACGTGGATGGGATGGTTTCCGCCGCCTGCCAGAACCGGAACACTTCCGTTCCCGTGGAGATGGATCAGCTCGTGACCCTGCACATCGCGTCCGTTGAAGAGTTGGCGATCCCGCCAAAAGGAGAAGAGCCATGAAGAAAAGAACACCAGAGAATAAGCACACAACTACCCTTAATCTAGCCGTTGCAGCGTTGACGCTCGGCATGAGCATGGATGGGCATCGGCGCCAACAGTGTGTTCGCGCTGGAAAACGAAAAGGTTATTACCGCCCCCGGGGACCGGGGTGCCGTGGGCGCATTCCCGAAAGTGGAGCGACCCGGAACGGCATTCCCGAAGGTGGAGCGGCCAGGCGCGGAATTCCCCAAACAGGGACCGCCCACCTACGACACCCACAAGTAACCCGGCTCGCCGGCCCCGGTCGCGAAATCCGCTCCGTGATCACCACCCTGGTTCAGCCCGGGAGTGCTTTCCAGTTAAGCAACTTTTGATTCCATGGAAGAGTTTATGCCCTTAAAATTCCGTCCTCTGCCCTGGACCACCGGGCCCACCGGCCGCCCCCGTCAGGTGGGCATTGAAATCGAAATGGCAGGAGTGGACTTGACCACCATGGCCGAGGCGGTCCGGGCCGAGTTCGGCGGCCGGGTGGAGCACCACAATCCCTTTCGCAGCCGGGTGAAGGTTCCGGAATTCGATGAATTCGTCATTGAACTGGACGCCCGGATCCTGCAGGACCGCCGCTACCGGGAACACCTGCGCGCTTTAGGCATCGAACTGGACAACGAGGACCACGAAACTTTGGAGCGCTGGCTGGCCGACGCCGCCGGTATTTTGGTACCCCACGAGATCGTGGCCCCGCCCCTGCCGCTGAGCGCCCTGCCCCGCCTGGACCGGGTGCGGGCCGACCTGCAGCAAAAAGGGGCCCGGGGCACCCAATCTTCCCTGCTGTACGCTTTCGGCCTGCAGATCAATATCGAAGCCCACAGCCTCACGGCGGAGTGGCTTACCGCCATCTTGCAGGCCTTTGTTCTGCTGAACGAGGCCCTGGTCAAGGCCGGCAACATCGACTTAACCCGCCAGCTTTCCCCCTATATCCGTCCCTTTCCCGGCAATTACGGGCGCCTGATCCTGCAACCGGATTATCAGCCGGCCATGACGCGATTGATCGACGATTACCTGGAGTACAACCCCACCCGCAACCGTCCCTTGGACATGCTGCCGCTGTTTGCCGAAATCGACCGGGAGCGGGTCTGGGCGGCACCGGTGGAGCATGAGCTGATCAAACCCCGACCGGCCCTGCATTACCGACTACCCAACTGCGAGATCGACGACCCCACCTGGAGCCTGGCTCAACCCTTCAACGGCTGGGCCGAGGTGGAACATCTAGCGGCCAACCCGGAACAGCTGCAGGCCGCTGCCGGCGAATATCTGCAACGCCCGTCCCAGGCCCTGGGGCAATTCACCGACGAGTGGGTGGAACGGATCCGTGGCTGGTTTTGAACCGCCCCAAAGCAGGACGCCGACGCCCCCCCGGCCTCACCCCACGGTGGCCATAACCGGGCCGGATCGCGGCGGCTGGCCGGCCTGGTTTTTCACCGCCTGGGCGGTGCGCCGGGCCGGGGGGCGCCCCTTCCGGGTACGCCCCGGCAGACCGCAAAGCGAAAGGCCTTTCGACGCCCTGATTATCGGCGGCGGCGCCGACGTGGACCCGGAACTTTACGACAACGGCGAAGAAGGCCCCGCCCCCCAAAATATCAAAACGGTGGAAAAACGCTTCAGCCAGCGCCTGGTCGGCTACTTTTTCTACCCCCTGCTGTGGGTTTTGCGGCTGATGTTTCAGTCCCACGGCGGAACTCTGGAAAATGATCGCGACTTGCTGGAAAAAGCCCTGATCAGCCAAGCCCTGGCGGAAGGCAAGCCGATCCTGGGGATCTGCCGCGGCATGCAATTGCTCAACGTGGTGCGGGGCGGCACCCTGAACCGGGATCTCAGCGGTTTTTACGTCGAGACCCCGAAAACACGAAGCCTACTACCGGTAAAAAAGGTTTACTTGCGAGCAGATTCACAACTGGCGCGAATTTTTGCCGCCACCACGGTGCGGGTCAACGCCCTGCACGACCAAGCGGTGGCCACCTTGGGCTGCCGGCTGCGGGTCGTCGGCCGAGAGGGCAACGAGGTCATTCAGGCCATTGAGGCCATCGACCGCTGGTGCATCGGAGTTCAGTGGCACCCGGAATACCTGCCCCAGAAAAAAGTTCAGCAGCGCCTCTTCCGAGCCTTGATCAGAGCGACTCAAAGGTCTTACCCCGCTCAATGAGCTGGAGAAGTCGATTTGTCTAGTTCAGCGCTTCTCCTGTCGGACGGCACAGGCGATGCAGAGCGTCGCGGCGGGATCGGTTTCCAGGCGGCGAATGGCGATCTCCTCCTCGCAGGCAGTACACAGGCCGTAATCGTCTTTTTGGATACGGGCGAGCGCGGAATGGATGCGCTGCAGCTGTATCTCCCGGCGGCGCTGGGCCTCAATGGCCATGGCCTGCCTCTGCATGGCGTCCATGCGAGAGAGGCGGCCGACGCTGGCCTGATCGAGCGTCACCGGCTTCGTGGAATCTTTGGCGGCTTCCTTGCTCGCCAGCAACTCCTGTCGCTGGGCTTCCAACAGTTGGCGAAAGTGTTCGAGTTGTACGGGTGTCATGTTCATATTGTTTTTTTCTATGAGATTTTGTCGGGACGATTTTCCCCAGGATATTTTTCAAACCTTCGGCACCAGCTTAAAAATATCCTCAACCCGGGTTATCGCCCCGCCGCTGGCGCTGACGGAAGAAGATCCGCAGGGGCACCTGGTCCAGACCCAGAGCGTCACGAAAACGATTGACCAGGAAACGGGAATAGGAGAAATGGATCCCCTTGGGGTCGTTGGCAAAGATGATCAGGGTGGGCGGCCGGCTGCTGATCTGGGTGACATAATAGAGCTTGAGGCGCCGCCCCTTATGCATGGCCGGAGGATGGGCCGCAACCGCTTCACTGAGGATTTTGTTCAGGCGGGGGGTGGAGAACTCGCGGCTATACTGCTCATGGACTTTGTCCAGCAGGGGAAAAAGCTTGCCGACCCCGAAACCGGTGAGGGCCGAAACCTTGTGCACCGGGGCATAACCGGCGAAATGGATCGCCCGGTCCACCTCGGCCAGCAGGTGGTCCTGGCGCTTGCGGTCACTCTTCAACAGATCCCACTTGTTGAGCAGAACCAGACAGGCCCGGCCCCGCTCCAGCCCGTAACCGATAATCTTGGTATCCTGCTCGGTCACCCCCTCGTCGGCATCGATCACGATCAGGGCCAGGTCGCAACGTTCCAGGGTGTGCAAGGCTCTGACCACGCTGAATTTTTCCACCCGCTCCTGGACCTTGCCCTTGCGCCGGATTCCGGCGGTATCGATCAGCAGATAGTTCTTGGCGCCCCGGGTCAGCATGGTATCCACCGAATCCCGGGTGGTGCCGGGCAGATCGGAAACCACCATCCGCTCCTCCCCCAGCAGCCGGTTGACCAGCGATGATTTGCCCACATTGGGCCGACCGATGAAGGCAACTTTGCTGGTGTCCGGCGGGGGCGGCGATTCAGCGGCTTCATCGGGGGGCAAGTCAGCCACCACCTGATCGAGAACGTCGTTCAACCCCAGGCCGTGGGCGGCGGAGAGGGGCCAGAGCTGATCCACCCCCAACTCGTAAAAGGGTGGCAGCAGGCGGGCGGCCTGGTCGGGAGCATCGATCTTGTTGACCAGATAGTGAACCTTTTTGCCGGAGCGGCGGAGGATATCCACCACATCCCGATCTTCTGGCATCACTCCCTCCCGGCCATCCAGCAGGAAAAGGACCATGTCGGCCTCGGCCACCGCCAGCCTGGTCTGCTCCTGGATCAGCGGGTTGATCCTGGACTCCTGGTCGCTCTCGATCCCCCCGGTGTCGATCAGCATGAAGGTGCGCTCGTTCCAGGTCACCTTTTCATAGTGGCGGTCCCGGGTCACCCCGGGGGTGGGATCGACAATCGCCTTACGACTGCCGGCAATCCGGTTGAAGAGACTGGATTTACCCACGTTGGGCCGCCCAATCAGCGCCACCAGCGGCAGGGTTTTATTCGTGGTCATGACCTTTCTGTACCAGGTTGATTTTTTCGGGCAGGGTGGCCGCCAGCTTCCGCAAACGCGGGAAACGGTGACCCTCGGGCATCTCATTGAGCAGCGAAACCAGTTGCGTGGCGGCGGGCCGCAGATAGCTCCGGAAGAATTTTTTGCCCCGCTGCCGAGTTAGGAAGGCAAAGGCCCCCATAATCTGCAGATTACGCTGAAGGGCCAGGAAGTACCAGCCCCGCCGGAAATTTTCCCGGTCCAGATCCGGCAGCAGTTCCGTTGCCCTTGCCAGGTAGAAATCGAAGAGGGCGGCCCGCAAATCGGGCGCCAGGGCGGCGTAGGGATCGTTGAGCAGGGCGGCCAGATCGTAGGCCAACGGCCCCAGGCGGGCCCCCTGATAATCAATGATCCGAACCCGGTCGCCTTGAAGCATCAGGTTGCGGCACTGGTAGTCCCGATGGAGGACAAAGTCGGCCGGTTGCTCGGCGGCCAGCTCGGCCAGCAGTTCAAATTCGGCGGCCAGTTCAGCGGGCAGCTCTCCCCAGCCCAGCCAGTCGCGGCCCAGGGCCTGGTAAAAATAGCCGGACTCCCGCTCCAGCATCAGGCTGCGGTCATAGTGGCGGGTATCCCAGCAGGCGTCCACGGGAAAACCGGCCCGAGCCTTAATCTGCAGGATCAGCAGGGCCTCGATGGCCCGGCGGTAGCAAGCGGCGATCTCCCCTCCCGCCGGTCGCTCCTGCAAGCGGCGATGAAGCAGAAGATCGCCCAGATCTTCCAGCAGCAGGGCGCCGCTGGCCGGATCAAAGCCATAAATCTGCGGCACCGGCACACCGGACCGGCCCAGATGGCGACCAATCGCGGCGGCGGCAGCGGCCTCGGCCAACCCCCTGGCGTCGGCACTCCCGGGCAGCACCAGCAGCAGGGAGGTGGCGTCGGCCCGGCGGCAACGATAGAAGCGGCGGTCGGAGCCGTCCCCGGCCAGGACCTCCACCGCCGCCGGCTCCTCTCCCACTCCCGCCAACCGCCACCAGAGCTCCCTGATCTCCTCAGCGCTCAATCCCTCACCCCATAATCTCCTTCCGGCTTCAGCGGCGCCGTCCCGCCCCTTTAGAGGGAATCCACAATGGCATTCAGGGTGGGACTGGGGCGCATGGCCCGGCTGGTTTTTTCCCGGTCCGGCCGGTAGTAGCCGCCGATATCCACCGGCCGGCCCTGGGCGGCGTTGAGCTCGGCCACGATTTTGGCTTCGTTGGCGGCCAATTCCCGGGCCACCCCAGCAAAGCGATCACCCAGTTGGCCATCCTCTCTCTGCTCGGCCAGGCTCTGGGCCCAGTAGAGGGCCAGATAGAAATGGCTGCCCCGGGTATCCAGCTCACCCACCCTGCGGGAGGGCGATCTCTCGTTCTCCAGGAACTTGCTGATGGCCTGATCCAGAGTCCGGGCCAGGACCGCCGCCTTCTCGTTTTTAGAGGCGGAGTAAAGATGTTCCAGAGAGGGAACGATGGCACAGAATTCGCCCAGGGAATCCCAGCGCAGGTGGCCCTCCCGCAGGAACTGCTCCACGTGCTTGGGCGCCGAGCCGCCGGCTCCGGTCTCAAACAGCCCGCCGCCGTTCATCAGGGGCACGATGGAGAGCATCTTGGCGCTGGTCCCCAGTTCCAGAATCGGAAAGAGATCGGTCAAATAGTCACGCAGAACGTTGCCGGTAACCGAAATGGTATCCTCGCCCTTTCTGATCCGGGCCAAGGAGAAGCGCATCGCCTCATCGGGCCGCATGATCCGGAGATCCAGGCCGGCGGTGTCATGTTCTGGCAGATAGGCCTTGACCTTGGCGATCAGCTCGGCGTCGTGGCTCCGTTTTTCATCCAGCCAGAAGATGGCCGGGGTGCCGGTGGCCCGGGCTCGAGTCACCGCCAGCTTGACCCAGTCGCGGATGGGGGCGTCCTTGGTCTGGCAGCTTCGGAAGATATCTCCGGGGGCCACGGCCTGGGAGAGCAGAACCTTACCCTCCCGATCAATCAGCCGAATGGTGCCGTTGGCGGGAGCGACGAAGGTCTTGTCGTGGGAGCCATACTCCTCGGCCTTCTGGGCCATCAGGCCCACATTGGCCACGCTGCCCATGGTGGCCGGATCAAACGCGCCGCGAAGCTTGCAGTCCTCGACCACCTGCTGGTAGATGGTGGCGTAGCTGCGGTCGGGCACCATGGCGATGGTGTCGTGGAGAGCGTCATCGGCTCCCCACATCCGGCCACCGTCCCGGATAAAAACCGGCATGGAGGCATCGACGATCACATTGTTGGGCGCATGCAGGTTGGTGATCCCTTTGCTGGAATCGACCATGGCCAGTTGGCAGTTTTGCTCGTAGCAGGCCATGATATCCGCTTCGATCTCCGCCCGCTGGGCCGCCGGCAGATTTTGGATCCGCCCGTAGAGGTCGGCCAGGCCGTTGTTGGCATTGACCCCCAACTCCTTGATCACCGCCGCGTGCTTGCGGAAAACATCCTGGTAGAAAACCGTGACGCAATGGCCGAACATGATCGGGTCGGAAACCTTCATCATGGTGGCCTTGAGATGCAGGGAGAGCAGCACTCCGTCTTGGCGGGCAGCGGCGATCTGCTCCTGGTAAAAGCTCCGCAGGGCGGCCACGCTCATCACCGCCGCGTCGATCACCTCGCCGGCCTGCAACGGCAAACTCTCCTTGAGGGTGACGACCTTGCCATCAGCGCCCACAAATTCAATTTTCGCCTCACAGGCTTCCGGGACGGTCAGAGATCGTTCACTGCCGTAAAAATCCCCGCCGCTCATGTGGGCAACCCGTGACTTGGAGTTTTCAGGCCAGGGCTTCATCAAGCGATGGGGATTCTTTTGCCCGAACCGCTTCACCGAGGCCGGCGCCCGGCGGTCCGAGTTGCCCTCCCGCAGCACCGGATTGACGGCGCTGCCCAGCACCCTGGCAAACCTGGCCTGCAACTCCTTATCGGCGGGAGTTTGCGGCTCATCGGGATAGTCCGGAATATTGTAGCCCTGCTCCTGCAACTCCTTGATTGCCGCCTTGAGTTGGGGAATGGAGGCGCTGATATTGGGCAGTTTGATGATATTGGCCTCGGGCCGCTTGCACAGCGCCCCCAGCTCGGCGAGATAATCGGGAATCCGCTGCCCTTCGGTGAGGTTTTCCGGAAAATTGGCGATGATTCGGCCGGCCAAGGAGATGTCATACTGCTCCATCATGATGCCGGTGCCGGCGGTATAGGCCTTAAGGACCGGAAACAGGGAATAGGTTGCCAGGGCCGGGGCCTCATCGACTTCGGTATAAATTATTTTCTGGGTGGTCATCTTGCTCCCTCGGTATTCATTAGGATTCACATGGGGGTATCGCGGTTTGTCATCAACCGTGGAGGTTTAGCACAAACCGGGCCGGATTGCACGCCATATCAACGTTAAAGGCAACAGTCGCCAGCCTTCCGCCCGGCTCAGAACTTTTCCAGATAGCGCAACATGGGCTGATAAACCCGCTGGGCGACCGCCTCAAAGTCGGGCAGCAGCTCGGCAGTCTCGTCGAACACGGGAGGATGGCGCGAGGCAAAGATCATCTCCACGTAGGGATCGGCCACCTCGGGCGGAGCCCCATGTTCGTAGCCGGTGCCGTAAAAGGTATTGTGGGCGGCCTGGCGAGCCTTGACCAGGACCGCCGCAGTCGGAGTCTTGCCGCCGGCAAAGAGTTTGCTGACCAGCTCATAGGAGCTGCGGCGAAAGAAGGGCAGCGGTTGCCCCTGGCCCCGCTGGAACAGCTCCAGCAGATCCTGTAAAAATTCGCGGGCCGCGACCGGGTCGAGGGCCCGCAAAACCCGGATATCGGCCAGATTATGATCGCCCCGGCCCACCATGATGGTTTGCGGGGCCTGATCCGCCGGGGCCTGGCCGCAAAGGGCCAGATGGTCCAGCCAGCCGGCCAGAAAAAAGGCGGGGGAGGTTTTTCCCGGAGTGGAGCGCAGCAGCGCCGATTGCGCCCGCTGCCCCAATTCCCCAACCAGCCTGATGCCGGCAGGTAGCTCCAGATCAAGGGCCAACGGGGGCAAGGGCCGGCCGCCGGGATTGGTGGCCAGAAAGGCAGCCACCGGCGCCACCTCCCGGATAATCTCAACCAGAGTTACCCCGGCCGCCCCTCCCGGAGGCAAGGCCCCGGCAGCCCGCATAATTTCGAGCAGGGACGAATCCGGCCCCAGTTTAGCGGCGGCCCCGGCCCCGGATAGTATCAAACCGGGGCTCTGCAACAGTTGTCGGCCGATGCGATAGCGTTCCAGCCTCTCGATGAAGAGCGGTTCCCGATCCACCGCCGCCTCCTCCCGGCCCGGCAGACTTAAACCCAGAGTTCGGCGGGCGTGCCAGGCGGCGGGATTGCGGAAAAAGGCGTGCAGTTCGGCCAGGGCAACGGCAGCGGGTTGTCCGGGAGGTTCGGCCCCAGCCGGGTCATCTGTCGCCGGGGAGGAGGGCTCCGGCAGATATTCGGCCGCGTAGGTGAAGAGGGGGCCGGATTGGTCCTGAAAGTAGCGGGGACTGAAGGGCTGCAGGGGATGCTGGACGACAAAGCGGGCCACCACCTTTTGCCGCTCATCCCGGGGATCATCCCCGGCTCCGGGAGGAAAAATCATCGCGGCCAGGCAGTCCAGCAGTTCATCCACCAGGACCGAGGGGGGCAACTCCCGGTTGTCCCGGATGCTGCGGCCCACGTAACTGATATAGAGCCGGCGCCGAGCCGCCAGCAGGGATTCCAGAAAGAGATAACGGTCCTCCCGACGACGAGAACGGTCGCCGGGCTTGGGGTCGGCGGCCATCAGATCAAAGCCGATGACCCCCTCCCGGCGGGGAAAAGCGCCGTCACTCATCCCCAGCAGGCAGACCATGGGGAAGGGAATGGTCCGCATGGGCAGCATGGTGCAGAAGGTCAGGCCCCCGTCGAGAAAACCATGACTGCCGCCACTCTCATCCAAACGGGTCCGCAACAGGCGGAGAAAGGCCGGCAATTCGATGGGCCGGGCCAGCCCCGCCGCCTTTCCCTCCTCGACCAGGGAGGCCAGGACGACGCCGATTTCCTGCCGCTGCCACTCATCGGCCGACCCGCCCTGCTCGGGGCCGAAAAAATCCACCAGGGCCTGCCGGACCAATGCAACCCATTGGTCCAGGGTATGGGGGGAGGTCACCCGCCGGGCCAGCTTGAACAAACGCTCGCAAAAGGCCAGCAGCAGGCCCGCGGTAACGCTGTCCTGTCCTTCGATATCATCGTAAGGCAGCAGACCGGCAAAAAGATGCTGTTCCTGGCCGGACACGGCGTAACCCAGCAGCAGGCGGTCCAAACCAAAACGCCAGGTATTGCCCCGATCGGCGGGCTGATCGTGTTGCCGGCGATGCTCCTCGTCTATCCCCCAGCGGACCCGGCACTGCCGCAGCCACTGCTCGATCCGCCGTAACTGGCCATCGTCCAGACCCTGCCCCCGCCGGACCGGTTCGCAGGCCAGAAAATCGAGGACCTGGGAAACCCCCAGCCGACCACCGACCAACTCAAAAAGCCGCAGGAGCGCGTCGAACAGTTCCGCTTCCCGGCTCATGGGGCGGTCGGCGATCCGATAGGGGATACGCAGATTGTCTCCCGCCGGCCGGTTGAAAACCGCCTCGATCAGGGGGGCGTAGGTTTCAATATCGGGGACCATCACCACGATATCGTGGGGGCTGAATTCACCGGCATCCAGCACGCTGAGCAGTTGATCCCGCAAAACTTCCACTTCCCGCAGGGGGCTGTGGCAAGAGTGGATCACGATGGAACGATCAGCGACGGCCGGGGGAGCGGCAGCCGTAGTCGGGGGCCGCAGCCCCAGAATATCATCCTGGAGACGGCCCAAAAGGGTTGGTGGTCGGCCATCAATTCGCGGCTCCTCGCTGAACCGGTCACCATGGGGACCCTGCTGGTATTCGGTTTGCTCCTCCAGGATATCCTGGAACTCCCGCCCCACCGTCCCCAGAGATGCCAGCAGGGGATGGCCGCCGCTGAGATGGAGATCCTCTTCCCCACCGGGTCCGACGGCGGCAGCCGCCTGGTTATGGCGCAGTAGCCGCTGCTGCAGGGCCGCGGGGGCAAAGATATCGGCCCAATACTCCCGCGCCGGGCTAAACAGTAAAAGATAAACCGGAACGATTCCGGCGGCTTCGTTGAACAGGGCCAGATAGAGAGGAGGAAGGGTGGTGATCCCGAAAAGCATGACCCGCTGGGGCAACAACTCGGGCTTGAGCAGCCGGCCCTCCCGCAGCCGGGCCAGGGCCTCCCGCACCGGCTGCACCGGCGAGCCGAACTGTCGGCTAAGCTGCCTCCAGAGCAGGGGCTGCCAGCGATTATCCCCCAAAACCGACTCCGTCCGGGCAGTGGGGCAGGCCCTCTCCTCCTCCCAGGCCAGTACCATCTCCGGTCGATAAACGGCGTACTGATCGAAAAGATAGGCGATCTTTTCCGCCAACTGCAAACATTTCCAGTCATCTCCCCCGGCCAGGTAGCGGTTCAAGGGAGCGAACTCCCCGGTAGCCGGCAACCGGGGCAGCAGCTCCAGCAGGGCCAGGGCCAGGGCTTCCCGGTTGAAGGCGGCAAAGCTGTCGCCCAGGGTGGCCTGCAGCAATCGTTCCATGAAATGGCGAGGATGGGGGAAATCGGGATTGGCCCAAACGCCGAAGCGCTCGGCCAGTCGCAGCCCCAGCCAAGTTGCCATTCCCCGGCTCTGGACCACGATACACTCGGGAGCCAGGGGATTGGCCAAGGGGGAAGCCAACTCCTCCACTAGGCAATCCAGCAGGGCTTCAATTCGATTGCTGCGGTAAAGGATCAGGCGACGTTCGCTGGGCATGAGGCAAGGTAATGGATCGGGGTCGGCCCCGCAAGCCCAACCCCGTTGCCGACCGGCAAAACTAGGGATTAAGCCGGCGCAGACAGGCTTGAAGGCGCTGGACCAGGGCGCCCAGTTCCGGCTTGGTGATCTGGTCGTCGGCCCCCACCTTATCCCCCTTGTGGCGAGCCTGGTCGTTGATCAGGGAGGAGAAGAGCATCACCGGAATCTTATCGAAGGCGGGCTGCTGTTTGATTCGCAGGCAGAGATGATGACCATCCATCCGCGGCATCTCGATATCGCTTACCACCCCCAGAATCTGCCGCTCAACCTCCCCGGCCGCCATGGTCCGCTCCAGGAAATCCCAGGCCGACTGGCCGTCCTGAAAGGATTTGACCTTGTAGCCGGCCCGCTCCAGGGTACGGGTGATCTGGTCACGGATCATGGCGGAATCGTCGGCAATCACCACATATTTGTCGGTCTGGTCGGCGGTGGCTTGATCCTGAATGGCGTGACTGGCGTCATCCATGGCCATGCTGGGGTCGATATCGGCGCAGATCTTCTCAAAATCGATCATCTGGATAATCTGATCGTTGACCAGGCACATGCCGGTAAGGCTGCTCTTGCTGGCGATCACCTCCGGCGGGGGCATGATCTGGTTCCAGGAGATACGATAAACCTTGTCCACCCCATGGGAAATAAAGCTGAACAGCTTGCCGTTGATCTCGGAAACCACCACCACCCATTTGGCCCTGGCCTCGGGGGAGGTGTCGGGGGTGTAGCCAAACCAGTGGCAAAGATCGATCAGGGGAACGGTGCGGTTGCGGAGCAGAAAAACCCCCCGCACCGAGGGATGACTTTCCGGCACTTCGGTCAGCTCGGCGGGCATTGCCACCAGTTCCCGTACCTTGGCGGCGTTGATTCCGTAAGAGGTCTGGATGGGGGCGGCGGCCGCCGGGTCGAGCCACTGCAGGTAAAGGGTGATCACTTCCAGTTCATTGGTACCGGACTCCAGCAAGATACCGGTCCGGGAACTCGCCACCTGGCCCATAATCCTCCTCCCGCCACTCGTTGTTGGAGAGCTTGCGCCCTGGCCGGCCGCGAAAAAACCGGCAACCGGAAAAGATCACCCCGACACTATAGCTTGGATTGACGACGATTATCAAGCATTCTTTAAGATCCGGCCCCGCTCAGGGGTGATACAGGGTCAGCACCAGATCCACCACCACCACCACCAGGGAGACGGCCACGATGAAGAGGTAATTGATATTCTCCTTGGACTTGACCAGGGAGGAGAGAACGTAGGCGACCAGCTCCCGGTCATCGCCGCTGAGCTGTCCCTGGCCCCTGATTTTTTCCAGCAGCCGGTTGGCCAGAATGGCCCGCCGCCGCCGCTCGGTGATGTAGTAGCGATAGGCAAAGAAGAAGATATAGCCCACCACCGCGAAATACCACAACGGCCGGACCAGGACCGGGTTTATGGTCTCGACGATGGTCAGGACCCGAAAAGAAACCGCCGCCAGCAAACCCAGAACCATGGCCCCGTAAATCACCGGCGGCGGCATGGTATGGGGCAGTCCGTGTAGTTTGGCCGCCGCTTCCATCCGTTTGTTCATTTGTGATAACCGCTGCCGATCTTAATGGTCCAGGCCCGGTATAACTGCTCCAGCAACAGCAGCCGGGCCATTTCATGGGTAAAGGTAAGGGCCGAAAGGGACAAAACCAGATCGGCCCGGGCCTTCACCTCCGGCGCCAACCCCAGGGGGCCGCCCAGGGCAAAGGCGACCCGACTGACCCCCTGCTCCTCCCAGCGGATCAGTAACTCGGCCAGCTCCGGCGAGGTCGCCATCCTGCCGCCGGGGTCCAGGGCCACCAGGCGGGCGCCCTCCGGCAGATGGGAGAGCAGCAGGCGACCCTCCTCGCAGATCAGCCGCCTCTCTTCACCGTCGTTTTTCACCCCGCCGCTCCGGGGAGGTTTGGGGGCCTTGATGGTGGTGATCTTCAATTCGACATAACGGCCCAGGCGGCCGGCGAAATCATCGATCCCTCGCGCCAGGTAATCCTCCCGGGTCTTGCCGAGAAACAGCAGTTCAAAACGCATCCGGCAATCTTCAATCCTTGCTCATCGCCAGGCGGAACTCCTCGTAGGTCAGGCCGGTTTTGAAGCCGGGGCAGGAGTTGCGAATCGTCTCAAAGTTGCTGCTGTCGGCCAGCATGCTGGGATGGAGCGGCCACTGCCGGCAGCGCCAGGGCTTGCCCTCATGGACGGTGCAGCCGTTATCGTAGAAGATGCAGTGGCCGTCCACGGTCTTCATCTGGACGGTTTTGCCGGTGACCCGCAGATAGCGCGCCTTAACTTCGGCAAAAGGCAGGCCCAGGTGGGCACTCAACCGCTCCTGATCGGCCTGGTCGAGGGAAACCGTGGTTTCCCCCTGGCAGCAGTAGCCGCATTGGCGGCAAGCAAAAAAATTTGACTCGGACATTTTGAGATCCTTACTCTTTCAGTGGAAAAAGATAGCCCAGGGTGCGATAGATCAGTTTGGCGGCGGTAAAGGCGGCATGCTCGGCCCCGGGCCGGGGGGCGAGTTCGACCACATCCAGGCCGACCAGGCCGTGGGGCCCCCGGGCCAGGGCACGGGTCAGGGCGATGATCTGTCCCCAGGAGAGGCCGCCCGGCTCCGGGGTGCCGGTGGCCGGCATCAGGGTCGGATCCAGCCCGTCCACATCCACCGTGAGATAGACCGGCCCCTTGATCTCGGCCAACAGTTGCTCCTGCCAGTCGGGCTGCTCGAGGATGCGGGTCATGGTGAAGGGTTGCCAGCGGCGCTCCCGCACCAGGCCCCACTCCTCGCGGGAAAAGGAGCGAATCCCCACCTGGGAAAAGGGGATTTCAAGCTCGGCGATCCGCCGCATCACGCAGGCGTGACTCAACCGGGTGCCGTCGTAACTTTCCCGCAGATCAAGATGGGCGTCCACCTGCACCACGTGCAGATCGGGATATTTTTCCCGCATGGCCGCCACCGCCGGGCCGCTCACGGTATGTTCGCCCCCCAGCAGGACCGGAAAAAGTCCGGCGGCCAGTTCAGCGGCCACCGCCACTTTAATCCGCCGGCAGGCCTCTTCCGACGAGACACCGGCCAAGGCCAGGGGGGGACGGGTGACGATTCCGGCCAGCACCGTCTCCTGAAGCAACTCATCGTCAAAAACCTCCAGGGCTGGGGAAGCCCGCAGGATGGCCGACGGTCCCTCTTCGGTGCCGCCGCCCCAGCTTACGGTGGCGGCCAAGGGGGCGGAAAGAACGGCGATCCGGGGGGGGGTCCCGACCTCGGATTCCGCGCCTAAAAAACGGGGATAATCAGTAGTTGTTTCCATCACCGCTACATAAACCATTTAGGGCCGGACAACAAGCGGTACTCAGTGATCGGACCACTCTCATCCGCCGGTCCGAAAGCCGCCGGACTACCGGGCGAGGTAATGATCCAGCATCCGGCGGGCCGGGACGGCATCCCAGTTCACCGCGCCGATGATCTTTTCCCGCAACACCCCTTGCTGGTCAATGATGTAGGTTTCCGGAACCCCGGTGAGGCCGTAAGCCCGGGCGATCTTGGAATCAGGGTCCAGCAGGAGGGGGAAATCGCCCTTGATCGTGGCAACCATATTGCCGGCCAACAGGGGATCATCCTGATAGAGAACCGTCAGCACCGTGAGGGGCTCGGCAGCATAGTCAGATTTAAGTCGTTGAATATGGACTAGTTCATCTCGACACGAGGGGCACCAGGTGGCCCAAAAGTGGAGAAACACCACTTGCCCGCTCAGCTCGGCAAGATTCCAGCTCCGGCCCGTGGTATCCACCAGTTGGAAGTCCGGGGCCGCTTCTCCCACTTCCGCCACCTCCCGGCCGCAAGCGATCAAAAAAAAGAGGAGACAACATCCGGCAATTAAAGGGAAAAATCTTTTCATGAAAATTACTCCTGGATCGGTTCGAGGGGTGGTTGGCGTCGGCAATACTCTTAACACGACAACGAATCTCAACGCCAGTTCCCTTCTTCTCGGGCCTGGCGAAAAAAGAGCGGGCAACTCCGGCACGCGTTGCCATGGTTGCGCCGGTAGAGTATAAATTGTGCAAAGGTCCGCCAAGGAGGAACCAACCATGAAAAAAATCGGCCAGTACTTCCTGCATGGCCTGCTCTTTCTGGTGCCGGTGGTGGCCACGGTGTACGTGGTCTATCTGATTTTCACCAAGATCGACGGCATCTTCCACTTTGCCGTGCCCGGCGCCGGCTTTTTACTGACCATCGGCCTGATTTTGGCGGTGGGATTCGTGACCTCGAACCTGCTGGCCAAACGACTGCTGACCCTGATCGACCGGCTCTTTGCCCGCCTGCCGCTGGTGGCCCTACTCTACAGCTCGATCAAGGATCTGGTCAACGCCTTTGTCGGCGACAAGAAGAGTTTCAACAAACCGGTGGCGGTGGCCCTGGATGGCGAGGGGCGGCTCCGGGTTCTGGGTTTCATCACCCGGGATGACCTGCAAAACCTGGGCCTGACCGACAGTGTGGCCGTCTATCTTCCCCAATCCTACAATTTCGCCGGCAACCTGATCATTGTTCCCCGCCACCGGATCACCCCCTTGGCCGCCAACCCCGCCGAGGTGATGAAACTGATCGTCTCCGGCGGGGTTTCCGCCCGGTAAAACCGCCGGCCACCTTGCCAGCCGAACCGGTTTTAAGTCAGACTGGCAACGATAACCCCAGATTAGCAAACGTGGATCAACCATCGGGAGAGGTTATGGACCGCCGAAAATTTCTGCTGCGATCAACGGTGGCCGGTGGCACCCTGCTGATCCCCGCTCCCGGGAAAACCAGCTTCTGCTCTGATTGCCGCCGGTGCCGCTTTTTGCCCGGATGGGTGATCAGGGGGAGGAGGAAAAGATGGTGTCGATGGCGGTGGTTCCGGCCGGAATCTCCACCCCGTCCCAGACCACGCAGCGCGTCAGGGATACCCGGTCGCCCAGTACCGCGTTGCTCCCCACCACCGCCCAGTGGCGCAGGGTGAGATCCCGGCCCAGACTGAGGTCACGGCCGTAAAAAAACGGGGCGGAGGGGGAGATGGGTTTGGAGCCGAAGCCCGGGGCCTGGCCGGTGAGCAGGGCGGCGTGCAGTTGCAGATAATCCACCGGGGTTCCCATATCGCTCCAGAAATGGTCTTTTATCACCAGGGCCCGGACTCGGTGGCCGGCGGCGATCAGTTGCCGATACCAGTCGATGCTGTGGTAAAAACGGTCCGGGGGGATCAACTCCAGCAAGTCGGGGTTGATCACCTGCAGGCCGGTAAAGGCCAACCGGCCTTGCTCGCCGGCCGGGCCAAACTCCCGAATATTCCCCGCCGGACCGACCAGAACATTGTTGTAGCGAGGGTGATCGTGCAGGACCAGGGTGGCGTCATTACCCTCCACCCGGTGCTGAGCCATGATTGGCCGGTAATCGATGTTGTGCACGATGTCGCCGTTGACCACCAGCAGCGGTTCATGACCGAAATGCTCCCGGGCCAGCCGCATCCCCCCGCCGATACCCAGCTCCTTCTCCTCCAGCTGCACCACCAGATTGGGTTGCCCGCCCAGAGCGGCGGCAATCTGCTCCTTGAGATGATGGGCGTTGACCACCACAAAATCGCAGCCCGCCCGCCGCAACTGCTCGACGATCAGCAGCAGCAGGGGGCGATCCAGCACCGGGAAAAGCGGCTTGGGCCGAACCAGGGTATGGGGCCGCAACCTGGTACCCAGGCCGGCGGCGAGAATCATTGCCTGCACGATACCACCTTAAATCCGCAGCTGCCCATCCGGGTCTTCCGTCACCCCCACCACCACCAGACCGGCCCGATCGGCCAGCTCCAGCATCTCTTGCGGGTCGAAGAGTAAAGCCTGGGCGGCTTCCACCGCCAACACCGAGGCCTTGACCGCCAGCATGGTGGCGATGGTCTGCTTGCCAATGGCCGGCAGGTCGAAACGAAAATCCTGGTTGGGTTTCTTGACCTTGACCACCACCGCCTTTTCCCGGGCCAGCTCTCCGCCCCGGCGGATGGCCGCGTCGGTGCCCTCGATCGCCTCCACCGCCAGCACCGTCCGATCACGCACCACCACGCATTGCCCGATATCCAGCTCCCCCACCCGGCGGGCGATCCGCCAGCCGAACCGGATATCCTCCAGTTGTTCCGAATCGGGTTTTTTGCGGCTCAGGACCCCCTGGGGGAAAAGCAGTTCCTTAAGGTAGATGGTGGAGGCCACCACCTCGATCCCCTCCTCGCCCAACAGGCCGGCAATGGCCCGGAGAATGGCGTCATCCTGGCGGATATCGATCCGGCTCCACAGTTTCAGAGCCTTGGTATCAGGCCACACATCCCGGAAAATCCGGGTCTTGGTGATGGTTCCGGCAAAAACACACTCCTTAACCCCGTGGCGATGAAAAAAAGAGAGCAGCTTGTTGAGCTGGCCCAGCTTGACCCAGAGACAGTGGTCCGCCATCCCCTCCAGCTCGGGGGCCGACTCCCCCCGATGGGCGACCACCACCACCTCCCGCCCGTGCCGCCGAGCCGCCTCGGCCACCAGCACCGGAAACTGCCCTCCCCCGGCGATTATGCCCAGCTTACTCATCGTTATCGCCACCGACCTGGCGCAGAACTCCATGGTGGGAGTCGGCGAAAAATTCAATCAGGTGACGGGATTCGGGGCACTCACCCTGCTCCGCCAGGGCCTTCTCCAGGGCGGCGGCCAACAGCAGCTCGGGGCGCCGGAAGATGATCTTGAAGGCCCGGTGCAGGCTCTTGATCTTTTCGGGGGCAAATCCGGCCCTTTTCAGCCCCACCCGGTTGATCCCGCTGATCCGCATCTGGCCGCGAACTCCGGCCATCACCACAAAGGGCGGAATATCCTTGCTCAGACCGCTCATCCCGCCGATATAGGTAAACTGGCCCACCCGGACAAACTGCTGGATGGCGGTCAAACCGCCGATGATCGCCCGATCGTAGATGGTGACATGGCCGGCCAGGGTAACGGCATTGGCCAGGATCACCCCATTGCCCAGCACGCAATCGTGGGCGATGTGGACATAGGCCATCAGCAGGTTGCGATCCCCCAGCCGGGTATAGCCCAGACCCGAAGGGGTGCCGCGATGGATGGAGACATACTCGCGGATCACGTTATGATCACCGATCACCAGTTCGGTGGGCTCACCGTCATACTTGAGATCCTGGGGGGGTGCCCCCACGGTGGCAAAGGGTCCGATCCGGTTATGAGCGCCGATCCGGGTAGGCCCGCTGAGGACGCAGTGGGCGCCGATCTCGCAACCGGGGCCGATCTCCACCTGGGGCCCGATCACCGTGTAGGGCCCCACCGTAACGCTATCATGCAGCTTGGCGGCGGGATCAACCACCGCCGTGGGATGAACAGTCATAAAAGATACCTGTAAAGGGGTTAGAGAAAAGGGTGGACCGGTTACGGCCAGGGTCGGCGTATCAGGCGAAGGTGGCCATTAGCTGGGCCTCGGTGGCCAGCGCCCCATCCACATAGGCCTTCCCCTCCATGATCCAGAATCGGCTCTTGCGTTTCAGCACCGTCAACTCATAATGGAGCTGATCGCCCGGCACCACCCGGCGCCGGAACTTGACCCCGTCCAGGCCGGCAAAATAGACTAGTTTCCGGTCGATGGTTTCGCTTTCGGTGAGATAGGCCAGCAGGGCGCCGGTCTGGGCCATCCCCTCCAGGATCAGCACCCCCGGCATCACCGGCTCGCCGGGAAAATGGCCCTGGAAAAAGTTCTCGTTGATGGTGACATTCTTGTAGCCCCGAATCCGCTCTCCCAGCGCCAGTTCGGTGATCCGATCCACCATCACGAAGGGGTAGCGATGGGGCAGCCGCTCCAAAATCTGTTTGATATCCAAACCTTGCCAATTTTGCTCACTCATCCTGCGGCTCCTTTGTGTTTGCGTCATCTCCGGCCGTCGCGCCTCCCGCCAGTTGCTCCACCTGCCGGCGCAGCTCCCTCAATTCCCGCGCCATCTCCGGCAGCCTCGCCGCCGCGGCGCTGGCCCGCAGCCATTTTTTGTAGTCGATGGCCGGATAACCGGCCACCTTGGCCCCGGCCGGCCGATTGTTGTGAACCCCCGACTGGCCCGCGACCATCACCCCATCGGCCAGCTCCAGGTGGCCGGCAATCCCCGCCTGCCCCCCCAGCACCACCAGCTTGCCCAGACAGGTACTGCCGGCGATCCCGGCCTGGGCCGCCAGCAGGCAGCTTTCCCCGATCTCGACATTGTGGCCAATCTGGACCAGATTGTCGATTTTGGTCCCGGCCCCGATCACCGTCTCTCCGAAGGTGGCCCGATCAACGCAGACATTGGCCCCGATCTCCACCTCGTCACCGATCACCACGATCCCCTGGTGCATCCGTTTGACATGCCGGCCCCGGGCGGTGGTGGCGTAGCCGAAGCCGTCGCTGCCGATCACGCTGCCGGCGTGGATAATCACCCAATTGCCGATCCGGCAGCGAGGATAGATGGTGACGTTGGGGTGCAGTACCACCTCATCACCGATCTCCACCTGATCCCCGACCACCACCCCGGCGCCGATCACCACCCGTTGCCCCAGCCGTACCCCCTTCCCCAGTACCGCCAAGGGACCGATGGTGACCTCGGTCGGCAACCGGCAACCCTCGTCGATCACCGCGCTGGGGTGAACCCCGGCGGCCACGAAGGGTTGAAAGGCGAAAAAATTCTGGATCAGGGTCGCCGCCAGATAGGGATTATCCACCCGCAGCAAGGGGCGCCCGTCAACCGGCTCCAGCTCGCGCGGGACGATCAGGGCCGCCGCCCGGCAAGCAGCCAGCTGTTTTTGTCGTTTAAGATCGGCCAGAAAGGAGATCTCGCCGGCCCCGGCGTTTTGCAAATCGTTGAACCCGGAAACCTCAAGACTCTCGTCGCCCACAACCTCCCCGTCCACCAGAGCGGCCAGTTCCTTTAAAGTAGCCATAGCGCATCCCCCAAAAAGTATCCGTTCACCATGGTCAACAACTTGTCGATTTAACGGGCTGTAATCGTTCAGCAGTGCCGCAGGTTCGGGCAAGCGGCCAAGTGTTGCGTACCCCGTGTACGTAAGCCTGGCTGATCGCCCGAAGATGCGGTGCTGCTGAACGATTACCCCAAAAAAGCGGGGCGCTTCCGCGATAACCGGAAACGCCCATCCATTATCAGTAACTACCACCTACCAACCAGCGCCGGCCCCGACAAAAACCGGCCCGACCGCTCAGCGTTGGCGCAAAAAATGGCAGCGCCGGCGATCAGTCGCCGCCATTGATCCGTTTGCGCAGGATCCCGGAGGGCTTAAAGGTAACCACCTTGCGCGGCCCGAGGATGAGTTCGGCGCCGGTTTGCGGATTACGCCCCCGGCGCGCTTTCTTCTGCTTGACGTTGAACTTGCCGAAACCACTGAGTAAAAGGTCGTCACCCCGGCGCAGCGAATCCTTGGCGATCTCCAGGAAGGCTTCCACCACCTGGGCCGCCTGGGCCTTGGTCAAATCATGCTCCTGATACACCTGTTGAACCAGGTCGGCCTTGGTCAAGGTCATAGCTCCCTCTCCATTCATACGATTTAGCGGGCTGAGCCTGGGGCTTGAAATCCCGGGCTAACAGATCAAAATGACGGCCTTTTGTCAAGTATTAAGTCGCAGGGCCCCGGGGCCGGCAAAACGGGCCGCCGCCCCCAGTTCGCTCTCGATCCGGAGCAGCTGGTTGTACTTGGCCACCCGGTCGGTACGGGAGGGAGCCCCGGTTTTGATCTGGCCGGTATTCAGCGCCACGCTGAGATCGGCGATGGTGGTATCCTCGGTCTCTCCTGAACGGTGGGAGATCACTGCGGTAAATCCGGCCCGATGGGCCATCTCCACGGCGTCCAGGGTTTCGGTGACCGTGCCGATCTGGTTAAGTTTGACCAGAATCGAGTTGGCCACCCCCTGCTTGATCCCCTTGGCCAGGATGGCAGTATTGGTGACGAAGATATCATCACCGACGATCTGCACCTTATCCCCCAACTGCTCGGTCATGCTCTTCCAGCCCGCCCAATCGCCTTCGGCCAGGCCATCTTCGATGGAAACCAGGGGGTACTTTTTGATCCAGGAGGCGTAAAGCTTGATCAGCTCCTCCGCCGATTTCTTCGGCTTCTTCTCGGCGGCCAGCACATAACATTTGGCCTTGCCGTCATAAAGTTCGCTGGCGGCCACATCCAGGGCGATGGCGATATCCTGGCCGGGCTTGTATCCGGCCTTGACGATCGCCTCCAGCAGACACTCCATGGCCTCTTCGTTGGAGCGCAGGTTGGGGGCAAAGCCCCCCTCATCGCCCACCGCCGTCTGGTGGCCGGCCTTTTTCAGCACCGCCTTCAGGGTGTGGAAGGTCTCCACTCCCATCCGCAGGGCCTCGGCGAAGCTGGGGGCCCCCAACGGCATGACCATGAACTCCTGAACGTCGACATTGTTATCGGCATGGGCCCCGCCGTTAAGCACATTCATCATCGGCACCGGCAGCACCTTGGCATTGACCCCGCCCAGGTAGCTGTACAGGGGCAGGGCCACATCCTCGGCCGAGGCCCGCGCCACCGCCATGGAAACCCCCAGGATGGCGTTGGCCCCCAGTTTTTTCTTGTTTTCGGTACCGTCCTGCTCCAGCATGATCCGGTCGATCAGGACCTGCTCGCAGGATTCCAAGCCAACCAGGGTGGGGCTGATCAGGTTGTTGACGTTGGCCACCGCCGTCTCCACTCCCTTGCCGAGATAGCGCTTCTTGCGGGTATCGCGGAGCTCCAGGGCCTCACGAGTGCCGGTGGAAGCGCCGGAGGGCACCAGAGCCCGGCCGCTGACCCCGGAATCGAGAAAAACCTCCACTTCCACGGTGGGATTGCCTCGCGAATCGATCACTTCCCGTCCCAGTACTCCGATAATTTCACCCATCTTACGCACTCCTCCTGTTAACTGATTAATTCCGGTAAAAAAATTAGCCTATGGCCGCGGCCATGCTGAAAATCGGCAGATACATGGCGACCACCAGGCCGCCGATCATCCCGCCCAAGAAAACCATCATCAACGGTTCAATGGCAGCAGTGAGGTTTTCCACCGCCTGATCCACCTCTTCGTCATAAAAATCGGCGATCTTGGCCAGCATGGTATCCAGAGCCCCGGTGGCCTCGCCGACGTTGATCATCTGCACCACCATCCCGGGAAAAACCCCGGTCTCGGCCAGGGGCTCGGAGATGCTGCGCCCCTCGCTGATACTGTCGGTCACCCGGAACACCGCCTTTTCAATTACCTTGTTCCCGGCGGTGCGAGCCACCACGTTGAGCGATTCCAGGATCGGTACCCCGCTCTGCAGCATGGTCCCCAGGGTACGGGAAAACTTGGCCACCGCCACCCGCCGCAGCAGGATGCCGACCACCGGCAGGCGGAGCAGCAACTCATCGATCCGCTCCCGACCCTTCTCGGTTTTGTAAATTTTTTTGATACCGACAACCAGCAGGAAAACGGCGCCGATCATATACAGAAAATTGTTTTGCGCAAACTCGCTCATGTTCACCACCATCTGGGTGGGGGCGGGCAGAGCCGAACCGAAGTCGGCGAACATCGCCTCGAACACCGGCACCACGAAGATCAGCATCACCGCCAGCACGACAAAGGAGATGCAGATACAGATCACCGGATAGGTCATGGCCCCCTTGACCTTTTTCACCAGGGCCTGGCTCTTCTCCATGAACCCGGCCAGCCGGCTGCAGATGGTATCCAGGATACCGCCGATCTCGCCGGCCTCCATCATGTTGCAGTAAAGGCTGTCGAAAATGTCGGGATGCTTCTTCAGGGCGTCGGCAAAAGTGGAGCCGGTTTCCACATCGGAGCGAACGGCCCGCAGTACCTTTTTGAAGGTGGGATTCTCCTGCTGCTCACCCAGGATCTGCAGGCTTTGAACCAGGGGCAGGCCGGCGTCGATCATGGTGGAGAGCTGCCGGGTGAAGATCACCACATCCTTGCCGGTGACCTTGGGCTGGAAAAAGGGGATATCGGCAAAGATATCCTTGGGTGCCTCCTTGAGCTGCGAGGGGGTAACCCGCATCCGCTTGAGCTGGGCCTGGGCCGCGCCTTCGTTGGGGGCCTCCAGCTTGCCTTTGCGTTTCTCACCGTAGGCGTTAACCCCTTTCCAGACATAAACCGGCATAACACCGACCCTCCCCAATGATGTTAAGGTAAAAGCGGCAAGTTATCAGGCGCCGGGCCGTTCGGGTGACCCAGATCGGTCCGATCTCCATTCGCATCAGCAACTTATATCCTATGAGTCGGCCAAAAACAAGAAGGTAAGAAGGTTGTCCCTTTTTCTTTTGACATACCCCCCCCGATCATTTATATAACGGGGTTTCATGATTTATCGGTACGGTTTCATCTCTTCCCCACGGTTACGGAGGTTATAATTATGGCCAAGGCAGCAACTAAACAAGAAGATTTAAGCAAATACGCCAGTGGCGCGTTCCAGACGGTCATCGACAAATGCGAGGGTTGCGGGCGGATCGTGGAGGTGGAAGCCAACAAGTTCTGTCAAACCTTTACCGTTCCTTCCGCCAAATGGCGGCTGGGATTCTGCAACTTCGCCACCCACGCCAAGCCGGAGATCGTCGCCGCCGCCGTCAAAATCAACCCCCTGAAGGCCTCCAAGCGCGCCGCGGCCAAAAGCAAAAAGTAGCTTATTGGCAAGCCGGGCCCGCCACCGGCCATCCAAGCCAAGTGGGCCCGATCTTATTGCTTTACCTTTAAAAAAACCGTCTTTCGCCCTGAAAAGACGGTTTTTTTGCGCCCGCGACGCCCTCCGGTTGCCAAGATAAATCTGAACGGTTATCGCCATGTCCGGCCTGGTCAACCTGTTACTCTTCACCCGCTATCCCCGGCCGGGGGAGGTCAAAACCCGCCTGATTCCGGCCCTGGGCGAAACGGGGGCCGCCCGCCTGCAGCGGCGCTTATGCGAAGCGGTGGTGGATGTCGCCAGGGAGTTTCGCCGATCCCGCCCTCCGGGCAAAACCCTGCTTACCGTCTGCACCACCGGGGCCGACGAGCAGAGATTCAGAAGCTGGCTGGGACCCGACCTGGAATACCGCCGACAAGCGACCGGCGGGCTGGGAGAGCGGATGAACAGCGCGGCGACCACGGCCCTGAACCCCGCCGACCGAAGGCACCGCGAGAGACCGCGGCCGGAGGCACTGCTGCTGGTCGGCTCCGATCTGCCCGGGCTGAATTCGGAGCTGCTCCACCAGGCCGCCACTGCCCTGCGGGATCATGATGTCGTGCTGGGCCCGGCTCAAGATGGCGGCTACTACCTGATCGGCCTGAAGGAACCCCATCCCCGCCTGTTTATCGACATCGCCTGGGGCACGGAGCGGGTACTGGAACAAACCCGAGCAGCCGGCAAACGACTGGGACTGAAAGCGGCCCTGCTGCCGCCGCTGTCCGATATCGACCGGCCCGAGGACCTGGCTGAGCTGACCCCCGACCACCGCTTTGCCGACCTTTTCCAAAAATCCCCCCGGCTTTCGGTGATTATTCCCGCTCTCAATGAAGCTGCTCGCATCGGAGCAACAATTGCCGCCCTGGGCCGGACCGAGGGGGTTGAGATTATCGTCGCCGACGGGGGCAGCCGCGACCAGACCCCAAAGCTGGCGGCCACCGCTGGGGCCAAGGTCCTGCAAACCCCGCCCGGAAGGGCGAGGCAGCAAAACCTGGCCGCCGACCTGGCCCAGGGCCCATATCTCCTTTTCCTCCATGCCGACACCCTGCCTCCCCCCGGCTACCAGCATCTCATCCGCCAGGCCCTGGACGATCCGGCCACCGTGGCTGGTGCCTTTCGCCTGAACATCGAGGGGAAGGGCACCAATCTGCGCCTGATGGAATGGGGAGCCAACCTGCGCTCCCGCCTCCGGCAACTGCCCTACGGTGACCAGGGCCTCTTCATGACCAAGAGAATATTTACTGAACTGGGGGGGTTTGCCGACCTGCCGATTATGGAGGATTACGAACTGGTGGGTCGTTTGCGCAGGCGCGGCCGGGTACTCACCCTGCCCGAGCCGGTGGTCACCGCCGGCCGCCGCTGGCAAACTCTGGGGGTCTGGCGAACCTTTCTAATCAACCAAACCGTGGTAATCGGTTTTCACGCCGGCATCGCCCCGGAAAAACTGGCCGCCCTTTACCGCCGCTGAGGGCGAAGGGATCCGCCGGACCGGAACCTTTGTCAAACGCAACCTTTTTACTTCTTGTCGGACTTGACCTCGATCCGCCGGGCCGCTTTCCGGGCCGGAGCCTTGCGGGGCATGGAGATGGTCAGCACCCCTTTTTTGAAGGCCGCCTTAATCCCATCGCGATCCACGTCCTCGGGCAAACAGAGTACCCGGCGAAAGGAGCCATAGGAGCGCTCCATCCGGTAGAAATCTTTCTCCCTATCCTCTTTTTCCTGTTTCTTTTCGCCGCTGACCACCAGGGTGTCCTCGCTGATTTCGATGGTTACATCCTTCTCATCGACTCCCGGCACCTCGATACTGATGGTATAATTTTTATCATCGGCCCCGATATCCACTTGGGGCTTGAGCAGCCCCGACCAGACTTGGGCAAAATTCCCTCCGCCAAAACGGCCGGGGAACCCGCGAAAGGCATCGGCAAACAGGCGATCCATCTCCCGATGCAGGCGCAGCAGAGGATGGGATTCCCCTCCCCGCTCTCCCGTCCCGGATTTGGCCGGCAACACCGAACCACCCCCTTCCTCCTCCTTCTGCAACCAGTTCCAGGGCACAAGCTTTTTGATATCCATAACTGACCTCCTGTGGGTTGGGAATAGTGGTTGATTCCTGCTTCCACCCGCCAGTATCAGGGTAATGAGATCGGCCTGTCAAGGGGAAATCACAGCTTAATAATACATAAATACAGCAATAAGAACCAAAGGCAACAACAGCGGCCGGGCCCAACCTTTACCAGCGGAACAAGCGCAAACGCAGGGGTCGGCAGGCCAGCAGGATCAGGAGGGCCAGGGCGGGATATTTGAAAAAATCGGGCAGGAGTTCGCGGGCGGTGCCAATCTGGGCCGGGATATCGAGGGCGAAAGCGGTGATGATCGCATCGGCCAGCAAGCCCGAAACGATGGCGGATCCAGCCACCGAAAAGGTGTAGACGGTGGTGGCGGCAAAGCCGAACTCCCGGTTGAGCACCGACAGGGTGGCGATACTGGTGATCGGTCCGGCCAGCAGCAGAACCAGGGCGGTGCCCGGCGAAACCCCGGCAACGATCAGGGCGGCGGCCACTGGGGTGGCGGCCTGGGCGCAAATATACATGGGAATACCGATCAGGGCCATAACCAGCATGGCGGCCGGCCCCACCGCGTACTGGGCCAACAGGCCCGGCGGGGCGATGGTCAGAAGCAGAGCGGCCAACAGCAGCCCCAACAGCAGCCACCAGGTGATATCATCCAGCACCTCGCTGAAGGAGTAGCGCAGACCGGCCAGGGCCCGCTCCCCAAAGGAGGGCGTCCCCGCCACCTCCTCCCCGCCCCCATCGGCACCACAGGAACAACGGGAGTCGCAGGCGGTGGGGAAAAGGACCGGCCGGACCGGGGCCGGCACCAGATTAACCAGCAGCCCGGCGGTCACGGCGCTGAAGATGGCGGCCAAGGGGCGGAAAACAGCCAGAAAAGGACCCAGCAGGGCGTAGGAAAGGGTCACCGAATCGATCCCCACCCCCGGGGTCCCGACCATAAAGGCGGTGGTAGCTCCCCTTGAGGCCCCGCCCCGATGGAGAGTCAAACCCAGGGGAATCGCCCCGCAGGAGCAGAGGGGCAAGGGGGCGCCAACCAGAGCCGCCCGCAATATCGGCAAAATTCCCTGACCACCCAGCCAGCGTTGCAAAATCCCCTCGGGAACCCAGGCCTTGATCAATCCGGCGACCAACAGACCCAACAGCAGCCAGGGGGCGGCATCCAGGGCGATGGCCAGCAGATTGTCGGCCAGGGAGGTTAGCAGAGCAGCGGCGGCCACCTATTTTTTCCGCACCAGCAGAGACCAGGCCCCGTCGGTCAGCTGTTTTTTGGCCAGCAGCTGGTGGCCCTCTTTCTCCACCGAACCCGGGACATTATTGATGGGGGGGCCATTATCGAGGATAATCTCCAGGAGATCGCCGGAGCTAAGCTCCGCCATGGCTACCTTGGTGTAAACCAGGTTCATGGGGCAGCCCACCCCCCGCAGGTTTTTTTCGACCGCGATCTCAATCTTCTCTTCCATGGCTTTTCCGTCCTTGTTCAACTCTGCCTTGTTTTCAGCCAGTACCTCCAGGGGAAGCTCCACCACCTCACCCTTGTTGATCCTGAAGGCCCGCACCGGATCAGTCCCCTCCACCAGGGACACGATAACATAAGCGGTATTGGGATCATTGGCCAGCCGAATATCTTCCTCCGACGGCCAGGCCGGAGTTTCCGGATGGCTGTGGTAAACCGCCGCCGGCTGCAACCCCTCTTCCCGCATCCGGCGGATGGCGGCAAAC
>OMKS01000493.1_pt1 | contig 36590 bp, 30 predicted proteins | sample 1674721 | NCBI WGS metagenome assembly OMKS01 (sample SAMN06264996, study PRJEB25208) | sediment metagenome | isolation source: hot spring sediment | place: USA: California | collected 2014-09-02 | reverse complement strand
TATTGGGTTCGACACACTTAAAATGGTCATTTTCTTACATCAAAACGAATTGAGCTTTTTGGACCGGACTCATGTATAGTATGCAAAAGAATTCCATCCTAGACACAACCGACTGTTCAATCTACCGGGCCTGAGGAAAAAGCAAAAGGCCCAACCCTTTGGAATCTTCAGGGAGGGATTTTGTGATGTCTTTTTCTGTCCCGCACTGTCTCAGGACAATCCTTCGCCCCGCTCTTTGCGGCGACGTAAGGACCAGGCCGCCACCGGATCCGGATTTGTTCGTTCAGAGCCGTCATACAGAAACTAATTTGCGGCACTTATTTCTTTGTTTTTTAAGGAGAAAACACCATGAAAACAGGAACGAATCGAAAGTCCCGCCTGTCCATCCGGACTGTTGCGGGTATCCTCGTAGCGATGGGTTGTCTGGCCGGGATTCTCCGGGCGGAGGCGCCCCGCACCCTGAGTTATCAGGGACTCTTGACCAAGGAAACCGGCGTCCCGGTCGCGGACGGGGAATATGTCCTCACGTTTTCCCTGTATGACGCAGAAACCGAAGGTACGGCCCTGTGGACGGAGATTCACACGGCCGCGGTGGAAGGCGGGATCTTCAGCGAGATTTTGGGGAGCGTCACCCCGCTCGATCTCCCGTTCGATGCGCCCTACTGGCTCGGGATTACCGTGGGAGAAGAGGCGGAGATGACCCCCCGGATTCCTTTGACGGGTTCGGCGTACAGTTTCCGATCCCTGAAATCAGGGGACGCCGAGAGCGTGGGCGGGATCCCGGCGAGCGCGTCTCCGCAGACCGGGAGTCTGTATCCCCTGGGCGAAGGCGGAATATTTCCCTCCTCGGTTTTGCCGGAGGGGCTTCCGCCGGGTGTACACGCGGCAAGCCATCAGGAAGGCGGCGGGGACGTCATCGCCGTGACGGGAGGCATGATTCAGGACGGCGCGGTGTCATTGGCCAAAATCCAACCGGATATTTTAAGCAGCATCGACGGGGTGTCGCATGACGGCGGCAATGTGGATCTGGTGGCCGGCGCGAACATCACGATCACACCCGACAACACCGCCAAGACGATCACAATCGCAGCCGCGGCCGGCGCTGGAGGCGACATCACGGCGGTACACGCGGGAACCGGCCTGTCCGGCGGCGGCACGTCCGGGGATGTCATACTGTCGATCGCGGACGGAGGTGTCAATGCAGCGAAATTGTCTGCTTCGGGGGGATCGAACGGACAGGTTTTAAAATACGACGGCTCGGATCTTGTATGGGGGGATGACAGATTGAAACTGCCTTACAACGGCATGGGTTCGCATCCAACCGCCGCATTCCAGGCTGTCAATAGCGGAACAGGCGCTGGAGTGCAGGGAGTGGAGAACACCAGTGAAAACTATGGTTACCTTGGTTCCCTATACTACGGCGCATATGGACGCCATAACAGCACCGGCAACAACGGGTTCCTCGGGTCCAACGCTTATGGCGTTTATGGACGCCACCAAACCACTGGGAATTACGGTTTCCTGGGTAACGTCGATAATGGAGCATACGGACTTCATGGCGGCACCGGGAACTATGGTTTCCTCGGTTCCGCCTTATATGGCGTGGCAGGAATGCATTCCTCCTCCGGAAATGCTGGCGCCCTCGCATCCAGCACGTGTGGCGTTTATGGCCGCAGGCCGGGCGGCGGCAATTATGCAGGGGATTTTTCCGGCAATGTCCGCGTCCAGGGCACGCTTTCTAAAACCGCCGGCTCGTTCCGGATCGACCATCCCCTGGACCCGGAGAACAAATATCTGCAGCATTCTTTCGTGGAAAGCCCGGACATGATGAACGTGTACAACGGCAATGTCTTTCTCGACGCGGGCGGTGAGGCCGTTGTCGAACTGCCGGCCTGGTTCGAGGCGCTGAACCGGGATTTCCGGTATCAGCTCACGGCCATCGGCGCGCCCGGTCCGAATCTGTACATCGCCGAAAAAATCTCCGGCAACCGGTTCCGGATCGCGGGCGGCAGCGCGGGCATGGAAGTGTCCTGGCAGGTGACGGGCATCCGGCAGGATGTATACGCCGAGGCCCACCGGATCGAGGTGGAGATGGACAAGGCGGCCGAAGACCGGGGTAAATACGTCTCTCCGCTGGAATACGGCAGGCCGGAGAGCCTGGGAATCGGATACATGAAAATCGAAGAAATCAGGGAGACGCTGGATTCGGAGTAACTCCGGGGAAACAGGACGGGGCAAACGGGACCGGATCAGAAGAACAATTTTTCCGGAGCAGTTTGTCCGCAATAACCGCATAAGGAGATTCGCGTCATGAAAGAAAAAATTTGCTGTCGGATATCCATGATCGCGGCGATCGGGATCCTCGCGGCCGTTTCCGCTTCGGGCCAGTACCGGGTAAAAGCCGGCGTGTTCGGCAGCGGAGGCGGATGGACGTCTTCATCGGAAACCCGGATTGGGGGCACGGCGGGGCAGGCCATCGCCGGAAAATCGGAAACCGGCGCCTCGCGAACGTTTTTCGGTTTCTGGCATGTGGAATCCGCCCTCGTGACCGGCGTGGAAATGCAGCCGCCTCTGCCCCTCGAGTTCCGGCTCGAGCAGAACTATCCGAACCCATTCAATCCGCAGACCACGATCGTGTTCCACCTTCCCGAACCCTCTCCGGTCCGGCTCGAAATCTACAACGTGACCGGAAAACACCTGCGCACCCTGATTCCGGGACTGAAGTATGAGGCCGGCATATGGGAGACGGTGTGGGACGGCCGCGACGCGGGGGGGCTGACCGTCTCGAGCGGCGTCTATATCACCCGGCTCACGGCGGACCGGCAGGTGAAGACCCGGAAGATGACCCTGCTGAAATAATCAGGGATCAACGGCACATGGAAAACCGGACACGGGACGGAAGATCTTCCGTTTTCCATGGTCTCTGTCATTTACACAGCCGGGCATGCTCTGCAACATCACCCCGTGCGGCGGCGGATCGTCCAAATGGAATCGCCCGGGGCATAAAAGCCCCGGGCGATCGTGCCGCTACCCCATGAAAGTCTGACCGGATGAGACTCTATTTATCCAGTTTTTCCTTCAGGGTTGGAATCGTATGTGCGCCCGTCGGCACCGTGATGCTCGATCCCTTGAAATCGTCGCCAATCGGCTCGAAGCGCCCCCCGAGGTTTTCGGCCAAAAAAATCTCCGTGATCGCATAGAAGGACAAGCGGTTTTGAGGCCGTGCGAATCCGTGACCTTCGTCGGGATAAAGAACATAGGTCACCGGAATGTTTTTTTCCTGCATCGCGTTCACGACCTGATCCGACTCGGCCTGTTTGACGCGCGGATCATTGGCGCCCTGCCCGATGAGTAGCGGCTTCTTGATCTGATCGACATGGGTGAGCGGTGAGCGGGATGCCAAAAGCGCCCTTCCTTCTTCGGTACGGTGATCGCCGACGCGTGTGGTAAACAGGGTAATCATCGGGGCCCAGTACGGGGGGACGGTTTCCAGAAGGGTGATCAGATTCGACGGACCGACAATATCGACGCCGCAGGCGAATACATCCGGCGTGAAGGTGAGACCGACGAGTGTCGCATACCCGCCGTAACTGCCGCCCATGATCGCGATTTTTTCCTTGTCCGCGACCCCTTCCTCAACGGCCCAGCCTACCGCATCGATGAGATCGTCGTGCATCCTGCCGGCCCATTCCAGGTTGCCCGCATTGATGAAATCCTTGCCGAATCCGGTGGATCCCCGGAAATTTACGGCCAGTACCGCATAACCGCGGTTCGCCAGCCACTGATGGAAGGGATCATATCCCCAGGAATCCCGCGCCCAGGGACCGCCGTGGACCAGGAGCACCATGGGCAGAGGCGCATCCGGCCGGCCGTTTCCATCGGGATCGGCCCAGTACGGCAGCGTGAGATAACTCACGAGATTCAGGTCGTCCCGCGACCTGATCACAACCGGATGCATTCCGGACAGTCTCAGATCTTCCAGCTCCCTCCGGTTGGTGAACATAAACCGGGCCTGTTTCTCCGTGCGGTCATAAAGATAAAAATGCACGGGACCGTCATCCTTCACATAGGCAACCGCCCAGACCCGGTCATCCAGGGAACGGCTGATCACATTGAGGTCTCCGGTCGTCACTGTTTCGAGGTATTCGAAATCCGGCTTGATCGCGTCATCCAGCACCTTCCATACCGTGCGCGTATAATTGCTGGCCGCGGCTTCAATGGTTTTTTCCGTAGGATGAATCATGATCTCGCTCAGGTCGGCGCGCGGGTCTTCGAAGATCACGGTTTTTTCCCTGGTTCTCAAATCCACCGCGACCAGGGCGGCCGTGTTGCGCCCCCGGCTGTCAATCATGTAAAGCACATTCCCGCTTTTATCGAAGGCAATCGGCGCGGTGGTCAGCATGTCCGCCATGGGAATCCTGTCGAACAATTTCCAGTCGCTGCCGTCGGGCACGTAGATTTCATTTCCGCCATCCGGTGTCATCTGCAGGGCGTAACGAATCCTGTAATCCTCGTCCGTCTGGAATCCGAGAAACCGGTCGTTCTGTTGCACCAGCACCAGATCGCCGGTCTGAATATTCAGGCGGTAAATATCATGAAACTGCGGATGCCGGTTGTTCAGGCCGACCAGAATTTCGTTGGGGTATTTGTAACTGACTTCCTGAATCTGCGCGGTGGGGCGCAGTTTCCTGCCGTCCGGGCCGGTGACGGGCCGTCCGTCGGGGCCGGGTATTTCTTCGAACGGCGTGAGATTTTTATCCTCGAGGGTTTTCACGTGGACCGCGTGGACCTGCCAGTTTTCATCTCCGCCCAGATCCTGCAGGTAAATGATCTGCTCGTTGTTGTAAGCCCAGAAATAGATGCGAATGCCCCGCAGTGTATCCCGAGTCACCGCCACGGCCTTTTCCGGTTCATCCGCGGGCGCCACCCAGACATTCATCACACCGTCCAGCGGGGCGCGGTAACTGATCATCTGATGATTCGGGCTGATTCTCAGGCCGGCCTTGTCCGGATTGCCGAACAGCACTTCCCGCGGGATGAGGGCCGGTCTCCTGGCGCATTGCATCGTGTTCAGCAGCACCCCCAAACACGATACAATGAGGAGGAATAAAAACCCTTTGTTTCGTCGTGCGTACATAATGTCGCTCCTTCCTTTCCTGTTCATCTCTTGCAACAAGTGGACTTCAACATCCCTCACGGATCCGGGATCCTTTTTTTGAACCCTCTGTTCGATCAAAAAAACTGCCGGTTTCCGGGACAGCGGCGGGATGGATGACGGAATCACAGTTCCTTCACAAAGACATTCCTGAAATACACCGGAGAACGGCTGTCGTGGTTCTGCAGGCCGATATAGCCCTCCCTCGCGATGGACTTCACCTTGCCGCGCGGCCCGGCCTCCCAGTCGATGATTTGCACACCGTTCAGCTCGACCGTGAGGCGCATGCCCCGGAAGGTGATCCGGTAATGATTCCACTCGCCCGCCTCATGGAACGCCAGGCTCGAGGGCGCCACGGCGTCGTACACCGCGCCGGTCTGATGGATGCCGCGCGACGCGTTGTCGATCTGAATCTCATGGCTGCGGTGGATGTAATCGTCGCTCACGGGCATGTCCGGCACGCGCAGGAAAACCCCCGAGTTGGTGTAATGGTCCTCGCACCTGAACTCCAGTTCGAGGACGAAGTCCCGGAACTTCTTCGCGGAGAACCAGAACAGGCCCATGCCGCCCTGGCCCTTGAGTACGCCGGACTTCTCGTCGAGTTCGAAATGGCCGGGGCCGTAATGATTCCATCCGTGCTTATGATAACGGCCGTTCCGCCGGCCCAGGAGTTGTTCGAAATCCTGATAATGGGTGACGGACCGGATGTACTCCAACCCCTGCCGGATCTGGTCGGACGGATCGGGCAGGTCTTCGTGCCGTTCGTGCTCGACCGCGATGAAGCCGTCGTAATCCTGGAGCGTGAGTTCGGCCAGGATAGAACGGATTTTGCCGGCGCCCGTGCCGAAGGGCACGTCATAGGCTCCGGGATCGTCGAATGCGTTGAGGTCCTTGAGGTGGACGTTCGTGATCCGGCCCCGGAGCCGGCGGAGGGCCGCCAGCGGGTTGACGCCGGCGCGCATCCAGTGGCCGGTGTCCGCGCCGGATCCGATGCGGGGATCGAGACCCTTGATCCGGTCGATCACCGTTTGGGGATCCCAGTATGGGGTCGGCTTCGGATGGTTGTGTATCGCCACGCGGATATCATACTCCCGGACCATCTGTTCGATCAGGGTGAAATCGTCGAACCGGGGCTCGGTGTTCAGCGTGCGGATGCCCAGTTTTTTCGCGAATTCGAAATAGGCCCGCGTCGCCTCTTCCGTGTTCTCCCAGTTGCACACCCCGTAGGTGACGAGGGTGAGGCCGCGCCGGGCGAGTTCTTCCTTCACCCACCGGATGTGTTCGTCCGTCACCCTTTCGGGCGTGAAGGGGACGTCCTTGTATTTGCCGCCCAGCATCTGGCCCGGATAGGCCTCGACATAACGGACGCCCAGGGCCCGGATCTTGTCGAGCGATTCGACAAACGTGTACTTCCGGAAGGTCCAGCACTGGACGGAGACGGGGAGTTCCCGGATCCGCACCGTCTCGTACCGGCAGGCATGCGTTTTCCCTTCGCACCCCTCCGCCGGAAAGACGGGGGAGGCGAAGACAACCGTCGTCAGGATCAGCCACGAGATGATTTTTTTCATGTCAACCTCTCTGTTTGTTCAGTCAGGACCGGTATTGTCCGCAGTCACTCAGCCCGCCGCGGGCTTTTTCACCCGGCCCATGGACAGGGCCACGGCGAGCATCAGGACCGCGGTGACGGCGAGCACGATGAATCCGGACTGCACGGACCGGCCGGCCATCGAGCCGATCAGATTCTGGAGGAGGCCTCCGCCGAACAGGCCGACCGCGAAGATGATCCCGAAAATGGAGCCGTAATACTGCGGCTGATACTGCCCGAAGGTGACACCCAGGATCGTGGGGAAGACCGGGGCGAAGGCGAGTCCGGTCAGGATGACGGCCGCGATCGCCAGGGCGGGGGATTTGGCCGTGTACAGGAAGAGCAGGGTCACGACCGAGACCGCGGACACGGCAGCGAGCACCCGGATACCGATGGCGGTGAGGTTTTTGACCGCCGAGGCAATGAACCGGCCGATCATGATCGAGAGGCCGAAGAGGGAGAGCACGACCGCAGCGCTGCGGGCCGGATCGGCCGCGCCGGTCGCGGTATAGAGTTCGTTCATCAGCCGGGATGTCCAGTTGCTCATGGAGTTCTCGAGGCCGACATAACAGAGCAGGGCCAGCGCGGCGATAAGCACGGGTTTCTGGCCCAGGAGGCCGAGGGCGGTCTTGAACCGGTATCCGAGCCGGGCCGCGGGATAGTCGGCCATCAGCGCGAGGATCAGGAACACCCCGTTCAGCGCGCCCAGGACCATGAGTCCGGTCTGGATCGAGGGTGCGTATTGGATAATCAGCGGCGTGACCATCAGGCCGAGTCCGAAGAACCCGTTGCCGAAATTGCTGGCCCGCGCCGGGTCTTTCCCGCCGAAGAGCACCTGGGGGATGATCGTGTTGCCCACGGTGTTGAGGCTCATGGCCCCGACGCCGAGGCAGAGCGCGGCGGCATAGAGCGTCCCTACGCTGCCCGCGGAGACGATCAGGAACATGCTGGCCGCGGTCACGATGAAACCGGCGATCGCCACGGGTTTGTGGCCGATCTTGTCCGTGATCGCGCCGATGAAGATCTGCACCACGCAGGCGGTGTACAAAAAGAGCGCCGGAACCAGACTCCACTGCGTGTCGGTCAGCCCCAGTTTTTTGACGAGGTCGTTGGCCGTGGCCCCGAAAATCACGAAACAGCAGGCCAGCATGAAGACACAGGTCAGGGCGACCACGGGGGTGAGTTTTTTCATGGCGTTCCCTCCTATCCGGTGATGGGTCATCGGGATTGTAAATCGTTTCACAGGTTTCATGGATTCCCGGTTGCGAACCGCATCGCGCGCGGGGAAATCGGTCCTTTTCAGGATCCCTCAAAATTAGAGACAATTCGGTTCGGATGCAATGAGAATTTCAACGAAAATCCTTTTGAATCCCGCCCCGCCGACCCTATATTGCACCCATGGCAGTCGAACACGAAGACCGGACGGCCCTTTCCGTCATCATCCCCGCCCTCAACGAGCGGGACAAGATCGCCCGCGACGTGCGCGCCGCCTCCGTCTTTCTCGCGTCCCGGAACCTGCCGGGCGAGATCATCGTGGTCGACGACGGCAGCCGGGACGGCACTCCGGACGCCGCGCGCATCCCGGTGCCCCCCGCCGTGCGTCTCGAAATCCTCTCGTACCGTCCAAACCGCGGCAAGGGATATGCGGTCAGGCGGGGCGTGGCGGCCTCACGCGGCCGCATCGTCCTCTTCGCCGATAGCGGGAACTGCATCCCCTATTCGGACATCGCAGAGGGGATCGGCCTGATCCGGGAGGGGCGCTGCGACATCGCACATGGCTCCCGCTTCCTCCCCGAAAGCGTGATCCTCCGGAAGCAGCGGCCTCTCCGTCGCCTGTCCTCCCGTCTGTTCCGCATTGTCATCCACCGATGGGTGCGCATCCCGCAAACCCTCACCGACACCCAGTGCGGCCTGAAGATCTATGACGGCGATACGGCCCGCGCCCTGTTTGCCCGGTGCGAAACCCGGGGATTCATGTTCGACATCGAAGTCATCCTGCACGCGATCCGCCGGGGCCTCCGCATCCGGGAATTTCCCGTCCGGTGGACATCGGACCCGGACAGCCGCCTCTCCCCGCTCGCCGCGTGTTTCACGGTGATCCCGGAACTGATCCGGATCAGGAAAACCCTTCACGCCTGAAAGGGCCACGCCCCCACGGTCTCCCTCCGGCCTTTCTCCTTCCACAGGACGAACGCCTTCGCATCCGTGAAATGCTCAAGGACGTCTTCCGCCTGACCGGGCGGAACCAGCATCAGGGCCGTGGAGAGTCCGTCCGCTTCGCCGGCCGCGGCGGCCAGGATCCAGACCGCTTTCTCTTCCGTCACGGGCGCGGCCGTTGCGGGATGGATGAGATGCCGTCCCTTTCGCAAGCCGGATGCGCCGAGCGACGCATCCCGAAGGTCGAGGAGACCGAGGATTTCCCCCGTCCACGGATCCGAGAGGGAAACCGGCCAGACCGCCTGCCCGACGGCCCGCACCGAGCTGGCCCCGCCGTGGATGAGCGCGGGCATGGCCTCCCACTCCGCCAGGCTTTCCGCCATCCGGTCGACCGCATACCCCTTGCCGAATCCGCCGAGGTCGATCCCCATCCCGTCCGCCCGGGGGATGACGACGAATTCCGTCTCGTCCAGGTCCAGCAGGCCCATGCCCGTCCGCGCCCGCGCCTTCCGGATTTCGGAGCGGGAGGGTCCCGGCTTCCCAAGGAGCCGGGTGAGGGATCCGGTCGTGACGTCGAAGAGGCCCCCGGTCTTCCGCCAGAGCTCCCGGCAGGCGGCGAGGCAGGCGAACGCGTCCGCGCCCACCCGGACCGGGACCCCGGCTCGCGCGGCGTGGATGCGCGCGATGTCGCTGTTGGGCAAAAACCGGCTCAGCACGTTCTCCAGTTCACCGAGCCGCCGGAAGGCCTCGGCCGCGGCCCGGGCTGCGCGGATCCGGTCTCCTCCCGCGATAAAAATTTCAAACCGCGTGTGCATCGCGTCATGGGCGAACCGGTGAAAGTCCGCACCGCACGGACGGATCCGGATCGCATCTTCCGCCGGATCGTCTTTATATCCGGTCTTCGTTTCGGACATACCGGTCCCAAAGATCTTTCCGCACATAGCCCCGGATCACGCGGCCGGGACGCAATTCCATTTCGTCTTCGAACAGGGGCAGATAGAGGAGGCGGGACCCGGGCGGAGGGATTTCATACAACGCTTCGATGAGATCGTCTTCCAGTTCCGTCGCCACGAGAAAGACGGGAGCGGCGGGATTTTCCGGGTCCACCCCGCTACGCCAGCCGACGCGCGGGAAAGACCGGAGATACCAGGGCAGGGGCCAGTAATCGGCGTCCCGGGCGATCACCTCGATATGCAGGTCCATCCCTTCGGGCTGCGCGAGGGCGACCGACCGGATCCGCTCCGCGATCCGCTCCACATCGCCTTGCGGATGGGCATAGACATACGGATTCTCGGGACTGTCCGCCCGTGTGAAATTGAGCACCCGGGACTGGGCGGCCAGATGAATGCTTCCGAAAAGGAACAAAAGGGAAAAAATCCGCCGCCCGGCATGACGGCGGAGGGACGAGAGTCCGTATGCCGTCCCGGCTCCGGCCAGGAGGATCCACCCCTGCCAGGCGCCGAGGAAAGACCAGGGTGTCTTGTAGGGAAGGATCGAATAAACGGCGGTCAGCGTAACGGTATAGATCGCGAGGAAAGGAAGGATGTGATGGCCGGCTTCCGCCGGTCGCCGTCCGTGGAACGCGGCGACGATTCCTACGAGGCCGAAGAGGAGGATGATCCCTTCGGTGAAGAGCGGACTCCCGGATTCCGGGAGGCGGAACGCGAGGAACCAGCGCAGATAGGCGTCCGGGGGATGCGTGTGGATTCCGGCTTCCCCGGCCCGGACCCAATAGGTTTTGTACGCGGCCAGGGCGTCCCGCGGCCCGGCCGGGTTGGTTCCGAAGGAAGAAAACAGCAGCCCCGAGACGCAGAGTGCGGCCAGTGCCGCAGTCGCAAGATGCGCCGGACGGATCCACCGCAGGGGGCGGTCTTTCGTTTTAGCGCTGAGGAGCAGGACGCCGAAAGCGGCCGCGCCCATCGCCCCCCAGGTCAGGACGGCGGTCTCCTTCGTGGCGTGCATCAATCCGGCGAAAACACCCGCCGCCGCGGCCCAGGCGAACTTTCGCGTCCGGAGAAACCGGTGGCCGGCCCCGATCATCCCCACGGTGAAACAGACGAGCAGGATTTCCTGGATGTAATACCGGCTGTAAAAAACATGGGCGGACGAGATCGCCGTCCAGAACGCCGCGGCCAGGACGGTATTCCTTCCCGGACCCTCTTTCAGCCAGAACAGAAATGGGATCACGAGGAGGCCGAAAAATACGGGGACGAGACGCAGGGTCCACGCGTCCAGGTCGGCGAATCGTTGCTGACCCCGCAGCCGTGCGGGGAGGAGCGTCGCGAAATTCAGTGTCGGGCCGTGATATTCATGGGGATCGTAGCGGTAGGCGTGTGTTTCCAGCAAGGCGCCGAATTTCACGGCGTGTACGGCCTCGTCTGTATGCATCGGCCGCATGGACAGGCGCGGCAGCCGGAACGCCGCCGCGAGACAGAAGACGCCCGCCCATACCAGGACGTATGTGACCGGTCGTTTCACGAAACGGGTTTGCCGTAGACCCCGACCTCGATGTAATGGTTCAGATCGTTGTTGCTGTTGCCCCGGCTGTAGAGGCGGACATAACGGGCCTGTTCTCCCCGGGCGTCGATGAGCTTGCCCTCCGCCGTCTCCACATAGTGCAGGTCTTTGCCCGAGCCGAAACCGGCGGAGTTGTCCATGTCGTTGTTGAACAGGGTGACGACATTTTCCTTGAATTCCGGATCGTCCGAGACCTGGACGATGACATCGAAATAGACGACCGGCTGTTTGTGATAATGCCAGACCACCACCGCATACAGCGTGTGGGCGGTGCCCAGGTCGATGGTCACGTGCTGCAGGAAGGGGCCGAGTTCCACATAACTGCCTTCGACGGCTTCCTTGTCGCCGTCCGTGATCATCTCCAGTTCGCCGATGACCGGCTCGGGATCGGACGAGGTGACGGGTTTGCCCAGGGCGACGTTCTTCGTCCCGGCCGGAGCCAGAAACGGCGGACGGGGGCTCCCGAGCGGTTTCTCGAGATTCGGCACCCGGATATTCTGCGGCGTACCCACGAACATGGGCTTCGGGAGTTCGATCTCGATGGGCTCCAGTTTCTGCGCGTGCAGGAAGCCGGGAAGGATCGATAGACTCCAGAAAAGCGCCAAAACGGATCGGATGGGTCGTGACATCGGGATTCTCCTCTTTATGGTGTTCACAATTTCCTTCACAGGGAACGGTTTTTCCGTTTCGCCCGAAACCTCCTTTCCGCGGGGAAAGGGACGGATTCGAGAATCCGGATACCGTACCGCGGCGAATCGCGTGAGACTATCGCCGTGACCGTCCGGTCAGCCTGCCCAGGATCCGGTCTATACCCGCGAACTGTCCGCTCCGGGTCACGGCGATGACGAACAGCGCCCCGATCTCGACCAGATTCTTGTTGACGATCAGATAATGGCCTTCGGACGGAATGGCGTAGTACAGCCCCACCAGCGGAGGCGTGGAGAGATAATACAGCGTCAACAGCAGCATGCCTGCACTTGCGGCGGTCCGGGTGAGGCAGCCGAGGATGAGGGCGAGGCCGATCAGGATGAGGCCCCAGATGTTCATCGCGTCCACGACCCGAAGGATCGATTCATTCTGGGCCATCCATTTGAAGACCGGGGCGAAAATCCATTTCGATTCGAGGAGGAACCCCGCGGCGGACCAGTTTCCCCGGGTCAGTTTGGCGACGCCCTCGTATAAAAAGTGCCAGCCGATCAGCGCGCGCAGGATCACCAGGGCGGTCATCTGAAGCGAAGAGAATCTGGTTTCGGACATCGGAGAGGGCTTCCTTTCAGATGTGGAATTCCCGGGGATCGAAAACGAGACGGCGCCCGGCCTCGATGGATGCGTTGACCTTGAGGACCGCCACGGCGGTCTCATAGCCTGTCTCAGCCGGACAGGTCAGGTCGGCTTCCCCCCGGATCGCGTCGAAGAAATTTTCCAGATGCGGCATGTGATAGGGATCGTTGAAAATGACCGGAATGTCGTGCCGGTCCGGCGCGATGGTCTCTCGCACATCGAGGACGGCATCCGCGCGTGTCGCCTGTCCGGCCTTCTCCGGCGCCAGCAGATAACCCTGTCTCACCCACTCATCCCACTGCGGCGCCTGGGGCTCCCGGTATACGCCGCCCCGGCCGGCCGATTCGGAAATGTGAAGCGTGCCCTGATCACCGAGAAAATTCTCGAAATACCCCTCGCTGCTGTTCGTGGTCAGGGTCTGATAGGCGGCGCGGACGATGCCGTCGCGGGTCTCGTATTCATAGACGGCCATGACCGTGTCATGCCATTCATGCGTGGTCTTGGCGTAATAGTCCGTCCCGCCGTTGGCGATGACCGCGGCGGGATTCGCCCCCAGAAACCAGCTGAAGATGTCGATCTGATGCGACCCCAGATCCACGATCGGTCCGCCCCCGAGCCCACGGTACCAGCGCCAGTTGCGGAACTGGTGCATGGAATTGAATCCGTACTTGTGCAGGACGGATTCCGGGATTTCGTATCGCTGAGGCCATCCGAGATCCTCCTGCACGGCGCGGTTCCACTGGCCCCTGGCAGAGGTGATGCGTCCGAGGAGGCCGGTTTCCCGGATCAGCTTCTCGTAACAGTGAAGGTAACGGGGATTCGAACGCCGCTGATGGCCGATCTGAAGCAGCTTGCCGGTCCGGCGCGCCGCTTCGACCATCTTGCGGGCGCCTTCGAGGGTGTTCGACATTTCCTTCTCGCAATACACGTTCAGTCCGGCTTCGAGACAGGCGACCGTCTGCTCGGCGTGCCAGAAATCCGGGGTGGCGATAAGCACACCGTCCAGCCCTTTTTCCTCCGCGAGCAGTTCCCTGTAATCCTCGTAGGCGTTGACCCGGTGGCCGAATTTATCGAGCATCCGGGCGGCGCGCCTCTGATTGTATTCGGTCCAGATGTCGCAGACCGCCGTGAACCGCACCCCGGGGAGCTTGAGGCAGGCATCCATCAAAACCTGCCCCTGGGCACCGGCGCCCAGCAGGGCGATTTTCACTTCCTTCACATCGCCCGTGCGCTTCCGGGCATGCGAAAACGCCTGCGCCTTCCTTTTCCTCTCGTAGGAAAGATCCCGGGACAGGGCCAGCGCGAAGGCGCCGAGCACGGGCACGGTCGCGAGCCCCTGCAGAAAATCCCGTCGGCCGAGTCCTTTCTTTTCGGATCCGGATTGCTCCGGTTTCTTTTTTTCCTCGGTCATGCCCGGTTTCCCTTCACAGCGTCCATCCGGCCCGATACGGCATCCGGAGCAGTTCGTCGGCCTCGGGCAGGTTGACGATCTCACCCTTTCCGCCGTCCCACTCCAGGACCCTGTTCATATCTTTCATGCGGATCGCGATATTGCCGAGCAGCATGGTCTCAGTGAGAGGACCCGAATAGCTGAAATCCGTCGTCGATTTTCCGCCGTTCTTGGCCGCCTCGATCCATTCGGCCTGGATGCCGGGCGATTCGGGAATGACCGGCTCGGGACGGACGAATTCCTGCATCCGGGTTTCGGGAACGAGCCGGGGGTTCAAACCGTACGTCGCATGCATGAGCTTGCCCCGGGTGCCGATGTACAATACACCCCCCTCCCCGCTCCCCATGCGCCGGCCCGGCTCCATGTCTTCCGGCCGTTCGGGCATCAGGCCGCCGTCGTACCAGTACAGGGCCACGGGCGGCATCCCCTCCCGCTCCGGGAAGGTGTATTTCACGACAGATGCGACCGGATAGGAATCTTCCGTGACCGGGGTCGAGGAGGCCTGGACGGTCGCCGGATGGCCGAGCTTCAGGGCCCAGTAGGGATGATCCATGATGTGCGCGCCCATATCGCCCAGTGCGCCGGTGCCGAAATCGAACCACCCGCGCCAGACAAAATGGCAGAGTGCCGGATGATAGGGCCGGCTACGCGCCGGACCGAGCCACAGGTCCCAGTCCAGGGTATCGGGTACGGGCATGGATTCCTCGGGCGCCTGGATGCCCTGCGGCCAGATCGGACGGTTGGTCCAGCAATGCACCTCGGTGACATCGCCGATGGCCCCGGCCTGGATCCAGGTATTGATCATCCGGGCTTCCTTGCCGGCATGACCCTGATTGCCCATCTGTGTCGCCACGCCCTGTTTTTGGGCTTCGGCGGCCAGGGCGCGCGCCTCGGCGATCGTATGGGTCAGCGGTTTCTGGACGAAGGTGTGTTTTTTCATTTTCAGGGCCATCATCGCCGCGACGGCATGCGTGTGATCGGGGGTGCTGATGGTCACGGCGTCGATCTCTTTGTCCATCTTGTCGAGCATCTTCCGGAAATCCTTGAATTTCCGGGCCTTGTCGAACCAGGAGATCGCCTTCGGACGGTACTCAACGATCCGCTGCCTGAATTCCGTCATCTTGGCGTCGTCCACATCGCACAGGGCCACGATATTCTCCTCGCTGACGCCCAGTGTATCCGAAAATCCCTTGCCCCCGACGCCGATACAGGCGATGTTGAGTTTGTCGCTGGGCGCCTTGAATCCGGGGCCGCCGAGGACATGACGCGGCACGATGGTCACGGTGGCGGCCGCCAGGGCCGCGCTGCCCAGAAAATCCCTCCGGGACAGGATTGTCTTCTTCTCTTCATTGTCGGGATGTGTCATGGCTTTTTTCCTTTATCATGACGGGGTGGTGAATAATTTCAAACATACTTATTTTAAATCGGAGAATCAAGATGAAAAATGAGGAGGCCGGGACGGTTACATCATTTTACAATCCGCGTTCCTTGCCGGACTCGCCCGGAAGGGAGACGGCTGTCTTCATGCGGAGAAAACCGGGTGGAGCCGGAACGCGCCCGTTTGTTCAGGCCTCCGGATCCGATGCGCGGCCCCGGCCCGCTTTGATCCGGCCGCGTCTGCGTTTCGCGTCGAGACGCCGTTCCTCGGAACGGCGCGTGGGGCGCGTCGGGATGCGGTGCTTCGGTCTGACCGCCGCCTTCCGGATGAGTGTGGCGAGGCGCGCCAGTGCATCCTGCCGGTTCTGTTCCTGGGTCCGGTAGCGTTGTGCACGGATGAGCAGACAGCCCTCTTTCGTCAGCCGGTTTCCGGCCAGTGTGATCAGACGGGCTTTCACCTCTGCCGGCAGGCTTTTCGAATGCGGGACGTCGAAACGGAGCTGCGCGGCCGTGGCGACTTTGTTGACATTCTGGCCGCCCGGGCCGGACGACCGGATGAATTCGAAAGACAGTTCGGATTCATCCAGGCGTATTTCGGGGGTGATGGGGATCATGGAAATTCATTTTATCAACGGGATACGGACAATCAGAAACAAGGAACGGAGATTCTCTTGACAAACCGACGCTTCGTTTCGGCAGTCTGATTACGGTCTCATCCGAACTTTTATGCTTTTTTCGAACGATCCTTGTTGGCCTTTTTAAGCCCGGCCTCTATACCCCGGATGGTCAATGTCTTCATGAACGCCTCGCTTTATTCACTTTTTACGTTCTTCCTGACTGCAAAAGATGCAATCATCCGATTTCCCTCAAAATATTCTCACATCAACGTTCCTTTGACCCGTTCGAATTCCTTCCCGGCTTCAGTCACGATGTCCTGCATGATTTCCGCGACCGGCTGAATCCGTTCGACCAGACCGACGGACTGGCCCGCCATCAGCGAACCGTAATCCACATCCCCCTCGAGGACGGCTTTCCTCAGCGCACCGACCCAGAATTCCTCGACCTTGTACTGCGCCTCGTGACGGTGGAGTTTGCCTTCTTCCAGTTGTTTCAGGAGATCCAGCTGCAATCTCCCGAAATCGCGGTGCGCCTGGTTCTTGATGGCCCGCACGGCGACGACAGGCAGGCGGCTGTCATATTGGGGCGTGGATATGGCCTCGCGCGCCTTGGCCCGGATAAACCGTTCCTTGAATTTCGGATGCGCGACCGATTCCTCGGCGACCGCGAACCGCGTGCCCATCTGCACACCGGCCGCGCCCATGAGAAACATGTGGGCGGCCATGCGCCCGGTGGCGATGCCGCCCCCGACGAAGATCGGGACATCGGGTACGCGGAACAGAACCTGCTGGAGGAGTACGATCAGACTGACGTATCCGACGTGTCCGCCCGCTTCCGATCCCTCCAGGATGAGCGCATCCGCGCCGTATTTCAGCATCCGCTCGGCAATGGACAGCTCGGATGCAAAGCAGAGCACCTTGGCACCCGTGGCCTTGACCTGTTCCACCTCCTTTTCCCTGGGAAAGCTGCCCGCGAAAATCACATACGGCAGTTTCAGCCGTTTGACCAGATCCAGATGCTGCGGATAGACCGGGGCGATGGTGATGAGGTTGATCCCGATGGGGCTGGCCGTTCGCTTTCGGGTTTCCTCGATCTGTGCCTCAAAAATATCCACGGGTGTATTGCCTCCTGCCAGGCAGCCGAATCCGCCCGCATTGCCGACCGCGGCGACCAAACCGGGTTCGCTCACCCAGGTCATGGCTCCGCAGATGACGGGATATTTGACGCCGAGAAAATAACGGCCTTTTTGAAAAAACCGATCAGAAAGGGTCAATGGAATACCTCCAAGGCTGAATCCTGATTCCAAATTTGTTTACTGGAAATAACTCGATAAGATAACAATTTCAACCATCAATTCAAACGGAATCATAAAAAAGCCCGCGCGGGGCGCGGGCTTCAAAGGCGGGAGGAAACATCACTTCCGATCCGTGATGGGAACGAAGGGAAGTCCGAGCTCCCCCGTATATTTCGAGGTCGGTCGGATCAGCCGGTTGTCCGCATATTGTTCCATGATGTGTGCGATCCACCCTGCGGTGCGGGAGGCCGCGAATACAGTCGTAAAATATTCCGGCGGGATGCCCATCGCGTGCTGGACCGTGGCGGAATAGAAATCCACATTCGGATAGATGCCTTTCTGCTTGAGGACGATGTTTTCGATCTTGTGCGACATCTCGTAAAGATGTTTCTGGTCGGTCATTCCGCAGAGCAGTTCGGAATATTTACGGAGGTGTCTGGCCCGGGGATCTTCAACACGATAGACGCGATGTCCGAAACCCATGATCCGTTTTTTGTTCTCGAGCATGCTTTCGATATATTCCTGTACCTTGTCCGCATTGCCGATTTCGAGCAGCATCTCCATGACCTTCTGATTGGCGCCGCCGTGCAGGGGGCCTTTGAGCGCACCGACCGCGCCGGCGATGGCGGAGTGCATATCGCTCAGCGTGCTGGTGATGACCCGTGCCGTGAAGGTCGAAGCGTTCAGGCCGTGATCGGCGTGCAGCACCATGGTCAGATCCATGGCATTCATCTCGACTTCCTCGGGTGGGGCACCCCGCATCATATAGATAAAATTGGACGAGATTCCGAAATTGGGATCCGGCGAGATCAGGGGTTTCTTCTTCCGGATCCGGTGCAGGTCGGCGATGATGGTCGGAATCTGCGCGACCAGCCTCTTGGCTTTCCGCCAATTCGCCTCTTCGGAGACATCGTTGGCGTCCGGATCGATGACCGAGAGCATGCTGACAGCGCTCCGCAGGACCGCCATGGGGTGGCTGTTCGGCGGCGTCAGTTTCAGCATCTCGACGACCGGGCTCGGCAGACGCATCTCGGAAACAATCTCCGAGCGAAACCGATTCAATGCTTCCCGTGTGGGTAATTTTCGGTACCATAACAGATAGACGATTTCCAGGAAAGTCGTCTTCTCGGCGATATCGTTGATATCGTATCCCTGATAATACAACCGGCCGTGGACACCGTCCACATAGGATGTGGAGGTCTCGGCCGCGACGACGCCCTCCAGTCCGCGGACAACCACTTTCTCCTGTGTTTCAGCCATCTTCCTAACCTCCTTCAACCGGTTTCCTTGAAAGGATACCGTCTATTTTTTATCATTTGTTCCCGCCTCCGGGGCCCTGCGACAATCCGGCATCCTTCAAACTCGTCGAATCGGACCAAATCGCACTTCCTGAAAGCACTTTGTCTCGAATATTATTCTCTCGAATCAAAATATATCAAAAGAATATGAAACTTTCAAGAAAATAATATCCTTTCGGCATCGCCGGCGGATTTTTTATTGACTTTTGCGACAATTTCGAATACATTTCCACATATTTAGATTCTCTTTACGTACTGATACTCTTCGCGACATGACAAGAAACATACACATCCCAGCAAACCTGCGGGCGGCCTGATTTTCCGTGCATCGTGAATAACAGGATCACCTGATGTCGGATGATCGGACCGCTGCGACAAAATCTGTATGCGACCGGCCGATGACGCTTTTCAGATCATAAGAAGTCAGATAAAAAAGGAGGCAGCCATGAAAAGATGGATACCTGTCATAAGCATGAGCATCTGCGTCGCATCCCTGATCTTTTCTCAGAACGTGCTCGTCAACGGCAGTTTTGACGACGGCCTGGAGGGATGGACCCACTTCTCCAGACTGGACGGCGGTTTCGAAGGCATTGCCGAAGCGGTGGATGACGGATTCGGACCGGCTCATGGAAACGGACCTTATCTCTGGATGGCCTGTACGGGCGACGGCTATTTCAATCAGTGCGTCTGGCAGCCGGTGACCGTACAGCCGGGGGATACTTTCGAGGTTAACGGCGCATTCAAGGATCTGACGGGCGGAGAACTTCAGAACTGGTGGTGTGAACTGTACATCGGAGAGACAGAACCTCTCGAAACCGTCGATTATACGACGGGTTTACTCACCGGTTTCAAGACCTGGGACAACTGCGCCGCGGGAATCGACGGCACATTCCAGGAAGATGCCTGCGTCCCGCCCAACAGAACGACCTGGATCGCCCCGGGAGTTCCGGGTTCTGGCGAGATCACCGTCTATTTCATGATCAAAACCGGCATCTGGCAGGACGGCAGTCTGGGGGAAATTTTCTATGAAATCGGCATCGACGAACTCAGCATGATCCGGACGGGCGGTGCATCCGCCGTCGGGGAACGCATAACGGCTGTCGCCGGTTTCGGCCTCCATCCCAATTATCCCAATCCCTTCAATCCGGAAACGACCCTCCGGTTTTCTCTCGACGGGACATCGGAGACGGAGTTGTCCGTGTATGACATCCACGGCCGGCCGATCCGGACGCTGCTGCGGACGACCCTGGATGCCGGGACTTATTCCATCGCCTGGGACGGACTGGACGGACGGGGGCATGCCATGTCCAGCGGGGTATATCTTTGCCGGCTCCGGGCCGGAAACCGTTCGGAGACCCGGCGCCTGGTGTTGATGAAATAAGGAAATTTTTCGATAGCTTTCCGGCCGGCCGGCCGGAAAGCCGGTGCTCACGCGGAAACCGGGAGAAACGAACCGCCGTGTTGCGAAAGAGAAAGGAATACCCGGCCATGAAAAAACCGCGGGGAAATTCCATTTTTTGGATGGGGTGCCTGATTTCGATCCTTTTTTCCCCGAAATCGAAAGCCCTTGCCCAGGACTCCCGCCGGGAGCTCACGCCCAACGACACGCTGCAATCCGTCAGGATCCTTGAGGTAGGGAACGTGTGTTTCCGCATATTTGCTCCCGAAGCCGGTGTGGTGTCGCTCGGCGGCACGGACATGCCGGCCGTGGGCTGGAGCGCCGGGATGACGAAACGGCCCGACGGTGTCTGGGAAACCACGGTGGGCCCGGTCGACCCCGGATCGTACCGTTACCATTTCAATGTGGACGGCGTCTTCGTGATCGACCCGCGCAACCCCTCGACCAGTGAATCCAACAGCAACACATGGAGCCTCTTTCATGTCGGGGGGGCTGATTTCATGGACACCCGGGACGTGCCCCGCGGCGCCGTTTCGGAGCTGACGTATTATTCCGGATCCCTGCAACGGTTCCGGCGGATGCATGTCTACACCCCGCCGGGATATGAATCCGGCGGGGGAAAATTCCCGGTCTTCTATCTGCTTCACGGCGCCATGGACAGCGACGATTCCTGGACCACGGTCGGCCGGGCCGGATTCATCCTCGACAATCTCATCGCCGAAGGAAAAGCGGTGCCCATGGTCGTGGTCATGCCGGCGGGCCATACCGGACCCTTCCGTTTCGGCGCGCCGCGGACGGACGGACGGGATCCGTTCCTCGACGACTTGAACGAGAATATCCGTCCCCTCATCGAATCGCGCTATCGTGTCCGCCCCGAAAGGAAACACCGCGCGATCGCTGGATTATCCATGGGAGGAGGGCACACGCTTGCGATCGCGATTCCCGGCCTGGCCGATTACGCATACATCGGCGTCTTCAGCTCGGGCGTCTTCGGCATCGCGGGCGGAACCGGCGCATTCGGACTCGACGGCGCGACCTGGGAAGAACGGCACCGGGAGGTGCTGGACGATCCGGACCTGAAAATGGGTCTCCGGCTTGTCTGGTTCGCCACGGGAAAGGACGATTTTCTCCTCGAAACCACCCGCAAAACCGTGGAAGTGCTCCGGAATCATGATTTCGAGGTGGTGTATGAGGAAACGGAGGGGGGGCATACGTGGATCAACTGGAGAAATTATCTTTACGCCTTCGTGCCCCTGCTCTTCCGGTAACGCACGATCGATATCACGGATGAAAAAACGGAGCCCGGAATTTCAGAATGCGTGCCCGCTTTTCCCTCCGACGACACGACACCGCCCCGAAAGAGAGGCTAAAAGATGCAGGCGTTCGTCTTAAAATGAGATCCCGACAGCGTATGACCGGACAACCACCGTCGCAATAATTTTCTTTTCAATTTATGAGCCCCCGGAAAACCGGACCGGATTACCGGCTTGTATTTTCGAATTCAGCCGGACCTCCGGGGATCGAGTTTTTTCCCTGCCGGGTTTTTTATCTTGTATCTAAACCGGAATACATTTATATTTCTTCCGATTATCGATACTCACCGTCTGAACATAAAATATATGCGAAACATCGTTTCCGGATGGAGGCTTGCTTTCACGTTGCAGGATATTAACAACACATCGTGAAATCGCCCTGATACCGGTTCCCGGTCATCCGGATCAGCATAATCTGTCGTCCATGAAACGGAGAACACGATCCGATGTTCGGAGTTTCTCTAAAGCGGACAGACAACATCCCCCATCGCAGAAAGTGCAGGGCGCCGCCGTTCTCTGGGGCAGGTTGGGGGATTATGCAATCCGGATCGGGGAGTATCTATTATATACAGCGAAAGGGGTAAAAACGATGAAAAAGAAACCGTCTTTCTCGGTGGTGGCATGCCTGATGGGTATGTCTTTTCTCGTGTTGTTCAGCGTCTCTTCATACGGCCAGTTCGACGGCAAGGTGGCCTCATTCATCGTGGCGGATGCAGAGAATCCCAATGCCGCCGAACTTGAACTCATCTCGAGACTCGAAGAAATGATGTTTGAAGTCGAAGTCGTGGGACAGAATTTCGTGACGGACGCCTCCGTGGACGGCGTGGATCTCGTGCTGATCTCCGCGACGGTCGGCTCCGGAACGGTCGCCGGCAACATGCCGGGTCTGGCCGATCTGGAAATTCCCGTGATCAACTGGGAGCCTTTTCTTTATGATGAGCAGGGATTTCAGGCCGACAACGGCGGGGAATTCAACACCCGCGAGATCGATATCATACGCGACGATCATCCCCTGGCGGCCGGTCTGCCGGAAGGCCTGACGACGATATCCCATGTGGAGAAAGCGGTCAGTTACGGGACGCCTGAGGGGGATGCGATCATCATCGCCGTCAACATGGAAAATCCGGAGCAGGTTGTTCTCTTCGGTTACGATACCGGGGCGGCCATGGCCGTCGGAAACGCACCCGCACGCAGGGTGGGCACCTTTTTGCTGAATGATGTCGCCGACGACATGACGGAAGACGGATGGATGCTTTTCGACGCATCCGTGAAATGGGCGATGAATCATGAAGATTCGGCGTCTGCGGTCAAACAAACGGCGTCCCACGCCCCCTCGGAATTCATGTTGTACAACAATTTCCCGAATCCGTTCAATCCGATGACAAACATCTCTTTTTCGCTACCGAAAGAAGCCGAAATCCGGTTGAGTGTCTGGAATTCCCTGGGGGAAAAACGCATGACCCTGGTTGAGGGAACTCGGTCCGCGGGAATCCATACGGTTCCTTTCGATGCTTCTTCCCTCGCCAGCGGAATATATTATTACCGGCTCGAGGCCGGTTCCGAATGTTTGACCCAAAAAATGATATTGATCAAATGAGAGGATTTCCGTTTCAGGAGGCCTGATTCGGCGCGGTTCACCTCCCCGGTTCTCGGACCCCGGTCCGGGAACCGGGATCATTCATCATCCACCCGTTCAAAGACGAGTTCGTATCCTTCCCGGAAGAGAAATCCCGCGATGACCAGTCCGGCGACGGGGTCGGCGTACCAGAAACCGGTGAGGGCATGCGTGGTCAATCCGAGCAGCAGGGCGGCGGACAGCCAGGCACAGACCAGGGTTTCCTTCGCATCCGCGATCAGGGATTTCAGGCCGAGCCGTTTACCGAGCCGGAACTTTGCGGATGCCAGGAACGGCATGACGATGAGAGACAGGACGGCGATGACGATGCCGGGAACGGATTTGTCCGGCGCCTCCCGGAGGATGATTTTCCGGACCGCTTCGAACACGACATATCCGCCGAGAAGGAAGAACGTCACCCCGACAAACCGGGAGGCGCGCCGTTCGACGCGTTTCTCTTCCTCTTCGGAGATCCTGTCGTGTTTCCGGAGCCGCCAGATCAGGACGAATCCGGACAGGGTTTCGAAGACGCTGTCGAGCCCGAAACCGATCAGAGAGATGGACCCGGCCATTTTCCCGGCGATCATCGAGGCGATCGCCTCCAGGAAATTGTAACCCACCATGAAGTATTCCAGGGTGAGCGCTTTCCTGAACAGCCTGATACGTTCATTCACGGATAGGCCTGCCTTTAAAATCGGTCATCACCGGCTCAATCTTCTCCGCCGGATGAATAAACTGTCCGCTCATCTTTTTACATCAAATCCATACTCCCGCGCGTTCACATTGTTCCGCTTCTCCCATCCGATCGTCGACGACGGGGTCGGACCATAATCATGACCGGGCCAGACCACCGTGTCGTCGGGCAGGGTCATGAGTTTTCTAAGCGAAGCGCCGAGGACTGGTCGATCACCGCCCGGAAGGTCGGTCCGTCCGGAATCGCCGACGAAGAGGGTGTCGCCCGTAAAGAGATTTCCGGGAGAATACAGGCAGATACTCCCCGGCGTATGGCCGGGGGTGTGGAGGATATCGAGGGGGATCCCGCCGACCCGCAGGACTTTTTCCTCATTCAGAAACCGATCGGCGTCGGGCACCCGGTCCGCATCGGCCTGATGGATGAGAACCTTCGCTCCGGTCCGGGCCCGCAACTCCGCATTCCCCGCCGTATGATCGGAATGCCCGTGCGTATTGAGAACGTACCGGATGGAAAGACCGGATTCCCGAGCGGCATCCAATATGGCGTCCACCTCTGCGGAAGGATCGATGACAAAAGCCTGACCGTTTGTTTCATCCCCGATCAGGTAGGAAATATTTCCGAAGCGGCCGAGTCGAAGCTGTATAATTTTCATAGGCCTCCTGTTTGCAATACAATATACAAATGGATCCGGCCATCTGAAACAATGAATGGTCTGGTATGATTTTAGCTATAGAAACATTTCGGATCAGAATCCATAAACAAGATTGCGCCACACCTGTTTTTCAGCCTCAAATAAACGTTTAGTCCATTTTGGGAAGGAGAGAAAAGATGGAGAAAAATGACCAGCACAGGTCAGAAAATATCCGCAGAAGGGCTGGATTCGCCCTGATCTGCGGGTGGATTTGCGTGTCGGCCCTGCAGGGCGCACCGATTATCATCGACCATCTTTGCACGGACATCACCCGTATCCCCGAGGCATCCATCAACCAGGCCAAGTCGTCATTGCATATCGCCTACGGCCACACCTCGCACGGCAGCCAGATCACGGACGGCATGACCGGCCTGGTTGCTTTCGCGAACGGCGGGGGCAAAGGACTTTCGCTTGCGAACAATATATTTCAGTGGAACAACGGCGGCACGGGAGGCGCGCTGGACCTGCATGATTATGCCATGGGCGGGGATGTTGGATATTATCCCGACTGGGTCAACAATACCCGGACTTATCTCGACAATCCCGCCAATGCCGACGTGAATGTCATCATCTGGTCCTGGTGCGGCCAGGCTTCGGGCTATACGGAACAGCAGATGATCGACCGGTACCTGGCCCCGATGACGCAGCTCGAAACGGATTATCCGGACGTCACGTTCGTCTATATGACCGGTCATGCGGACGGCACCGGTCTCACCGGGAATCTCCATCTCCGGAACCAGCAGATCCGGGACTACTGCGTCGCCAACAACAAGGTCCTGTTCGATTTCTACGACATCGAATGCTACGACCCGGACGGCGATTACTACGGGGACAAGTCGGTGAACGACAACTGCGACTACGACAGCGACGGGAATGGATCCCGGGACGCAAACTGGGCCGTTCAATGGCAAAACAGTCATATTCAAAATGTGGACTGGTATAGTTGCGGTTCGGCCCACAGCCAGCCGCTCAATGCGAACCAGAAAGCCTACGCAGCCTGGTGGCTCTGGGCCGCTCTCGGCGGGTGGGATACGTCTCTGTCCGTCCACATGGGGACGATTTCCGCCTCGCAGAACCGTTCGGGAGAGATCGTCATCCGGTGGACCACGCAGAGCGAAACGGATTGCGCCGGGTTTCATGTGTGGCGGAGTACGGAAAGGAACGGCGATTACATCCGCCTGACCACGCAATGGATTTCCGCCCACGGAAATTCTTCCGAGAAACACGTCTATGAATTCACGGACCGGAATGTGGAGAAGGAAATCGGTTACTGGTACCGGATCGAGGAAATCTCAACCTTCGGGGAAAGTGAATTCTTCGATCCGATCCGGAGCCGCTGGACCCTGGGCGTCCCGGCCGAATTCGGTCTGGATCAGAATTATCCCAATCCGTTCAATCCGTCGACGGCCCTCACCTATCGGCTGGCGGAACCCTGCCGGGTCGACATGCGGATCGTCGATGTTTCGGGTCGGGTCGTCCGGACGCTGGTGCATGCGTTTCAGGAGGCGAATCAGTATACCGTGACCTGGGACGGGGCGGACGACCACGGCCGGGACGTCACCGGCGGGGTGTATCTGGTCACCCTCAAAGCGGGTGAATGGGCGGATGTCCGCAAAATGACGCTGATACGGTAACGCCCGAAATGGATGTCCCCCGTCAGGGGAAGGGTGGACGGGACGCCCGCGCCCCCGTTTTGGGGATATAAAGGAAATACCGCAGTCCGTATCCGAAACAACCGAATGAAGGCCTCTGTCCGGCCCCGGATTGCCGATTCCGGGGCCTTCTCTTTGATGGTTTTCATTCCAGCGTGAAATAGAAGGTCGCGCCCTTTCCGACTTCCCCGGCCGCCCAGATTTCACCGCCGTGCAGGTGGATGATCCGCTGCACCGTGGCCAGGCCGACCCCGGTGCCGTCAAATTCATCCTGCCGGTGCAGCCGCTGGAACGGCCTGAATAATTTATCGACATAGTCCATATCGAACCCGGCGCCGTTGTCCCGGATAAAAAACACCTGCTGCCCGGGCCTGCCGATTTTGTCTGTTTCCGCTTCGGAGAGTGCCCCGAACTCGATCTGCGGATCTTTTTTCCGGGATGAGAATTTGATCGCATTGCCGATCAGATTGGCCATCATGTTCTGAAGGAGCAGCGCATCGCCCTTCGCCGTCAATCCCGGCTGGATCCGGGTTTCGGGACGCGTTCCGGGCAAAGACTCCATATGTTCTGCGACCGCCTCCTGGACCAGGGCACTCAGATCCACCGGCCGCATTTCGATGTTTCGCCGTGTGAGCCTCGCGAGGCCCAGCAGGTCGTCGATCAGGCGGGACATCCGCTGCGTGGCGCGGTGTATCCGTTTCAATGAATTCCGGCCGTCTGCGTCGAGTCTGTCACCATGACTCTCGAGCAGGATGTGGCTGAATCCGTCGATACTGCGCAGCGGTGCGCGTAAGTCATGCGAAACAGAATAGGAAAAAGCCTCCAGTTCCCTGAGCGCGTTTTCGAGTTCGGCCGTGCGTCTCCGGACGCGCGACTCCAGCTCCGCGTTCATCTGTTGAATCAGGGCTTCCGCAGCGATCCGGGCCCCGATCTCTTCGTTGAGCCGCCGGTTGTGCTCCTCGAGTTCCCGGTTGCGCCTTTCCATGGCCCGGGTCCGCGCATAATAAACGGAAAGAATCAACCCGGCGCCCAGAATCACGGTCAGCATCCGAAACCAGGCCGTTCCCCAGAGCGGAGGGGTGATCCGGATATGCAACACCGCCCCGTTTTCATTCCACACCTGATCGTTGTTGGATCCGGTCACCCTGAAGACATATTTTCCCGGATCCAGATTGGTATAGGTGGCTATGCGGCGCCCCCCCACATCATTCCAGTTTTCCTCGAATCCTTCGAGTATGAACCGGTACCGGTTTTTCTCGGGCAGGATATAGTTGAGGGCCACGAAATCGAAGGTGATCACGGAATGGTCGTGAGAAAGGATCAATTCTTCAGTCAGGCTGATGTGCTTTTTCAGGGGAGAAGACGGCGTGCCGATAAGAACGGGCTGGTTGAAAATCGTAAAATCCGTGATTAAAACAGGAGGAGGATAGGGATTTTCGACCATCGCTTCGGGACGGAAGACGTTGAACCCGTTGACGCCCCCGAAGTAAAGATCTCCCCGCCTGGTTTTCAGACACGCCCGTGGATTGAATTCATTGCTTTGCAGACCGTCGACAATCGTATACTGTTGGAACGCCGACTCATCCGGTCTGAATCGGGTCAGGCCGTTGTTGGTGCTGATCCAGAGCGTCCCCGCATCATCTTCGAGAATGCCCTTGATGACGTCATTGGGCAAACCGTCTCCCGCCCGAAAATGGGAAAAGGTTCGGGAGGCGCGATCGAACAGATCGAGTCCGCCGCCGGTGCCGATCCAGAGGCGGCCCCGGCTGTCCTCGGCCATGGAAAAGATGAAATTGTTGCCCAGGCTGGCGCCGTCTTCGGGATGGTGCAAAAAATGGACGAAAGAATCCGTTTCGTGATCATAGAGATTCAGCCCCCGGCCGTAGGTGCCGAACCAGAGCCATCCCATTCGATCCTCATGGATGACATAGACCGCGTTATGGGAGAGAGAAGTCGGATCCCGGCTGTCGTAAGCGTAGCGTTTCCACGTCCCGTCCCGGTTCATCCGGTTCAGCCCGTTGCTCGTGCCGACCCAGAACAGGCCGCGGCTGTCTTCATGAATCGCACGGATGTCGTTGCCGCTGAGGCTGGCGTGATCATTCGGATCATGGGAGAAGAGGTCCCACCGGCCCGTGCGACGGTCCCATCGGTTGAGCCCGCCGGAAAATGTGCCGATCCACAGCCGGCCTTCGGCGTCTTCATGAAGAGACAGCACCATATCGCTCGAAAGGCCCGGCCCGGCATTATTGCGACGGATCGCTTCGAACACCTCTTTCTGCCTGTCGAACCGGTTGAGTCCGCCGCCGTCCGTCCCGATCCAGACATCTCCTTTCCGGTCTTCGATCAGAGCCGTGACGGAATTGTTGCTCAGGCTTCCGGGATTCTGCGTCCTGCCGTAGTGCATAAATTTCCACAGGAAGGGGCTGGTATAATTCACCCCCCCGTAATATGTGCCCAGCCAGAGCGTGCCGAAAGGATCGGCATAGAGACATTCCACGGAATTGTGGCTCAGGCCGTGCTGGGTGTTCGGGTTTTCCGTGTAACGGTGAAACCGCATCGCCTCCCGGTCCAGAAGATTCAGGCCGCCGTTCTCCGTCCCGACCCAGAGACGGCCCTCATCGTCCTCGAGCAGGGAGAAAACCACATCGTCTCCCAGGCTGGCGGGGTCGTCCGGATCGTATGTAAACGTCGTGAATATATCTTCCGCCGCATCGTATCGGGCGAGGCCGCCGCCGTAGGTGCCGATCCAGAGGGTCTGCCTGCGATCCGCGTAGATACACCAGACTTCATTGCGGCCCAGGCTTCGGGGGTCTTTCGGATCGTGCGTGTACCGTGTAAAGGTTTCTGTCCCGCGGTCAAAGACGGAAACGCCCCCGCCCATCGTGCCGGCCCAAATCCGGCCCCGGCTGTCTTCACACACGGCCCAGACATCGTCATAGCCCAGTGTCGTCGGATCATCCGGGCTGTTCTTGTATTGGACATGATGGCCGGTTTCAGGATCGAAATGGACCAGCCCCCCGGTGTCATAGCCGATCCAGAATCCGCCTTCCCGGTCGACGATCATGTGGCGGATATTCCGCAGCCCCCATTCCGTACTGTCCGGATCGGTTAACTTATACCGGACAAACCGGTCCCGCTCCCGGTCGTACCGGTTCAGCCCTCCCCCCGCCGTGCCGATCCACAGACGGCCCCTGCGGTCGTTCACCATCGCGGTGATATGGCTGCTCGCGAGGGATGTCTCGTCGTCCGGATCGTGCCGGTAAATCCTGAAACCGTAACCGTCGAACCGGTTCAATCCGTCCTCCGTGCCGAACCACATGAAACCCAGGGTGTCGCGGATGATGCACTGTACATGGCTCTGCGAGAGTCCGTCCCTGAGGGTGAGATGTTTGAAGCGAAGATTCGGTGGCCCGGCCGGGAGCAGGGCGGCCGGGATGAAACAAAAAAAGAAGAGCAGATTCCGTTTCGCCGATTTTCCGGAACCGGCTTTTTTTGAAAATACGAGCGGCTTTTTCATCGCTGTCCGATGCGCGTGTATCCGGATCCCCGGGGAGATTCCCCACATGACCAAATATACAAATGCCGGAATTGAAAACAAGCAATAAATATGCCCGGTTATAACTTCCGGATCGTTCTCTCCGGCCTGGACATCCCCCCGGGGCGTCCGATTCACGATCCTGTACGCGGGCCGGGCTTCTCCGTCCTTCCTTTTCGGAAACGAATATTTTTCACCAAAGCGAAATTTCATCTTGACATTTTCACGTGCAGAACGTATAATAGTACATCAAGATTGGAGCATCACAATGGAATGTTTCATACACGGTTCTCACGTTTGTTTTCATCATCGGATAACGCCTTGAACGGCGGTGGGCCGCGTGTGATTTTCTGCAAAGACAGACAACGATCCTGAGCCCGCCATCCGGTGGGCTTTTTCATTTCTTTAGATTTTATTCGGATGCACGATGAGGAGGAAGTGGTTTCATGATGCGACAGAACAATAAAACCGGCAAGGCCCTGAAAATCGGACTTCCCAAGGGCAGCCTGCAGGATGCCACCCTGAAATACCTCGCCAAGGCCGGATTCGTCTTCTCCGTCAACGCACGTTCCTACTTTCCTACCGTGGACGACGACGAAATCCAGGCCATCCTGATCCGGGCTCAGGAGATCGCCAGGTATGTGGAAGAGGGGATTTTCGACATCGGCCTTACCGGCATCGACTGGGTCAGGGAGACGCGGGCGGATGTCGTCGAGGTGTCGGATCTGATGTACGCGAAGGCCACGCTGCGGCCGGTACGCTGGGTGCTGGCCGTGCCCGAAGACTCGCCCGTCCAGACCGTGAACGATCTTCAGGGAAAACGGATCGCGACCGAAGTGGTCAACCTGACCCGGGATTTTCTGGCATCCCGGGGCGTCGAGGCCGATATCGAGTTTTCCTGGGGGGCCACGGAGGTCAAGACCCCGTCGCTTGTGGACGCCATCGTGGACGCGACCGAGACCGGTTCCTCGCTGAGGGAAAACAAACTCCGCGTCATCGACACCGTCCTGTCGTCGACCACCCGGCTCATCGCCAACAAATCGAGCTGGCAGGATCCCTGGAAGCGGGAAAAGATCGAGACCATCGTCCTGTTGCTCCAGGGCGCCCTGGCCGCCGAGACCCGGGTCGGGCTGAAGATGAATGTCGCCCGCGAGAATGTGGACGACCTGGTCAGAAACCTTCCGGCCATGAAGAACCCGACCGTTTCACACCTGTACGACGACCGGTTCATGGCCGTGGAAATCATCGTCGAAGAGAAAACAGTGCGCGAACTCATCCCCCAGCTCAAGAAACTGGGGGCGATGGACATCATCGAATATCCGTTGAATAAAGTCATTCCTTAACAAAACGGGCGGTCCGGGGCGGGAATATTTCCTTGTCCTCCCTCCCCGCCATGTGCCTGTGGACGGGATGGAATCATGATCAAGATTTACAAAGACCGGGAAATCGACGCTTTCCTGGAACATCTCGGCTCCCGATCCGCCGAATCCACCGAGGAAATCCGGAAGACGGTTTCCCGGATCCTGTCGGACATCCGGACCCGGAAGGATGCGGCGCTTTTACACTACACGGCCCGTTTCGACCAGGTCGACCTGCGCCACGCCGGCTTCCAGGTGTCCATGAAGGAAACCGCCGACGCCGCCTCGTCCGTCCCGCCGGCGCTGCAGCAGGTGATCGAGGAGGCCGCGGAAAACATCCGCCGATTCCATCAGAAGGGACGCCGGGAATCCTGGCTTTCTTGGGACGAGGACGGGATCGTCACGGGCCAGCGCGTCACGCCCCTCGACCGGGTCGGACTGTATGTGCCGGGCGGACGGGCCGTTTATCCTTCTTCGCTTCTCATGACCGCCATCCCCGCCCAGGTCGCAGGCGTCCGGGAGATCGCGATCGTCTCCCCGCCCGATCGATCGGGGAAGGTGCACCCCGCAATCCTGGCGACCGCCGCTTTTTTGGGGATCGATGAGATCTATAAGGTAGGCGGCGCCCAGGCCATCGGCGCACTGGCTTTCGGCACCGAGACCATCCCCGGGGTGGACAAAATCGTGGGACCGGGAAACGCCTATGTGGCCGAGGCGAAACGGCAGGTTTTCGGACGCGTGGCCATCGACATGATCGCCGGTCCCAGCGAGGTGGTGATCCTGGCGGATGATTCGGCCCGTCCGGATTTTGTGGCCGCGGACCTGCTGGCCCAGGCCGAGCATGATCCGGCCGCATCGTCCGTCTGCGTCACACCCGATGCGGAACTCGCGGCCCGCATCGCGGAAGCCGTTGAAACCCAGGCACGCGGACTGAAACGCGGAGATATAATCGGGGCGTCGCTCAGGGACTGGGGCGGCATCCTGGTGCCGGATTCGATGGAAGTGGCCTTCGGCCTGGTCAACCGGCTTGCGGCCGAACATCTGGGGCTCCATGTCCGCGAACCGTGGGAGATACTGAAGTCGATCCGGCACGCCGGCGCGGTTTTTCTGGGCCATTTCGCACCGGAGACCGTCGGAGATTACTGGGCGGGTCCGAATCACGTGCTGCCCACCAACCGGACCGCGCGGTTCGCGTCTCCGCTGGGCACGCAGGATTTCCTGAAGTTTTCGAGTCTGATCGCCTATCCCGAATCGGCGCTCAAGGGGAACGCCGACGCCGTCATCAAATTTGCTGAACTGGAAGGACTCGACGCCCATGCCAACGCCGTACGGCAGCGCCTCGTCTGACAAGGCGCTCAACAACATCAAGCCCGAAATCCGCAAGGCCGGCGGATACACGGCCCCGGCGCAGGGGCGCGTGGTCGCGAAGCTCAACCAGAACGAGAATCCGTACGACATCCCCGCATCCTGGAAACAGGAAATCCTCGGGTGCATGGCCGGACTGGCATGGGGCCGCTATCCGGACAACCAGCCCCGCACACTTCGGGAACGCCTCGCACGCCGTTTCGGCGTCGGGGCGGATCAAATCGTGCTGGGCCACGGCTCGAACCAGCTTCTCTATCTCGCGTTCACGGCCGCCGTCCGGCCCGGCGACCGGGTCGTGCTCGCCACCCCGACCTTCAGCCTGGTCGAGACCATCGCCGGCCATTTTCAGGCCCGGCTTGTCCCGGTGATGAAATCGGACGATCTGACGATTCCCGAATCCCGCTTCCTCAAGGCCGCCGCCCCGGCCCGTCTGGTCTTTCTCTGTTCGCCGGACAATCCGACGGGACTGGAAATCCGCCCCGATTTCTTGGAATCCGTCCTCCAGGGCACGGACGGCCTCGTGCTTTGGGACGAAGCCTACGGGGAATTCGGGGGACAATCCGCCGTGCCCCTCATCGCGGAGTATCCGAACCTGATCGTGGCGCGGACCTTCTCCAAGGCGTTCGGCCTGGCAGGACTGCGCATCGGCGCCCTGATCGCCCATCCGGCCGTGGCGGCGGAGCTGTCCAAGGCGAACATCCCCTACAACCTGGACCTGTTCAGCATCCGCGTCGCGGAAAGGCTGCTCGAAGAAACGGAATGGATGGAGGACACCGTCCGCAGGATCGTGGATGAGCGGGAGAAGCTGTTTGCCGCCCTGAAGGAAACCGGAAATGTCGATCCCATTCCGAGCCGGGCGAATTTCATCACATTCCGGGTGCCGGATGCGCGAACCGTCCTCAGACGGCTGGAAGAACGGGGCGTCCTGATCCGCGACATGACGGGTTATCCGCTCCTCGGGAACGGATTGCGCGTGACCGTGGGCACGCCCGGGGAGAATCAGGCCTTCCTGAACGCCTTGGAGGATTGTTTGTCATAAACGACGCCCGGTTCCCGCCGGTCACCGTCCGGCGTCCGGGATCGATGACCCCTGGAAGGGAAAACAAGCATGAAACGAACCGCCACCATCCACCGCAAAACCCGGGAGACCGACATCACCCTGACCCTGAATCTCGACGGGTCAGGAAAGGCGGAGGTCTCGACCGGCATCGGATTTTTCGATCACATGCTCGCGGCGTTTGCGAAACACGGCCAGTTCGACCTCGTCGTGAAGGCGCGGGGCGACCTCGACGTGGACGATCACCACACCGTCGAGGATACGGGACTCTGCCTCGGTCAGGCCGTCTCGGAAGCCGCCGGGGACCGGAAAGGCATCAGCCGGTTCGGATGGGCCTTCTGCCCCATGGACGAGGCGCTTGCCCGGGCGGCACTCGATTTGAGCGGCCGCCCCTACTGCGTCTATCACAATCCGGTCAATCCCCATGTCCTGGGCGAACTGCACGGATCGACCGTCCCGGAGTTCTTCCGCGCCGCGGCTTCCGCGGCCGGCATGACTCTGCATATGGATGTGCTCCGCGGCCAGAATCTGCATCATGCGGTGGAGGCCTGTTTCAAGGCCTTCGGCCGGGCGCTCTCTCAGGCGACCGCCCCCTTCGGCGCATCGGACAACCTGCCTTCCACCAAGGGGATACTCGAATGATCGTGATGGTCGACTATCAGGCGGGCAACCTCCGGAGCGTGGCCAAGGCGCTGGAGGTCTCGGGCGGCGCGGTGCGCGTCAGCGGAGACTGGAAAGACCTGAAGAACGCGGACAAAGTGGTATTGCCCGGTGTCGGGGCCTTCGGAAGAACCGTCGAAGCGCTGCGGGAGCGCGACCTGTTCGGCCCGATCCTGGAACACATCGGATCGGGCCGGCCTTTCCTCGGCATCTGTCTCGGCGCCCAGCTGTTGTTCGAGGAAAGCGCGGAGAGCCCCGGAATTCCCGGCCTGGCCGTCTTCCGCGGAAAATGCGTCCGCTTTTCGCCCGGGCTCAAGGTCCCCCATCTGGGATGGAACCGGATCCGCCGGAAAACGGATTCCCCGCTCTGGAAAGACGTGCCGGACGGCGCCTTTTTCTATTTCGCCCATTCCTATTATTTCAGGCCGAAAGATCCGGCGGTCACGGCGGGGGAAACGGAATACGGCGGGGTGTATGCCTCGGCCGTGTGGTTAGAGAATGTCTATGGGTTGCAGTTTCATCCCGAGAAGTCCCAGAAATGGGGGCTCAAAGTGCTTGAAAATTTTGTTCGGTTATAGCAGACGGGAGAATTTCTTCCCGGATTGGACAGGAAATGATCATCATACCCGCCATCGATTTGCTGGACGGATGCGTCGTCCGTCTGGAACAGGGCGTCGAATCTTCCGCCCGGGTCTATTCGGACGATCCCTACGCGTTCGCGCAGACCTTTGAGGCGGCCGGGGCCCGGATGATCCATGTCGTCAATCTGGACGGGGCCTTCGGACGGCCCGGGAAAAACACGGAAATCATCGCCCGGCTCGCCCGCGATCTGACGGTGCCGATCGAACTGGGCGGCGGCATCCGGTCCCTGGACCGGATCGGATTCTGGCTTAACCGGGGCGTCACGCGCGTCATTCTCGGATCGGCCGCCGTGCGGGAACCGGAAATCGTGGAAAAGGCAGTCCTGAAATACGGCAACGAAGCCGTCGTCGCGGGCATCGACATGAAGGACGGCCGGGTCGCGGTCCAGGGATGGCGGGAGGTCACCGGCGTGGACGGTCTCGAACTCGCGATCCGGATGAAAACGGCCGGCCTGTCGCGGATCATCGTCACGGATATCGCCACGGACGGGATGCTGTCCGGTCCGAGACTGGACGGGATGATCGATATTGCGGAGAAGACCGGTCTCCGGGTCATCGCCTCGGGAGGCGTCGGCCGGATTGAGGACATCGCCCTGATCGCGCAACAGGCGCATTCCGGCATCGAAGGCGTCATCGTCGGCAAGGCGATCTACGAAAACCGGTTGGATATCGGGGAGGCGATTCGCCGGCATCAAGAATAAGGCCGTTCGGATCGCAGATTGATATTTCCGGATTCGTACCCGTAAACCGCGCCCGGAATAAACACATTCGTCATTTTGCTGTTTTAGGCTTTTTTAACCATTTTCCCGCGAAGGAGCATGCATCATGCTGGCCAAACGCATCATCCCCTGTCTGGACGTCAAAGACGGACGCGTCGTGAAAGGCGTCCATTTCGAGAACCTGGTGGACGCCGGGGATCCAATCGAACAGGCCCGGTTTTACGACGCGCAGGGCGCGGATGAAATCGTTTTCCTCGACATCACCGCGTCCCATGAACGCCGTTCCACCCTGATCGATGTCGTGCGTAAGACCGCGGAATCGGTTTTCATCCCCCTGACCGTCGGAGGCGGCGTACGCTCCCCGGAAGACGCGCGCCTGCTCATCGAGAACGGCGCCGACAAGGTGAGCATGAACACCGCCGCGGTTAAGAATCCGGACGCCATCACACAGATCGCGGACCGGTTCGGTAGCCAGGCCGCGGTGGTGGCCATCGACGCCAAACGTCACGACCATCACTGGATCGTTCATATCTACGGCGGCAGGCAGGCCACCGACCTCGATGCCGTCGCCTGGGCGCGTGAGATCAAACAGCGGGGATGCGGGGAAATTTTGCTGACCAGCATGGACACCGACGGCACCCGGGACGGATATGATCTGGAACTCACCCGGGCCGTCGCGGAGGCCGTATCCATCCCGGTCATCGCCTCGGGAGGCTGCGGGAATCTCGAACACATCTATGAAGCCTTCGTCGTGGGCAAGGCCGATGCGGCGCTGGCGGCCTCCATCTTCCATTACCGGAAGCACACGGTACAGGAAGCCAAGGCGTATCTGAGAGAACGCGGCATTCCGGTCAGGGAAACCGACGGCGGGTCGTGAACTACATCACGGTTCTTGGGTCTCCCCGCCACCCCGTAAAATCCTGACGGATGAACTCCGCCCCCGTCTGAAGGAATAACAGGTAGGTCCGAAATGGTCCGTTTTTTTTACGGACCTTTCGGACATTTATTCGATCCGGAATGTCCGATAGCCCCGCTGAAATGATGCGGGGCATATCGGACCTACGAAATGTTTTTCAATGTAACCCTTCAAAAACCTTTATCACAATAATCCGGAAAGGATGCACTCCCCCGGTCTTGGCGGCGGGTGGCATTCAAAACC
>OMKS01000492.1_pt1 | contig 36595 bp, 35 predicted proteins | sample 1674721 | NCBI WGS metagenome assembly OMKS01 (sample SAMN06264996, study PRJEB25208) | sediment metagenome | isolation source: hot spring sediment | place: USA: California | collected 2014-09-02 | reverse complement strand
CTCGATAACGGTGAGCGCGCCGGTGGGGCACTCGCCGATGCAGTCTCCCAGCCCGTCGCAGTAGACATCGCTCACCAGCCTGGCCTTGCCGTCTATCAGCTTCAAAGCGCCCTCGGCGCAGGCCAGGATGCACTGCCCGCATCCGTTGCACAGCTCTTCGTCTATCTGGATGATCTTGCGTTTCATGGTATTTCTCCTTCATGTCTCGCGGGCTCGGCCGGCGTGCGGCCCGAGCCGCGGGTATCGCGGCCGGTCCGGACTGCCTGCGCCCGCCGCGGGCGCATCTGTCCATTGGCGCCAGCCAGTCGGTGGCCGCCGATCTCGATACGGCCGAATGCGCTGCCCGTGGCGTGGAAGTGATCCAGCGTCCGCTGGGTGGGGGCAGCGTGTGGGTCGACCCGGGGCAGACCGTGGTCTGCGTGGTGTTTCCTGCCGGTTCGCATCCCGGTCGTCCGGCCGCGGTCTTCGATGCCTGCCTGGGGCCGATGTTGCGAGTGTGTACGCATTTCGGTCTGGCCGCGCGCCGCGTGGGTGAGCAGGACATCTGGGCGGACGGGCGCAAGATCCTCGGCTCCGGCGCGGCCACCATCGGCACCAGCCTGGTGTTTGCCACCAGTATCCTCCGGCGCTTCGACGCCGATGCCTTTGCCGCCGTGGTGCGCTGTCCGAGCCCCGCGTTTCGTGACTGGCTCGCCGAGGCCCTGGCCGATGGCATGGGCGACTGGAGCCGGGCCGGCGCGGAGCCGGAGGACGCGGCACTGCTGCCGGTGCTGCGAGAGGCCTTTGCCCAGGCTTTTGGCTGGTCGCTGGTCGAGGGCGGGCTCGCCGGGACAGAGATCTCGGCCGTGGAGGCAGCGCGGGCCGAGCTGGCCGAGCCACCGGATGGCGGCACGCGTCGGCACGTGCGTTACGGTATCAAGGTCAATCAGTGGCGTTATGTGCTGGAGGATGCCGGACAGGCCCCGTCGCTGCGGCTGGACGTGGATGCCGGGCGGGTGCGCCGCATCGCCTCGGACGACGCCGAACTGTCTGCCCGGCTGCAGGCCTGCGCGGGCGAGCCGGTCGCGCGGTACCGGCTGGAGGAGAGGCTGGTCCAGGGCGGCATGTCGGACGAGGCGGCACGGGCCGTGCTGGACCGCTTGCTGCGCATGACGCAGGACATCCCACTGGCGGGCGAACCCGCATAACCGAGGAACAGATCATGGCCGAACCGACCATCGAGCGGCGCCTGCAGCGCAAGTACATCGTGATGACGGCCGATGCCCGCATGCTGGAGCGCCTGGCGGCCGCCACGCCTGAAGGCTGGGAGCTGGTGAATATCACCGATCTCGACGATCTTGGCGACTGGCACGAGGTGCTGCTGCACCGATTCATTCTGCTCGACCTCGACGAGATCGATGCCTTCGACCCGCTGGACGTGATTCGCATCCTGCGCACCCAGTTCCAGATCAACGTGCCGGTCTTCTGTTTTGGCGGCGATGAGGACATCCAGGACGAGATGCGCCTGGCCCGTGCCGACCGATTCTTCGCCCGCGAGGAGATGCTGGAGATGCTGCCCCGGTTCTTCGAGCAGTACGCGTGGGGCGGGTGAGGGGGGCAAAGACGGCTGGTTGCCGCAGAGCGCAGAGCGGTTGAGGCGGGGATGCCTGCGGGGGCGGCGGGACTGGGCAGTTTTCGTCTTGCGCCTTCCGGAACGAAAAAAACGCCCGCATGAAGCGGGCGTTTTTGCAAACACGTGTCGGTCGGATCTAGCCGATCCAGTCGTGTTCCATCACGTCGATACGGATGTCTTCCTTCACGGACTCGCCGTTGCCCTCGATGGTGAGGGTGCCGATGCGGGTGCCGGCGGTGTCATAGCTGAACTTGGTTTCGAAGGTGCCGGGCAGGGTGACGTTGCCTTCGCCGACGACCTTGCCATCCACTTCGAACTTCGCGCTGGCGGTGCCGCTGCCGTTGAGGAGGGCCTGCAGACGGAAGTCTTTGTTCACCGAGCGACGGTAGACCTGCGGGTCGCGGTTCATGTTGTACTGCAGGTTGTTCAGTTTGATCATCTTGAGCAGTTTCATCGCGGCTCCCCGGTTGAACTATTTCGTTGAACTATTTCTGAGTATGTTAGTAGGGTATAATACAGCCGATCATCATACCGCATTTCAGAGGAATTTCGTACACCCATGCCGCAAGACATCCCGCAGGACCCGCAGCAGCGTAATCGCTGGCTGGAAGACCGCCTCGACGACCTGGATGCGCGTATCGACGCGCTGGAGGCTGCCGAGCGCGAGGGGGCGCTGGGCGAGCTGGGGTCGGTATTGCCGGCAGGGGCTGGTATCATGCGGGACCTGCTGCTGGCCTATGCGGCCCATGCCGGCAAGCCCATGCCGGCCTCGGAGGACCTGCTGGAGGTGCAAAAGGCCTTCGTCAAGGGTGATCCGAGCCTGAACGCCGTGCGCGACAACGTGCGCGAGCTGGTGTTCTACCAGAACTGCCTGGCCGGCGACCGGGCCGATGCCCTGCCGCCGCGGCCCGCGACCATGATGGTGCGCACGCTGCGTCATGTATACCTCTACCTGCGCACGCGCTGCATGCAGGAAGACCGGTTGCCTTAGTCGCCTGCCGGACCCATATCCCTGCCGGGGCGCCTGCCGCGGCACCGAACGACCTTGGAGTAGCCTTCATGAAGAATCTGATCAATCGCCTGCGTGGTGTGGAACAGGATGCCGTGCAGAAACCGGTGGCCGGGCAGGAGCCGTTCTACGTCGCCCAGGGCAACGAGATCGAGCTGTTCGAGGCGGCCTACAGGAAGCGTCTGCCGGTCATGCTCAAGGGCCCGACCGGCTGCGGCAAGACCCGCTTCGTCGAGTACATGGCCTATCGGCTCACGCGCCCGCTGGTGAGCGTGGCCTGCCACGAGGACTTGACGAGTTCCGATCTGGTGGGCCGTTACCTGCTGGAAGGCGACGAAACGGTCTGGTACGACGGCCCGCTGACGCGGGCGGTGAAGGAGGGGGCCATCTGCTACCTGGACGAGATCGTCGAGGCGCGCACCGACACCACCGTGGTCATTCATCCGCTCACCGACCATCGTCGTGTGCTGCCGCTGGAGAAGAAGTCCCAGATGATCGAGGCCCACGAGGACTTCATGCTGGTGATCTCCTACAACCCCGGCTATCAGACCGTGCTCAAGGACCTCAAGCCCTCCACCAAGCAGCGCTTCATCGCCCTGCAGTTCGACTACCCGAGCGAGGCGATCGAGCGCCAGATCGTGGCCAAGGAATCGGGGGGGCTGGACGCGGAGATCGTGGACAAGCTCGTGGCCGCCGGGCGCAAGGCCCGCGCCCTCAAGGACCACGGCCTGGAGGAGGCCACCTCCACCCGCGCGCTCACCTACGCCGGGACGCTGATCCAGGCGGGCGTCGACCCCATCGAGGCCTGTCGTGCGGCGATGATCCACCCGCTGACCGACGACCCGGAGCTGGTCGAGGCCATCGAGGAGATCGTGCGCGCCCATTTCGGCACAGCCGACGAGTAAGCCGCCCCGTCCATCCCGCAGGCAAACGCCCCGGCCCGCCGTGCGCCGGGGCTGACCGACGAGTCCCATGAACGACGCAGAAGCCCTCGTAGAGATCCAGGAGATCCTCCAGCACCTGGAGCAGATCAGTTTCGTGGCGCAGCGCGACGCCCGCGAGGCGCTGCCGGCTCTGGAGCCGCTGGGGGCCCAGCCGACGCTGCGCTGGCTGGAGGCCGCGCGCGACCTGTTCTTCCACGATCGCGAGGCCGGCAAGGTCTTCATGCGCGCGAGCCCCGCGGTGGTGGAGAAGACCGGCGAGGTGGACTTCTGGGTGGAGCAGGCCCGCGGCTTCTCGAAGTGGGTGAACTCCTGGGGTGCGCTCGAAGGCTTCATGAGCCAGGTGGGCGATGTGGCGGCCGAATGGGGTCGCGAGGCCGAGCAGCGCTGGTACGACATTGGCCTGCGCTGGTGCGACCGCCACCTGGAGGACGCCGCGCACTACTTCCGGGCCTCCTTCCGCGAGCTCGGCGATGAGCGCGGCATCGAGGGCATCGAGGATCTGATCGCCCCGGCCGAGAAGCTGTTCGACGAGCGTGGCCTGACCCTGGACGCCTACCTCGAGGGCGCGGTGATCGCCCGCAACATCGTCGGCGTGGCGGGTATCGAGAGCTGGGCACGCCGCGGTGCCGATATCATGCAGGCGGGGCGCTCGCGCGGCGAGGAATACTTCAAGCTGGAGAGCGAGGAGAGCCTGCGCCTGCTGCTGGACGGGATGCCGGGCTACCGCCCGCGTCGTCACAGTCGCTTCCTGCAGCTGCTCACCACGGCCTGGTTCGGCCACCTGGTGCCGCTGGCCGATGGCGACTGGCGCCCGGGCCGGGGCCGCCCGATGATGGACACCGACGGGCATACCCTCTACCTGCCCGCCGTGCTGGAGGGGCGCGAGGAGGCCATCGTCGCGGTGCTCCACACCATGGGGCACCTGCGCTTCGACTCCTACTTTCTCGATCACATCGAGGCGCTGTTTGGCGAGCTGGGCATGGAACACCCGCCTGTCGACGCCGACCAGCGCATCACCTGGCGTCCGCTCTACGCCCATTTCGAGGAACGCATGTTCCGCTTCCAGGTGCTGTTCGACCTCTGCGAGGACCTGCGTGTGGACGCGCGCCTGGATACCCTCATCCCCGGCTACCTCAGGCGCCTGGTGCGCCTGGCCGACGCGCATCCCCAGCCGGAGGGGCCGGCCGGCGTGTTCTACCGCTATGCGCTCGCCCAGTACGAGGCGCTGGCCCTGGGGCGCGGCTTCGACGCACGCCTGCAGCCGCTGCTGAACGAGTCCGCCACCGTGGTGGATGCCTTTCGCGTGGCCCGCGGGCTGTTCGACGAGGCCGAGTTTCCCGAGATCGGCATCGACGCGCGCGACGATGCCTACCTGCCGGGCCACGGCCACAACACCGGCCGTCCGGTGTATCCGCGCCGGCGCTGGGAGGACGAGGTCTACGTCAACGACTACGACGTGCACGCCGACAACAAGGCCGTGGCCGAGAAGCAGAAGGAAGAGCAGCCACAGACCACGCAGGAGATGCGCCAGGTCGATCCCGACCCGGACATCAACGTGCCGCAGGAGAACACCTCCGGCAGCGGCGGGCGCATCGGCGTGGGCATCCCCATGCCGGCCCAGGTGGTCGGCCGCGGGGCGGCCGTGCACGAGCTCACGGAGGGTTATCCCTACCCCGAATGGGACTACCGCGAGCAACGCTACATCCACGAGTGGGCGCGGGTGCAGGAGCGCCGGCTGGAGGAGATGGAACCCGAACGTGCGGAGATGATCCGCGCCGATCATGCCGGGGCGCTCAAGCGCCTGCGCCGCGCCCTGGAGATGCAGCGCCCGAGCCGCATGGCGCCCCTGCGCCGCCAGCTCGAGGGCGACGAGCTCGACATGGAGGCGGCGGTGGGTTTCGTCGCCGAGAAGAAGGCCGGGCTCTCGCCCAAGCCCTTCATCTACCGCCACCGCACCCGCCAGCACCGCGACACGGCCGTGCTGCTGCTGGCCGACATGTCCACCTCCATCATGGCGAGCCATGCCGGCGGGCAGGGCAAGCTCGTCGATCACCTGCGTGCGGGCCTGATGATGTTCGCCGAGGCGATCAACGACGTCGGCGATCCGAACGCGATCTGCGGCTTCGCCTCGAAAAACCACGACAACGTGAACTACTACGTGCTCAAGGATTTCGACGAGACCATGAGCCCGGACGTGCGTGCGCGCATTGCCGCCGTCTCCGGGCGTCTGGCCAGTCGCATGGGTGCGGCCATCCGTCACTCCATCGAGCGCTTCAACGGCGTGTCGGCCCATCACCGCCTGCTGCTGCTGCTCACCGACGGGCGCCCGGCCGACTACGACGACGGCGGTGACACGCGCTACCTGCACGAGGACACGCGCATGGCGATGAAGGAGGCCGTGGACCGTGGCATCCATCCCTTCTGCGTGACGCTCGACCCCTCCGGTAGCGAGTACCTGCCGGCGATCTTCGGTCCCGGGCACTATACCGTCATCGACCAAGCGGCGGATCTGCCGGCCCGCCTGCCCGAGATCTACCTGCGTCTGCGCCGCTGAGCGCCCGTGTCCATGAGCCAGACTGCCGACAACCTCAATGTGACCCCCGTGGCCGTCCCGCCGACCCGCAGGGCGGTACTCACCGCCGCCGCGCGCTATCGCCGGCATTCCTACGGCGACAACCACCCGCTGGGTATCCCGCGCGTGTCGCTCACCCTGGACCTGATCCGCAGCTACGGGGCCCTGGACGAGACCGCCGAATACCTGCCCTCGCGCAAGGCCCTGCCGCGCGAGCTCCAGTGGTTCCACACCCGCGAGTACGTCTCGGCCATGCAGCGCTGCGAGGCCGTGGGCAAGGTGTTCGACAAGTACCGTCAGCGCCACAACATCGGCAATTACGAGAACCCGTATTTCCCGGATTTCTTCGCCACGCCCGCCACCGCCACCGGCGGCAGCATCCAGGGCGCCGAGGAGGTGCTGAAGGGTCGCGTCGCCTTCAGCCCGGCCGGTGGCATGCACCACGCCCTGCCGGATTCCGCCCAGGGCTTCTGCTTCTTCAACGACCCTGCGCTGGCCATCCTGCGCCTGCGCCAGGAAGGGCTGCGCGTGCTGTACGTCGATATCGACGCGCATCACGGCGACGGCGTGGAGTATGCCTTTCGCAACGACCCCGGCGTCTGCACCTTCTCCCTGCACATGGACACCGAGTACGCCTATCCCTTCAAGGGCGGGCAGGTGGCGGATACGGGGCCGCACGGCAATGCCGTGAACGTGCCGTTGCCCCGCGAGATGAACGACAGCGAATATCGCCACGTCTTCACCCGAGTATGGCCCGCGGTGCTGGCGGCCTTCCGCCCCGATGTCGTGGTGCTGCAGACCGGCACCGACATCCTGCGGCCGGACCCGCTCGGCAAGTTCCGCATCTCCACGCAACTGTTCCTGGAGGTGGTGCAGCGCATCCTCGATGACAGCCCGACGCACGAGGATGGCACCCCGCGCCTGCTGGCGGTGGGCGGCGGCGGCTATCACCCGCTGGTGCTGGCACGCTGCTGGGTCGGCGTGTGGGCCATCCTCTCCGGGCGCGAGCTCCCCGCCGAGCTGCCGGATACGGGACAGGCCCTGCTGCGGGCGGTCGACTGGGACCAGGACGAGGACGAGGACTATTTCGAAGGCCTGTTTGCAAGCCGGCTCGATCCCGCCTACGAGGGTGAGCTGCGTGCCATGGTGCGTGCGCTGGCCGACCGGGTGCTGGACACGCACCCGCTGTTCGCCGGAGCCGCCGCGCGCTGAAGCCCGGGCCCAATTTTGATAACCTTCTGCGGTTTACGACCGCAGTCCAACCGATAGTCGCGATGATGCAGCCAAAACCGACCCTGATCACCGGACACGCCAACGCCAAGGCCACCCGCGAATACGCCGAGCAGCACCAGCGCGAGGGGCACGCGGCCGAGGGCCATTACAGCGAGTTCCTGCGGGCGCGCATGCAGCTCTCGAGCCTGGGCGTGGGCACCTTCCCGGGCGCGGCCACGCCCGAGGTGGATGCGAAGATCGCTGCCATCGTCACCCGTGCGCTGCTGTCCGGCATCAACGTCATCGACACCGGTGCGCATTACCGCTACGGCCGCTCGCTGGCAGCGGTGGGGGCGGGCGTGCGTGCCGCGGTCGAGGCCGGCGTGCCACGCGAGGCCATGTTCCTGATCTCCAAGGGCGGCTTCCTCACCCTGCGCGGCGGGCCGCCGGCCGACATGCAGGCCTGGTTCGAGCAGGAGATCGTGGCCCAGGGCTACGGCAGCATGGAGGACCTGGCCAAGGGCTGCCACCTGCTCACGCCGGCCTACATCAACTACCAGATCGAGCTCTCGCGCAACCTGATGGGCGTGGAGACGCTGGACGCCTTCCTCATCGACCAGCCCGAGGTACACATCCCGGAAATCGGCAAGGAGGCGCTCAACCGCAAGCTGCTGCCCGTGTTCGAGGTGCTGGAGCGGGCCGTCGCCGAGGGCCGCATCCGTTACTACGGCATCGCCACCTTCGACGGCCTGCGCGTGGAGACCGACGACAAGCTGTTCCAGTCCATCACCTCCATGCAGGGCCTGGCCGAGAAGGCGGCACAGGCCGCGACCGGCCAGGACATGGCGCGCCACCACTTCAAGCTCATGACCATGCCCTTCAACCAGGTGATGCTGGAGGGGTTCACGCGCTTCAACACCGCCACCGGGCAGGGCAACGTGGGTTCGCCGGTGCAGGCCGCGCACCAGCTCGACGTGTACATGATGGCCAGCCACAGCATGTTCAAGGGCCATCTCGCACAGCAGTCCATGGACGTGGTGGAGCGTGCCATCGGCAACGTCGCCAATCCTGCGCAGCGCGCACTGCAGTTCAACCGGTCCACGCCCGGTATCGGCACTTCGCTGGTGGGCATGAGCACGCCCGAGCACCTGGACGATGTACTGGCCGTGGCCAAGCTCCCGCCGCTGCCGCGCAAGGACTATCTCGCCATGTACCAGAAGGCCGAGGGCGTGTAACCGCCCCTCCCGGAGACGAGACCCGATGCAAGCCGACCTCAAGGCCCTGGAGTTCGACGCCATCCGCCGACTCCTGGAAAAGCTTACCGCCACCCCCTACGGGGCCGACGCGGCCCGCGCCCTGGAGCCCGCGCCGAGCCTGGACATCGCCCGTAACATGCAGCAGGCCGTGACGGTGGCCCGCCAGCTCGTCGACGCGGGCCGCGCGCCCTCCATCGGCCAGTTGCCGGACGTGCGCGCCGCCCTGCGCCAGGCCGCCTCACCGGGCGCGGCCCTGAGCAGCCAGGCGCTGTACAACCTGCAGGTGGTGATGAACGCCGGGCACCGACTGGGCGAGGCGTTGGCCGAACACCCGGCGCTGTACCCGGGGGACCTCGGCGAGCTGCGAGCGCCGCAGGCGGTGGTCGACATCCTCGCCCGCACCCTGGTCGGTGCCGGTACCCTGCGCGACGATGCCAGCGAGGCGCTGGTCGGGTACTTCGGCGAGCGCAAGGCGCTGCGCGAGCAGGTCGAGGAGGTCATCCGCCAGCGCATGGCGAAGGCCGACATCAAGGACCAGTTCGAGGATCCGAAGAAGGTCGACTGGCACAATGAGCGCGGCGTGATCACCGTGCGCGGCACCGAGGCGGACAAGATCAAGGGGGTGCGGCGTGGCACGGCCATGGGTGGGCGCGACGTCATCATCGAGCCGATGGAGGCCGTGCCGCACAACAACCACCTGGAGACGGTCAACGGCAAGATCACCGGTGAGCAGCAGCGCCTGCTGCGCGAGATCACCGGCGTGATCCGCGAGCACGTGCAGCCCCTGCAACAGCTGCTCGCGGCCATCACCTGGGTGGACCTGGCGCTGGCCGCCGGCGAGCTCAGCCGCGCCATGCACGCCCATGCCCCCACGCTGAGCGACGCGGCGGGCGTGGAGCTCCGGCAGGCCTATCATCCGCTGCTGCTACTGCAGTTCGCCGACGGCCGGGGTCCGCAGCCGGTGCCGCTCTCCATTCGCCTGGGCGGCGAGGACACCATCCTGCTCATCACCGGACCCAACACCGGCGGCAAGACAGTGGCGCTCAAGACCCTGGGCCTGCTGACGGTGATGGCCTACTGCGGCCTGCACATCCCGGCCGAGCAGGACTGCGTGATCGGCAACTACCGCAAGGTAATCGTCGACGTGGGTGACCACCAGAGCCTGTTCCACCACCTCTCGACCTTCGCCGGCCACGTGGAGGTGCTCAAGCGCATCCTCGACGAGGCCGACGGCGACACCCTGGTGCTGCTCGACGAGCTGGGCACCGGCACCGACCCGGAGGAGGGCGCCGCGCTGGCCATGGCGGTGCTGGACGAACTGCTGGACCGCCGCGTGCAGGGTATCGTCAACACCCACCTCTCGCCGCTCAAGGACTACGCCGACCGCCACGCCAACATCGTCAACGCCTCCATGCAGTTCGACCACGAGCGCCTGGTACCTACCTACCAACTGCAGATCGGTGTCCCCGGGGTCTCGCTGGGGCTCACCATCGCCGAGAAGAACGGCCTGCCCCGTGACCTGATCGGCCGGGCCCGCGAGCACCTGGCCGAGATCTCCGAGCTCAGCGCCCGCCACGGCTGAGGGCCGTCGGCGGCCCGCACAGCCCGGGTGGCGTGCAATATTAATAGTTCGTGAAATCTTGAATCGAAGCGGTTAAGATTAAAGTCTTTCGCTATCCGTACCCTCGGCGGCAATCGTGTTGATTTTATGGGGTTTTTTCTCCCGGCCGGTCATGGGGCGGTAGGCGTGCTTCTGAAAAACTTCCGTATGGGGACTTGCAAGTGGAACTGACCGGTGCCGAAATCTTCGTCCGTTGCCTCAAGGAAGAGGGCGTTGATGTCATTTTCGGGTATCCCGGTGGTGCCGTCCTGCATATCTACGACGCGCTGTACAGGCAGAAGGACGTGACCCACGTCCTGGTGCGTCATGAACAGGGCGCGGTTCACGCCGCCGAGGGTTACGCGAAATCCTCCGACCGTCCGGGTGTGGCGCTGGTCACCTCGGGTCCGGGCGCGACCAATGCCATCACCGGCATTGCCGATGCCTACATGGATTCGGTACCGCTCGTCGTCTTCTCCGGCCAGGTCAACACCGCGCTGATCGGCAACGATGCCTTTCAGGAAGTGGACACGGTGGGCATCACGCGCCCGATCGTGAAGCACAACTTCCTGGTCAAGGACGTGAAGGACCTGGCCGAGACCATCAAGAAGGCCTTTTACGTGGCAACCACCGGCCGTCCCGGCCCGGTGGTGGTGGACATTCCCAAGGACGTGACCGCGGACAAGTTCGAGTTCAAGTACCCGCGCACCGTGAAGATGCGCTCGTACAACCCGACCGTGAAGGGCCACCTGGGCCAGATCAAGAAGGCGGCGGATCTCATCCTCGCTGCCGAGAAGCCCATGGTCTACAGCGGCGGCGGCGTCATCCTGAGCCACGCCTCCAAGGCACTGACCGAGTTCACCCGGCTGCTCGGCTATCCCATCACCAATACCCTGATGGGCCTGGGTGCCTACCCGGCCACCGACCGCCAGTTCGTCGGCATGCTCGGCATGCACGGCACCTACGAGGCCAACATGGGCATGCACCATGCCGACCTCATCATCGCCGTCGGGGCCCGTTTCGATGACCGCGTGACCGGTAACATCGAGAAGTTCTGCCCGCATGCGAAGATCGTGCACATCGACATCGACCCGGCCTCCATCTCCAAGAACGTGAAGGTGGACGTGCCGATCGTGGGCGATGTGGACCGTGTGCTGAAGGAGCTGGTCAAGGAGATCAGGGAGCGCAAGGGCAAGCCGGACGCCTCGGCACTCGAGGCCTGGTGGCAGCAGATCGAGGAGTGGCGGGCGATGGATTGCCTCAAGTACGACCGCGACAGCGATCTGATCAAGCCCCAGTACGTGATCGAGAAGCTCTGGGAGGTGACGAAGGGCGATGCCTTCGTCACCTCCGATGTGGGTCAGCACCAGATGTTCACGGCGCAGTTCTACAAGTTCGACAAGCCCAACCGCTGGATCAACTCCGGGGGGCTCGGCACCATGGGCTTCGGCCTGCCGGCAGCAATGGGCGTGCAGATGGCCAACCCGAAGGACCTGGTCTGCACCGTGACCGGCGAGGCCAGCATCCAGATGTGCATCCAGGAGCTCTCGACCTGCTTGCAGTACCAGCTACCCATCAAGGTGGTGAACCTCAACAACCGCTACATGGGCATGGTGAGACAGTGGCAGGAGTTCTTCTACCAGGGGCGCTACGCCATGTCCTACATGGATGCCCTGCCGGACTTCGTGAAGCTGGCCGAGGCCTATGGTCATGTCGGTATGCGCATCGAAAAGCCGGCCGACGTCGAGGGCGCGCTCAAGGAGGCGATGAAGCTCAAGGACCGCCTGGTCTTCATGGACTTCATCACCGATCAGGGCGAGAACGTCTACCCAATGATCCCCGCCGGTGCGGGGCAGAACGAAATGATCCTGGTGTAAGTCATGCGGCACATCATCTCCATTCTGATCGAAAACGAGTCCGGCGCGCTGTCGCGGGTTGCCGGCCTGTTCTCGGCGCGCGGCTACAACATCGAGTCGCTCACCGTGGCACCCACAGACGACCCGACCCTGTCGCGCATGACCCTGGTGACCCGTGGCTCCGACCAGATCATCGAGCAGATCACCAAGCAGCTGAACAAGCTGGTGGATGTGGTCAAACTCATGGATCTCACTGAGCATCGCCACATCGAGCGCGAGATGATGCTGGTGAAGGTCAAGGCGCAGGGCACGGAACGCGACGAGGTGAAGCGCCTGGTCGACATCTTCCGCGGCCGCATCGTGGACGTTGCCGCCACCACCTACACGGTGGAACTCACCGGTACCGGCGACAAGCTCGACGCCTTCATCACCGCGCTGGAAGGCAGCGTGATTCTCGAGGTGGTGCGCTCTGGTGTCATGGGCATCGCGCGCGGCGACGTGGCGCTGAAGATCTGACGACAACCGATTGCTGACGTGGCCGCATGGCGGCGTCCCGAACCTTAGATACTGGCTTTACGTGGGGAACAACCGATGAAGATGTATTACGACAAAGACTGTGACCTTTCCATCATCAAAGGGATGAAGGTCGCCATTATTGGCTACGGCTCCCAGGGGCATGCCCATGCGAACAACCTCAAGGACTCCGGCGTGGACGTCACCGTCGGTCTGCGCGCGGGTTCTGCGTCCGCGGCCAAGGCGGAGAACTCCGGCCTGACCGTGAAGCCGGTGGCCGAGGCCGTGGCCGGCGCCGACGTGGTCATGGTACTGACCCCGGACGAGTTCCAGTCCCAGCTCTACAAGGCCGAAATCGAACCGAACCTGAAGAAGGGCGCGGTGCTGGCTTTTGCCCACGGCTTTGCCATCGTCTACAACCAGATCGTGCCGCGCTCCGACATGGACGTGATCATGATCGCGCCCAAGGCCCCGGGCCACACCGTGCGTTCCGAGTTCACCAAAGGCGGCGGCATCCCGGACCTGATCGCCGTCCATCAGGATGCCTCCGGCAAGGCCAAGGACATCGCACTGTCGTATGCCTCCGCCATCGGCGGTGGCCGCACCGGCATCATCGAGACCACCTTCCGTGACGAGACCGAGACCGACCTGTTCGGCGAGCAGGCCGTGCTCTGCGGCGGCGCCGTGGAGCTGGTGAAGGCCGGTTTCGAGACCCTGGTCGAGGCCGGCTACGCGCCGGAGATGGCCTACTTCGAGTGCCTGCACGAGCTCAAGCTGATCGTCGACCTGATGTACGAGGGCGGCATCGCCAATATGAACTACTCCATCTCCAACAACGCGGAGTACGGCGAGTACGTCACCGGTCCGAAGGTCATCAACGAAGAGAGTCGTTGGGCGATGAAGGAAGCGCTGCACAACATCCAGACCGGCGAATATGCCAAGCGCTTCATCCTCGAGGGTCAGACCAACTATCCCGAGATGACTGCACGTCGTCGGCTGAACGCCGAGCATCCGATCGAGGAGGTCGGCGAGTGCCTGCGCAGCATGATGCCGTGGATCACGGCAAACAAGATCGTCGACAAGACGAAAAATTGAGGCAAGGGCCGGCGGGGGCGCAAGCACCGCCGGCCTTTCTCGTTCTGGGGCACTGCCATGTTTCCGATAGCCCGCGAAGCACGTCTGTTTGTCCTGGCGATCCTGGTCGTCGCCATCCTGGCGACGGTGTACCTGCCGTATGCCGTGGCCGCGGTGTTCTGGGTGCTGCTGGTCGCGGTGGTATTCCTGCTGCGAGACCTGCGGCGCCTGGTGCCGTCCCGGCCGCTGGGCGTGGTGAGTCCGGTGGACGGCAGGGTGACTTCAGTATCGCGTGCGCGTGATCCCTACCTGAAGCGCGAGGCGCTGGTGATCCGCATCCGTCAGCGTACCCTGGGCGAGTTCAACGTCCACAGCCCGGTGGAGGGCCGGGTGACGGGGCGCTGGTGGCCGGAGCAGACGCCCGAGGACGAGGGTGCCCTGCCGCCGGGGCACTTCGCCATCTGGTTCAAGACCGACGAGGGGGACGACGCCGTGGTCGCCATCGACCTGCGCGGCCGGTTCCAGCTCATGCACTGCAGCGTGCAGCCGGGCGAGCGCACGGGGCAGGGCAGGCGCTGCGGCCTCATGGGTTTCGGCCGGCCCGTCACCGTGTACCTGCCCGTCAGCGCCCGCGTGGCGGTGGAACCGGGTCAGTGCCTGCTCGCCGGTAGCGACGAGATTGCGTCTTTCGTGCACGGCTAACATAATCGGATGTTCACCCAACGCAATGCAGGATGCGCATGAGTTCTGAAGACCAAAAGTCGCATCGCGCGATCTATCTCCTGCCCAATTTGTTCACCACGGCGGCGCTGTTCGCGGGCTTTTATGCCATCGTTGCGGCCATGGCGGACCGGTTCGAGGCGGCAGCCGTGGCGATCTTCATCGCCATGGTGCTGGATGGCGTGGACGGGCGCGTGGCACGCATGACCAATACCCAGAGCGCCTTCGGCGCCGAGTACGACAGCCTGGCCGACATGGTGTCATTCGGCTTGGCGCCGGCGCTGGTCATGTACCAGTGGGCGCTGATCTACCTCGATCCGCTGGGCTTTGGCTGGGCGAAGACGGGCTGGCTGGCAGCCTTTCTCTACACGGCCTGCGCGGCCCTGCGCCTCGCGCGCTTCAATACCAAGGTGGGCACCTCCGACAAGCGCTTCTTTCAGGGGTTGCCGAGTCCGACGGCCGCGGCCGTGCTCATGGGCATGGTCTGGGTTCTGCACGACCTAGAAGTGGAGGGCGAGACCCTGCGCTTCGTGGCCCTGGGCGTCACTATCATCGTTGGCTTGCTGATGGTGAGCAACATCAGCTATTACAGCTTCAAGGACATCGACTTCCGCAACCGCGTACCGTTCATCGCCCTGTTACTGGTGGTGGTAGTCCTCGTGGTTGCCTCGCTCGATCCGCCCAAGATCCTCCTCGCGGCCTTCGGCCTCTATACCCTGTCCGGCCCGGTGCTCGCACTCGTTCGCTGGCGGCGCAAGCGTGAACGCGCGATCGAGTCCTCCCAGGATTCGGACGCCGGGAACGGGGGCTAGGCAGCGCCGGTCGTGGCCGTCTGATCTCTGTCCCCGCACGCGCCGCGACTGCCGCTATAGCGGTGCCCAGCTGGCCTGGCGAGGCCATGCGCACCCACTGTTTATCGCTATCGGAGTCCTGCAGGCGAGGATGATCCGGTACACTATCCCGATTAAGCCGACCCGAACTGCGCGGGTCGAACGGAGAATGTGAACATGGCGGACAAAGATAAACTCATCATCTTCGATACCACCCTGCGCGACGGCGAGCAGAGCCCGGGCGCCTCCATGACCCGGGACGAGAAGGTACGTATCGCCAAGGCCCTGGAGAAGATGCGCGTGGACGTGATCGAGGCCGGCTTCCCGATCGCGAGTCCCGGCGACTTCGAGGCCGTGCAGGCGGTGGCGCGCAGCATCAAGGACAGCACGGTGTGCGGCCTTTCCCGCGCGCTGGACAAGGACATCGACCGTGCCGGCGAGGCCCTGAAGGACGCCAACTCGGCGCGTATCCACACCTTCATCGCCACCTCGCCCATCCACATGCAGGCGAAGCTGCGCATGGAGCCCGACCAGGTGCTCGAGCAGGCCGTGCGCGCGGTGAAGCGCGCACGCCAGCACACCGACAACGTCGAGTTCTCGGCCGAGGACGCCGGGCGCTCCGAGCTCGATTTCCTCTGTCGCGTGATCGAGGCGGTGATCGATGCAGGTGCCACCACCATCAACATCCCGGACACCGTGGGCTACAACATCCCGCAGCAGTTCGGCGAGCTGATCGGTAACCTCATGTCGCGCGTGCCGAACGCCGACAAGGCGGTGTTCTCCGTGCATTGCCACAACGACCTCGGTCTGGCCGTCTCCAACTCGCTTGCTGCCGTGCTCAACGGGGCGCGCCAGGTGGAGTGCACCATCAACGGTCTGGGTGAACGTGCCGGGAACGCCTCGCTGGAGGAGATCGTGATGGCGGTACGCACGCGCCAGGATGTCTTCTCCTGCGACACCGACCTCGACACCACGCAGATCGTGCCCTGCTCGCGCCTGGTGTCGGGCATCACCGGCTTCCCGGTGCAGCCGAACAAGGCCATCGTCGGCGCCAATGCCTTCGCCCATGAGTCCGGCATCCACCAGGACGGCGTGCTCAAGTCGCGCGAGACCTACGAGATCATGCGGGCCGAGGACGTCGGCTGGAGCGCCAACCGCATCGTGCTCGGCAAGCACTCGGGCCGCAATGCCTTCCGCACCCGCTGTCAGGAGATCGGCATCGAGTTCGAGACGGAAGAAGAGCTCAACCTGGCCTTCTCCAGGTTCAAGGACCTGGCCGACAAGAAGCACGACATCTTCGACGAGGATCTGCAGGCCCTCGTCAGCGAGACCAGCACGGCGGTCGAGGACGAGTGCTACAAGCTGCTGGCCCTGCGCGTGTGTTCGGAGACCGGCGAGACGCCGGTGGCGGGCATCACGCTCAGCGTCGACGGCGAGGAGAAGGCGGGCGAGTGCGCCGGCAGCGGCCCGGTGGATGCGGCCTTCCGCGCCATCGAGGAGATCGTCTCCAGCGGCACCCAGCTGCAGCTCTACTCGGTGAACAACATCACCAGCGGCACCGATGCACAGGGCGAGGTGACCGTGCGCCTGGAGAAGGCCGGGCGGATCGTCAACGGTCTGGGGGCGGATACCGACATCGTCATCGCTTCGGCCAAGGCCTATCTCAACGCCCTGAACAAGCTGGTGGACCAGACCCTGCGTGCCCATCCCCAGCGGGACGGGGTGTAAGCAACACAGGGCCGGGATCACCGGCCCTTCGTCCGAGCGAGACCGGAACATGCGCGACGAACGACAACGGCGTTACCTGGAGGCGATGGGCATCCCGCTGTGGGCACCGCGCAAGCCCCTGACCCGGGCAGCGGTGCGCGCCGCCGAGCCGTCCGCTCCGGCGCCCGAGCCGGTCGCGGCGCCGGCTACCCCTGAACCGGTGTCCCGTGCCGTGTCACCGCCGCGTCGGGAGGGCGGGGCGTCCGCACCACCACCGGCCGCCACGCCGGCCCCGCTGCCGGACACATCACGTCCCCCGGGGGGCGCACCGGACATCGCCACACTGGACCTCGACGGGCTGCGCGAACAGGTCGCCGCCTGCGCGCGCTGTGCGGAGCTCGCCGCCACCCGCACCCAGACCGTATTCGGCGTCGGCAACCCGGATGCCGACTGGCTGGTGATCGGCGAGGCCCCGGGGGCGGAGGAGGACCGCCGCGGCGAACCCTTCGTCGGGCGCGCCGGCCAACTGCTCGACGCGATGCTCGCGGCCATCGCGCTGGATCGCCAGCAGGCCTATATCGCCAACATCCTCAAGTGCCGGCCACCGAACAACCGCGACCCGCGGCCCGAGGAGGCAGCCAACTGCCGGCCCTGGCTGGATCGCCAGATCGCGCTCATCCACCCGAAGCTCATACTGGTTGTCGGCCGCATCGCGGCGCAGGCCCTGCTCGGCACGGATGCGCCGCTTGCCAGCCTGCGGGGCCAGGTGCATCGCCTGCCGGGGACGGGCCTCCCGGTGATCGTCACCTACCACCCGGCCTACCTGCTGCGCACGCCGAAAGACAAGCGCAAGGCCTGGGCCGACCTCAAGCTCGCGCGCCAGGTGATGGCCGCCGAGGCCGGCTGAAACCGGGGCTGCCGGTGAGTGCCGTCCACGACCTGCCCAGCCCGCTGTTGCGCCGTATGCGCACCGACGACCTGGATGCCGTCATGGAGATCGAGGTACGCGCCTACCCTTACCCCTGGACGCGCGGAATCTTTCACGACTGCCTGCGGGTGGGCTATTCCTGCTGGGTCTACGAGGACCGCGAGGCGCACGCCCTCATCGCCTATGGTGTGATGACCTTCGCCGTGGACGAGTGCCACCTGATGAATCTCACCGTGCGGCCCGAGCTGCAGGGGCAGGGCCTTGGGCGGCGCCTGCTGCGCGACCTGGTGGAGATGAGCCGGCTCGCTGGCGCGGCACGCGTGCTGCTGGAAGTGCGCCCGAGCAACGAGCCCGCGCTCGCCCTGTACCGCGCCGAGGGCTTCGCCCAGATCGGCCGGCGCAAGAACTACTACCCCGCCCCGGCGGGTCGCGAGGACGCCCTGGTGCTGGTGCGTGAGCTCTTCGTGCCGGGCGAGAACGCCTGATGTCGATGGCGCGTTTCCGTTATAATGGCGGGTCTTTTCAGTCACTGCATCAGCGCATTGTCCCCCATGTCCGACTTTCTCAAGGAACTGGCCCGTCGTCGCACCTTTGCGATCATCTCGCACCCTGACGCCGGCAAGACCACCATCACCGAAAAACTGCTGCTCTACGGTGGCGCGATCCAGCTCGCTGGTACCGTCAAGGGCCGCAAGTCCGCGCGCCACGCCACCTCCGACTGGATGGCCATGGAAAAGGAGCGCGGCATCTCCGTGACCTCCTCGGTGATGCAGTTTCCGTACAAGGGGTGCATCGTCAACCTGCTGGACACGCCTGGGCACGAGGACTTCTCGGAAGACACCTACCGTACGCTGACCGCCGTCGACTCGGCGCTGATGGTCATCGATGCCGCCAAGGGCGTCGAGGAGCGCACCATCAAGCTGATGGAGGTCTGCCGCCTGCGCACCACGCCGATCATGACCTTCATCAACAAGCTCGACCGCGAGGGCCGCGAGACCATCGAGCTGCTGGACGAGGTCGAGAACGTGCTCAACATTCGCTGTGCACCGGTCACCTGGCCCATCGGCATGGGCAAGCGCTTCAAGGGCGTGTACCACCTGCATCGCAACGCCGTGCACCTGTTCAGTCCCACGCACGGCGGCAAGGTGCAGCAGGGCGAGGTCATCGAGGGCCTGGACAACCCGCGTCTGGACGAACTGCTGGGTGACCAGGCGCGCGAGCTGCGCGACGAGATCGAGCTGGTGCAGGCGGCGAGCAACGAATTCGATCACGAGGCCTATCTCGCGGGTGAACTCACGCCCGTGTTCTTCGGCTCGGCGATCAACAACTTCGGTGTCAGCGAGCTGCTGGACGACTTCGTCGAGTACGCGCCGCCGCCGCAGCCGCGCGAGGCCACCACGCGCGTCGTCGAGCCGCAGGAAGAGAAGCTCACCGGCTTTATCTTCAAGGTGCAGGCCAACATGGATCCGCAGCACCGTGACCGCATCGCCTTCATGCGTATCTGTTCCGGCACCTTCACCAAGGGCATGAAGCTGCGTCAGGTGCGTATCGGAAAGGACGTCAAGATCAGCGACGCGCTGACCTTCATGGCCTCCGACCGCGAGCACGTGGAGGAGGCCTTCCCGGGCGATATCCTCGGCCTGCACAATCACGGCACCATTCGTATCGGCGATACCTTCACCCAGGGCGAAGACCTGGCCTTCACCGGCATCCCCAACTTCGCACCCGAACTCTTCCGCCGCGCGCAGCTGCGCGACCCGCTGAAGATGAAACAGTTGCAAAAGGGCCTGTCGCAGCTCTGCGAGGAGGGCGCGACCCAGCTGTTCCGTCCGCTCACCAATAACGACCTGATCCTCGGCGCGGTCGGTGTGCTGCAGTTCGACGTGGTAGCCCAGCGCCTCAAGGACGAGTACAACGTCGACTGCCAGTTCGAGGCGGTGAACGTGAATACCGCGCGCTGGGTCACGTCGGACGACAAGAAGAAGTTCGAGCAGTTCAAGGACAAGGCCGCCACCAACCTCGCGCTGGATCATGCCGGGGAACTCGTCTATATCGCGCCGACCCGCGTGAACCTGCAGATGGCCATCGAGAAGTGGCCGGAGGTCGAATTCCACGCCACCCGCGAACACGGCGGCTGAGTGAGGCACTCCGGGTACGTGCTGCGATAGCGATGCCTAGGCGAATATGCCACCCCTGATCGCGCCTCGCAGCGCTCCTACGGGTGCCCAGGTTTGAGGGTATGAGTTGCGATGGCCATGCCTGACGACGGTCCCCGCCTTGCTGGCTTTGCACCCAGTGCCTCGATGCGCGACCATGAGGCTGTTCGTTCCGTTGCCCCGAGGGGCAGAGGAGGGGGTATGGCCAGGCGTATCGTCATCATCCAGGGGCATCCGGACCCGGAGCCCGTACATCTCGACCATGCGCTGGCGGCGGCCTATCGCGAGGGCGCCGAGGCCGCAGGCCACGACGTGCGGGTGATCGAGGTCGGCCGACTGGACTTTCCACTACTGCGCAACAAGCAGGACTTCGACCACGGCGAAACGCCGTCGGCGATTCGCGAGGCCCAGCAGGTCATCGACTGGGCCGAGCATCTATTGATTCTGCATCCCCTCTGGCTTGGCGATATGCCTGCACTGCTCAAGGCCTTTCTCGAACAGGTGTTCCGGCCGGGCTTCGGTTTCGAGGGTGGCAAACGCATGCGTCCGCGACTCAGGGGGCGCAGCGCGCGTGTGGTGATCACCATGGGCATGCCGGCCTTCATCTACCGCTGGTATTTCGGTGCCCACAGCCTGAAGCTGCTCAAGCGCCACATCCTCGGTTTCTGCGGGATCGCTCCCATACGCGGCACGTTGCTCGGTCTGGTCGACACCAGCGAGGCGCGCCGGCACCGGTGGCTGGACAGGATGAGGGCCCTTGGGCGGGCCGGGGAGTAGGTGATCACAACAGAGGACACCGAGGACAGTCTCTTCCCTGCAGGGGCGCTGCAAGGCATTGCGCTTTTACCTCTGTGATCTCCCTGCCCTCTGTGGCTAAATAATCAACGTTCCCACGGGGCGCAGGAGGATGGGTGCTCAAGCTTCGATTGCTGTTTGGTCTGCTCGCGGTCTCATTGTTCGTCAATGCGTATCTCTACGCCCGTACCCAGGCCGTCCACCCGGCCTTGCAGCCGGTGGACGCGGTGATCAGGCCTGCCGACCTGGCCCTGACCCCTGATCAGGCCCTGGCGCTGGACTCGGTACGTCGCTTCGCCGAGATCCGTTCACGGCGGCGCGAGGAACAACGCGAAGTCCCCGAGGCCCGGTTGCGACACGCCCTGAGCGATGCCTCGGGATCGACAGAGGCGCTGGACGAGGCCCTGGAGGAGCTCGGGGCCATCGATGCCGAGTATCGTTATCGCCTGGTGGGTGAAATCATCAAGTGGCGCGATAGCCTGGGCCCCGAGCAGCGCATGCGGCTTGCGTCCGAACTGGAGCAGCAGGGGCTGGGTGCCCTGATCCCCCAGTGGCGTTGAGAGGATGAGCATGCAGAAGACCCTGGTGATCATCGGCATCGTCATTCTCCTCGCGGGGCTGTTCTGGCCCTGGCTCGGCAAGCTGCCCATTGGCCGGTTGCCGGGCGACATCGTCATCGAACGACCGGGCTTCAAGGCCTATTTCCCGTTCACCACCATGATCCTCGCGAGCCTTTTGCTCTCGCTGGTCCTCTGGCTGTTCCGCAAATGACGGTCGATGCCATGAACCGACGCCGCATGCTGGCCTGGACCCTCTACGACTGGGGCAACTCTGCCTTCGCCACCGTGGTCATGGCCGGCTTCTTTCCGCTGTTCTTTCGCTCCTACTGGAGTGCCGGGCAGGAAAGCGCCGAGATCACCCTGCACCTGGGCATGGCTAATTCGATCGGCAGCCTGGTGATCGTGCTCAGCGCCCCCATCCTCGGCGCACTGGCGGACCAGGGCAGCTTCAAGAAGCGGTTCCTGAGCCTCTTCGCCCTGCTCGGCATCGCCATGACGCTCGGTCTTTACTGGGTGGCACAGGGCGAGTGGCTGCTCGCTGCCATGCTGTATGCTGCCGCCAGCATTGGTTTCATGGGCGCGAACATCTTCTACGATGCGCTGCTGGTCGATGTGGCCCCGCCACACAAGTATGACTTCGTCTCCGGCCTGGGTTATGCCATGGGTTATCTCGGCGGCGGTCTGCTGTTTGCCTTCTGCGTCTACATGGTGCTCAATCCGGCCGTCTTCGGCTTTGCGGACGAGTCGGTCGCCGTGCGGCTGTCGTTCCTGCTGGTCGGCATCTGGTGGCTCCTGTTCAGCCTGCCGCTGCTGTTGCTCGTGAAGGAGACACCGCACCCGGCCCCGCGCAACGGCGTGGTCACGGGAGGATTTCGCCAGCTGATCAATACCTTCCGCGAGGTCCGGCGCTACCGCCATGTATGGTGGTTCCTGCTGGCCTACTGGCTGTACATCGATGGCGTCGACACGATCGTGCGCATGGCGGCCGACTATGGGGCAGCGCTCGGTTTCTCCACCGGCAACCTGATTCTCGCCCTGCTGATGATCCAGTTCATCGGCTTTCCCGCCGCCATCGCCTTCGGCAAGCTCGGCGAGCGCATCGGCCCGAAGACCGGCATCTACATCGGGCTGGCCGTCTATACCGTCATCACGATCTGGGGGGCGCTCATGACCGAGCTCTGGGAGTTCTTCGCCATTGCGGTTGGCGTCGGTCTGGTACAGGGTGGGGTGCAGTCGCTGAGCCGCTCGCTCTACGCGCGGCTGATCCCGCAGGACAAGGCGGCCGAGTTCTTCGGTTTCTACAACATGCTCGGCAAGTTCGCGGCCGTGGCTGGCCCCTTTCTGATGGGCATCGTCGGCGTGCTCACCGGCAGTCCGCGCATCGCGATCTTCTCCCTGCTTGTGTTCTTCATCCTAGGCGCGCTACTGTTGCTCAAGGTGCCTGAGCGGAAGGAGCAGAAAGCATGAGCGAAGAGCGTCGCCGGGAATCGGTCGGTTTCTTCAGTACCGTGAAGAGCGTGCTCTCCGCCTTCTTCGGCGTGCAGAGCGAATCCAACCGTGCCCGTGACTTCGAGAAGGGCAATCCCCTGCATTTCATCGCCATCGCGCTCATCGCCACCATCGGCTTCGTACTGGTGATGTGGGGGGTCGTGAGCGTGGTGCTGGGACTGGCAACGGGATAGCGCATCGGCTACCTATCCACGGACGGAGCCATCGACTGTGTGTGTATTTGTCCCGGAAAGGCGGTGGCGCCAGTCACTCTCTGCTGCCCTGATCCGTTCCCCCTGCGTTGCTTCCGGGCAGTTCCTGACCGAGATCAGGTAGAAGCCGTTCAGGCGGCTATACTCGGCCTGGCATGGGTATCTCACATTATATGTAATTTTAATATATGTTATAAGTTCGCGAGGGGGGGTCCCCTGCCACGCCAGGCGTGGGCCGGGTAGCGGCGGAATGCAATGACAAGACCACCCGGGCAAGAGACACAGGAACCAGGGCAGGCGGAATCAGGGCCAGTGGAATCAAGGGAGGAGCGTCTATGAACGAGGGGCTTAGCAAGGCGGCAGCACGCAATATCTTCTACGGCGGTTCGCTGTTTTTCTTTCTGCTGTTCGTCGGTCTCACGGCGCACAGCCATCTCTATATCGTCAATACCTCCACGGACCGCGAGGGACTGACCGATTCGGTCCGTCATGGCAAGGAGGTGTGGGAGAAGAACAACTGCATCAACTGCCACACCATCCTCGGCGAGGGCGCCTATTTCGCCCCCGAGCTCGGCAATGTCTGGACCCGTTTCGGCGGCAGGGAGAACCCCGAGGCGGCCCGCGCCGCCATTGCCGGCTGGATGCGTGCCATGCCCACCGGCGCGCCGGGCCGGCGCCAGATGCCGTACTTCGATCTCAGCGACGCGGAGATGAACGCGCTGATCGATTTCCTGCGGTGGACCGACGCCATCGATACGCAGAACTGGCCACCCCACCGTTCCGGCTGAGCGCCGCAGGCGGTTGCATACGGCATTCACGATCCAAGGAGGACAGGACGTATGAAATATGAAACACAACGGGTGGCTTACCCGTTCTTCATCGTGGCGATGGCACTGTTCGCAGCCCAGGTCTCGTTCGGCCTGTTGAGTGGCGCCGTCTTTGTCTGGCCCAACTTCCTGGCCGAGGCCATGCCCTTCAACATCATGCGCACCAGCCATACCAACCTCCTGGTGGTGTGGCTGCTGATCGGTTTCATGGGCTGCACCTACTACCTCATGCCCGAGGAGGCAGAGCAGGAGATCTACAGTCCGAAGCTCGCCTACATCCAGCTGGCCATTTTCGCCTTCGCAGGGGCCGCGGCACTGGTCGGCTACCAGTTCGGCATACACGAGGGGCGGGAATTTCTGGAGCAGCCCACCTGGGTGAAGGTGCTCATCACCCTCTCCTTCCTCATGTTCCTGTTCAACGCCAGCATGACGCTGCTCCGGGGGCGCAAGACGGCCATCAACATGGTGCTGATGCTTGGACTGTGGCTGGCCGCTATCTTCTGGCTGTTCGCCTTCTACAACCCAGGCAACCTGTCGGTGGACAAGCTCTACTGGTGGTACATCGTGCACATCTGGGTGGAGGGTGTCTGGGAACTGATCATGGCCTCGCTGCTCGGCTACCTGCTCATCAAGATGACCGGGGTCGATCGCGAGGTCATCGAGAAGTGGCTCTACGTCATCGTGGGCCTGTCGCTGTTCACGGGTCTGCTGGGCACCGGCCACCATTATTACTGGATCGGCACGCCCGGCTACTGGCAGCCCATCGGCAACGTCTTTTCCACGCTGGAGGTGGTGCCGCTGTTCGCCATGGTGGTGTTCGCCTTCTACATGTTCTGGAAGGGCAGCCGTAATCATCCCAACAAGGCCGCCATGCTCTGGACCCTGGGCTGCGCGACCGTCGCCTTCTTCGGTGCCGGTGTCTGGGGCTTCATGCACACGCTCTCGTTCATCAACTACTACACCCACGGCACCCAGGTCACGGCGGCCCATGGACATCTGGCCTTTTACGGCGCCTACGTGATGCTGGTCCTGGCAATCGTCAGCTATGCCATGCCCCAGCTGCGTCGTGTCCAGCCCTACAACCAGGTGCTGAACATGTGGGCCTTCTGGATCACGACCTCGGCCATGGCCTTCATGACCTTCACCCTGACCTTCGCGGGCGTGGTGCAGACGCATCTGCAGCGTGTGATGGGCATGGGCTACATGGAGGTGCAGGAACAGATCACGATGTTCTACATCATGCGCTTCGGTGCCGGGGTGGTGGTGGTGATCGGGGCATTGCTGTTCATCTACGCGGTGTTCGGTCCCGCCCGTGAACAGGCGCCGGCCTATGTCAGGGGGGCATCCGCCACCGCGGACTGATCACCGTCCGGGTCGTCGTTTCCAGCACGTCATCATGATCAGGAGTCGCCCATGCCGCTGACCGCAAGCCCTGAACCGACGGACCGGGAGCTGCCGTTCTACCAGCCCGTCGGCAGCGAGTGCGACCTCTTCGAGCGGGCCTACCGGCAGCGGCTGCCGCTGTTGCTCAAGGGCCCCACCGGTTGCGGCAAGACGCGCTTCGTGAGTCACATGGCGGCGCGCCTGGGACGGCCCCTGTTCACGGTCTCCTGCCATGATGACCTCACCGCCGCCGACCTCACCGGGCGCTATCTCCTCCAGGGCGGGGAGACCCGGTGGGTGGACGGCCCGCTCACCCGGGCCGTGCGCGAGGGCGGCATCTGCTACCTGGACGAGGTGGTCGAGGCCCGCAAGGACGTGACGGTGGTCCTGCATCCGCTCACCGACGACCGGCGCCTGCTGCCGCTCGAGCGTACCGGCGAGCTGCTGGAGGCGCCGGACACGTTCATGCTGGTGGTCTCCTACAACCCGGGTTACCAGCACATCCTCAAGTCCCTCAAGCCGAGCACGCGCCAGCGCTTCGTGGCCACGAGCTTCGACTTCCCGCCGCCCGAGCTGGAGCGCGACATCGTGGCCCGCGAGAGCGGTCTCGCGCAGGCGCAATGCGCCGCACTGGTCAACCTGGCCGTGCGGTTGCGGGCGATGAAGGGGCAGGACCTGGAAGAAGGCGTCTCCACGCGCCTGCTGGTCTACTGCGCCACGCTCATCGCCTCCGACATGCCCATCCTCGAGGCGGCCCGCGTCACGCTGGTGGAGCCCCTGAGCGATGACGAGGACGTGCAGCAGGGGCTGCTCGAGGCCATACACGCCACCTTCGGCTGAAGGCAATACCGGCCACCACAGGCCGCAGGAGGTTCGGCACATGTTCCAGTTCCTCGAGGTCGAGGAATTCGTCGGCCGTTACTGGCACCGCTGGGCGGCACGGGCCGCCAGCTATCCCCGGTACCCGGAGGCAGCGGTCTCGCTCGACACGCTGCGCCCGGTGCTGGGCGTGTTCTTTCGCGCCAGCGGCGGCGAGGCGGGGCTGGCGGTGGAGGCCATCGCCGCCCGCGGCTCGGGCCATCGCCTCAGCCTGCGCCAGCGCCTGGGGCTGGACGAGGAGAGTATGGACCTCGCGCGTCGGGACGAGGAGAACCTGCTGCTGCCGCCGCAGATCGCGCTCTTTCCCGAGCGCCCCCTCAACCGTGATCTCTACTTCTGGCTGACCGCCTTCCTGGCACTGGCCCGGCGCCCCGAGCCCCAGTCCGATCCCCTGCGTCAGGACATCGCCTGGCTGCGCGAGGCCTTGCGCACGCAGACGGCGGTGCTCGCGCAATTCCCGGGGCTGCGCGAGCGCCATGCGCGCCTCAGTCAGGCCCTGCTGGCCATCCGCCCCCGGCGCCGCCTGCCCAGGGCGGAGTCCATGGTGGAGGCGGTCATCCTTGCCCTGCTCGGTGACGCCGGCCCGCACACCGGGGAGGCCCGCGCGCTGTTCGACCAGCTGCGCGCGCCGGGCGAGATCGGGCTGGCGGCCTATCGCGCGCCGCGGGACTACCGGCCGCCGCTGCCCGTGCCCCTGTGGGGCCAGGTGACGGCGCTAGGCACCGGCGAGGCCCGGGCGCCCGAAGACGAGGGCGATGACGATGGCGGCAGCGCCCAGGCGGTGAGCGGCGGCAAGCGCCAGGCACAGCGTCGCCGGCAGGAGCAGAGCGAGCGCAACGACCCATTGGTGTTCAGCCGCTTCGAGAAGCTGCTGACCTTCAGCGAGATGGTGAATCTCAACCGGCTGGTCGAGGACGAGGAGGACGAGGCGGCCCGACGCGCCGCCGACCAGCTCGAGGAGATCGTCATCAGCCCGCACCAGCGGCGTGCCGCCACCCGCTTGCGGGTGGAACTCGACCTGGCGCCGGACGCGGTCACGGGCGGTCGCCTCGAGGGGCGGTACCGCTACCCCGAGTGGAACCATCGCCGCCAGAGCTACCTGCCGGACCACTGCCTGGTGCTCACCGACCGGCAGGCGGAAGGGGAGGACTGGGTACCCGACGAGGCCACGCGCCGGCGCATCCGGCGGGTGCGTCGCGAGTTCGAGGCCCTGCGTCCGCGCCGCGAACTGCTGCGCGCGCAGCTGGATGGCAACGAGCTGGATACCGATGCCCTGATCCGTGCCCGCTGCGATCTCGCCGCCACCGGCGAGTCGGGCGACCGGTTTTATCTGTCCACCCGCCAGCAGGCCCGAGACCTGGCCGTCTCCATCCTGGTGGATGTCTCGCTCTCCACCGATGCCTGGCTCGATGACCGCCGGGTACTGGACGTGGAGAAGGAGGCGCTGCTGGTGCTGGGGCACGGGCTGGCGGGTTGCGGCGATGACTACGCCATCCACAGCTTCACCTCGCATCGCCGTCACCGGGTGTGGGTGAACACCCTCAAGGCCTTCGAGGAGCCCATGGGCGGGCGGGTGACGCGACGCATCGCGGCGCTGCGGCCCGGCCACTACACCCGCATGGGCCCGGCCATCCGTCACGTCACGGCCGGACTGGCCGAACGCCCCAACCGCCACCGGTTGCTGCTGGTGCTCACCGACGGCAAGCCCAACGACACGGACTACTACGAGGGGCGTTACGGGATCGAGGACACGCGCAAGGCGGTGCTCGAGGCGCGCCGGCAGGAGGTGCGCGTCTTCGGCGTGACCATCGACCGCGAGGCGCAGCAGTACATCCCACACATCTTCGGCCGCGGCGGTTACGCCATCGTCAACCGCCCCGAGCACCTGGCGCTGGCCCTGCCGGGCATCTACCGCCAAATCATCGGGCTGTGAGCGCATGGGCAGCCCGCGTTCCGTCGTCGCCGGGCTGCTCGTCGCCCTGGCGGTCATCGCACCGCTGGCCTGGCTGGTCCATACCCGGGACTGGGGCGTGGCGCTGATCCTGCTGGCGCCGTTCGTCATCTACGGCCTCATGCGCCTGGGCCACGCCCTGGCAGACTGGGCGGACACGCCACCGCCGTCATCCGGTATGCCCGCGCGCGGGTCCGATGACCCGGACCGGGGCGGGCCGGCCTAGGGGCAGGTCTGTTCCCAGTCTTGCAGGGTGGCCGTTACCACCCGCGTCAGTTCGTCACGCCAGCCCGCGTTCCCCACCGGGATGCCGATCAACGTCCAGCAGGCTGGCAGCGTACCCAGGGTGTCCATGAGCCGCAGTGTGGTGCCCACGCCGATGCCGTGGCTGCTGGTGTCCTGCCAGTGCGCGAGTTCGTCGAGCGTGATGGCGCGGACCGCATGCATCCCGCTGTCCGGGGCGAGGGCGTCGAGCAGCAGGGCATGGCTGCACTGGGCGAGCACGACGGGCAGCTCGGCGGCGGGGTTGTCGGTGAGGTGGATCTCGAGGCCGATTGTTGCGTTGCCGGCGAGCGCCGCCTCGAGGTGACGGGCGGCCGCCCAGCCCAGCGTGTCGGCGCCGAAGGAGGAGCCGATGCCGACGAGCGTCAGCCTCATGCCCCGTCGCGGCGGACGTTCACGTGTAGGAAGTGCGTGGCGCAGGAGATGCAGGGATCGTAGTTGCGGATGACGGTCTCGGCGCGCAGGCGAATGGCCTCGTCCGAATGATTGAGGCCGAAGGCCTGGATGGACTGGTGCAGGTCGTCTTCGATGCGGGCCTGGTTCTGCGCGGTGGGCGGCACGATGCGCGCGGCCTTCACCCTGCCGTCGGCCGCAAAGTCGTAGCGGTGCCAGAGGATGCCGCGCGGCGCCTCGGTGACACCAAAGCCCGTCCCCGCGCGTGGCGTGATCTCCTCGAAGGGCTGGTCGGGGCGGCTGTAGCCCTCGAGCAGGCGGATCGCCTCCAGCAGGGCGTAGTGGATCTCGACGGCGCGCGCGACGATGCTGTGGAACATGTTGCGGCTGGGAAACTGCACCGGCAGCTCGTCGAGCAGCGGCAGGGCCTGGGCGAGCTGCTCGCGGTTGAGGTTGACGCGCGCCAGCGGTCCGGTGAGGTAGGGCTGGTCGTCGACGTAGGAATACAGCGCCGTGGAATGGCGCACGTGGGCCTCGCGAAAATGCGTCTCGTAGTCCTCGGCGGCCAGCGACAGGCCGGTGTCGGTGATGACGCGCCCGGCGTAGATGCCGTACTCGTCCGGGTGGTGCAGGGCGACGTTGATGAAGTCCTGGTGGTCGTCCGGGAAGTCCAGCGAGGCCGTCCAGCTCACCAGGTTCTCGGCATCGACCAGGGCCGCGCGCAGGGCCTGCAGCAGCGCGTCGGCCTCGGCATAGGACGGCGCGTGGTGGAAGCCGCCCGGGCGGATGCCCACCGGGTGCACGGAGCGCCCGCCGAGGAAGCGGATGAGCCGGTTGCCCAGCCCCTGCAGGTGCAGGCCGCGCTTCACCTCCTCGGGGAAGTCGCGCGCCATCTCGATGGCGCTGCCGAACCCCAGGAAGTCCGGCACGGCCAGCAGGTGGACGTGCAGGGCGTGGCTCTGGATCCACTCCCCGCAGTACATCAGGCGACGCATCTCGCGCACCCAGGGGCCGGCCGCGTGACCGAAGGCCTGCTCGATGGCCTGGGCGGCGCTCATCTGGTAGGCCACGGGGCAGATGCCGCAGATGCGGGCGACGATGTCCGGGATCTCGTGGTGGCTGCGGCCCTCGAGGAATTTCTCGAAGTAGCGCGGCGGCTCGAAGATGCGCAGCCTGAGTTCGCGGATCGCGCCGTCACGGATGTCGAGGTCCAGCGCACCTTCGCCCTCGACGCGGGCGAGTACCGGGACGTTGATGGTGATGGGGCGGTTGACGTCCATGGCCTACTCGCTGCGGTGCTTGTTGCCGGCCGCGCGAAAGGCCGGGGCGTGGCTGTTGATGAAGTGGAAGCGCCGCGTGACGTCGGCCGGCTGCAGGCCCAGCTCGATGAGCCGGTTGCCCTGTGCATCCGTGTTGACCGTCTCGGCCGGCCCGTAGCAGGCGTAGCAGTCGCGACCATAGCGCGGGCAGATCGCACCGCAGCCGGTCTGCGTGACCGGGCCCATGCAGGGCATGCCCTTTGCCACCATCACGCACACGGCGTTCTGGCGTTTGCATTCCAGGCAGACCTTGTCGCGCGACTGCGTGGGTTGCACGCCATGCAGCAGGTCGTGCAGCACGCCCACCACCTGCGCGGTGTTCACCGGGCAGCCCCAGATCTCCAGGTCCACCTTCACGTGCTCGGCCACCGGCGTGGCGGTGTCCAGGCTCGCGACGTACTCGGGGCTCGCGTATACCGCCTGGCGCCACGTGTCGACGCCGTCGGCGTAGAGGTTGCGCAGGGCCTGCAGGCCGCCGGAGGTGGCGCAGGCACCGATGCTGATCAGGTAACCGGTATGCGCGCGGATGTGATCGAGGCGCTCGCGCTCCTCGGGTGTGGAGACGCTGCCCTCGATGAAGGCGATGTCGGCGGGTGCGTCCGGATCGACGGGGCCGGCCTCGGCGAAGTGCACGAATTCGACCAGCTCGCTCACCGCGAGCAGGGCCTCGCCGGCGTTGAGAAAGGCCAGCTGGCAGCCGTCGCAGGAGCTGAACTTGTGCACCGCGACCCGTGGCCGGCGGCCGGCGAAGCCCGAGTAGTCGAAGCCCATTCAGAACCCCCTCACGCCCAGCAGCGGGGCGAGCTCGGTGTAGTTGAACACGGGGCCGTCCCGGCACACGAAGTGCGGGCCGAGCTGGCAGTGGCCGCAGTGGCCGACGCCACAGTGCATGTTGCGCTCCATGCTGAGCCACAGGTTCTCGGTGGCCATGTTGCGGGCGAGCAGGGCCTCGGCGCAGGCCTGCATCATGCGCTCGGGGCCGCACATCATGGCGATGGCGTTGTCGCGGTCGAACCGGGCGCGGTCGATGAGCTCGGTGACCAGGCCGACGTGGTGGGGCCAGCCCTGGCCGGCGATGTCGGCGGCGAGCAGGACCTGGGTGTCCGGCAGTTTCGCCCAGGCCATGTAGCGCTCGTGCCAGATGAGGTCGTCGGTGTGCTTCACACCCTGCAGGATCACCAGCCGGCCGAAGCGCTCGCGGCGCTTCACCACGTAATTGATCACCGAGACCAGCGGGGCGCAGCCCAGTCCCCCGGTGATGAGCACCACGTCGCGGCCGCAGGCCTGGTCCAGTGGCCAGCCGCGGCCGAATGGTCCGCGGATGCCTACGCGCTGGCCGGCCCCGAGCTGCTCGAGGCCGCGGGTGACGCGCCCCACGGCGCGGATGGTGTGGTCGAGCACGGTATCGTCTTCCGGGTCGGAGACGATGGAGATGGGCACCTCGCCGATGCCCTGCAGGTAGACCATGTTGAACTGGCCGGGGGCGAAGGTGTAGGCGGCATGCCTGGCCTGGTCGGTCATGCGCAGGCGCAGGGTGTAGATGCTGCCCGACTCTTGGATGCGCTCGACGATCTCGGCCTCGGCCGGCAGGCTGGGGTTGGGCATGGTCATGGGCGCCTCAGTCATGGCCGCCTCCCGTGGCATGGATGCGCGCCACCTCCTCGGTGAGGTCGATGCCCACCGGGCACCAGGTGATGCAACGCCCGCAGCCGGTGCAGCCCGAGCGGCCGTACTGGTCATGCCAGCCGCCGAGCTTGTGGGTGAGCCACTGGCGGTAGCGCAGGCGCGTGTCGCTGCGGATCACGATGCCGGCGAGGTAGCTGTGGCCCTCGGTGAAGCAGGAATCCCATTCGCGTTCATGACGACCCAGGTTGGCGTCAAGCAGCGGCACGTCGTGTTCGGCGTGGCAGAAGCAGGTGGGGCAGACCGCGGTGCAGTTGCCACAGCTCAGGCAACGCGCGGCCACGTCGTCCCACTGCGGGTGGTCGAGGTTGGCAAACAGCAGGTCGCGCAGGTTGCGCGAGGGCAGGCCGCGTGTCTGGCGTTCACCGGCCGCTGCGACGGCGGTCTCGGCCTGTTCGACCCGGGTGGCAGTGGCCGCGGGGAGCGAGAGCGAGGCGATCATGGCCGTGCCTGCCTCGCTGCCGGCGTCGACGAGATACCCCTCATCCGTCTCGTGCAGCGCGAGGTCGAAGCCCGCTGTGCACAGCGGGCCATCACCCGTGGAGGCGCAGAAGCAGGTGGCGGCCGGTGCCGTGCAGTGCACGGCGACGATGAAGAGGTTCCTGCGGCGGGCGGCGTAGTAAGGGTCGGCATGCGCGCCTTCCAGAAAATGCTGGTCCTGCAGGCGCAGGGCGGCGAGGTCGCAGGCCCGCGCCCCGATCACGGCCACCTTCTCCTCGGCGGGCAGCGTGGCGGTGAACTGCATCCGGCCGTCGGCCTCGATGCGACTCTCCCAAAGCGTCTCGCGCGGGGCAAAGGTGAGCGGCTTGATGGCCTGCGGGCCATTGGCCCAGGCGAAGGCGCGGGAAGGATCGGCGTGTTGCAGGCGGTAGTGGCCGGGGGCCTGTTCATCCTGCCAGCCCCAGGGCAGGTCGGCGGCATGATGGAGCGTGTCGAAGACGATGGCGCCGTCGCGCAGCTGCGGACCCACGCAGCGATAGCCGTCGTCGCGCAGGGCGGCGAGCAGGGTGTCGAGTGCGTGGCTGGCGAGAACCCGGTGTGATTTCCCCATACGTCCTAGCATAGCGTGAAATCGTGACGGGTGTTTGACCTGGGACAGGCCCTGGCCGGAAGAGGCGGGACCGTCAGTGGGCCTCTAGCTTGCCGAGTTCCGCGATGATGCTGTTGAGCAGGGACTCGCCCTGGGCCCCCATGCCCTTCGCGAGCCGGTCCACGTCGCGCTCGCCGTTGACCAGCCGGCGCATGATGCCGCCCAGGCGCGCCATGTCGCCGCCGCCGGCGGTCATCTGCTCGGCCATGTGGGAGAGCAGGTTCAGCGCCTCGGCATTGCCGCGCGCGGCCTGGTGGATCATATGGGCGAGCCCGGGGGCAGCCATGGTGGGGTCGGCGCTCTGCGCCGGATCGGGCAGGGTGCCCGGGTCCTGCAGGCCACGCAGGATGGCCTCGACGATGATGCTGTCTTCCTCGTCCAGGCCGCCCAGCAGGGCCATGTCGCGACTGCCGTCGAGGATCTTGCGAATGGCGGTCACCAGCGCCACCCAGCCGTTCTGCTCGGAGACGCGCAGCGGCTCGTCGAGCTGGGGCTTGAGTGCCGGGTTCTGCGCCGCCTGCACCACGCCGACGATGAGTGCGGCGTGGGCCTGGACGATCTGCTGGTCTCTTTCGGGCAGCTTGGCCATGGTGCGTGTCCTTATTACAGGGCGCGGATCTTCTCGCGCTGGGCTTCCAGTTGTTCGAGGGCCGTGCGCATCTCGGCCTGGCGGTCGCGCTCCTTCTGCACCACCTCGGCCGGGGCCTTGTCGGCGAAGTTGGGATTGGCGAGCTTGGCCTCGGTCTTCTCCAGGTTGGACTGGATCTTCGTGATCTCCTTGTCCAGGCGCGCGAGCTCGGCGTCCTTGTCGACCAGGCCGGCCAGAGGGATGAGGATCTTCATCTTGCCCACCAGGGCGGTGGCCGATTCCGGCGCCTCGGCATCGGCGGCCAGCCATTCCACGCCCTCGGGCCTGGCGAGGAAGTTGATGAAGGGGGCGTTGGCCGTGAAGCGGGCCTGGTCGGCCTCCGTCCAGGCCTGCAGCAGCACCGGCAAGGGCTTGCCCGGCGCGATGTCCATCTCCGCGCGGATGCGGCGCATGCCGAGGATGAAGGTCTTCACCCACTCGATGTCCTGCAGGGCCTCCTGGTCGATCCTGCCTTCGTCCGCCTCCGGGTAGGGCTGCAGCTGGATGGTGTCGCCGTGCTTGCCGGCCAGCGGCGCGACCTGGTGCCAGATCTCCTCGGTGATGTAGGGCATGATCGGGTGCAGCAGGCGCAGCAGGGCCTCGAGCACGCGCACCAGGGTGCGGCGTGTGCCGCGCTGGGCGGCGGCTGGCGTGTGCTCGTCGAACAGCACCGGTTTGGAGAGCTCCAGGTACCAGTCGCAGTACTCGTGCCAGGTGAACTCGTAGAGGGACTTGGCGGCCAGGTCGAAGCGGTAGTGCTCGATGTGGTCGCGCACCTCGGCCTCGGTCTGCTGCAGCAGGCTCGTGATCCAGCGGTCGGCCAGCGACAGGTCCACGTCTCCTTCAATACCGGTATCTTTCCCTTCCGTCTGCATCAGCACGTAGCGCGCGGCGTTCCACAGCTTGTTGCAGAAGTTGCGGTAGCCCTCGATGCGGTTGAGGTCGAAGCGGATGTCGCGGCCGGTGGAGGCCAGCGAGGCGAAGGTGAAGCGCAGGGCGTCGGTACCGAAGGCGGGGATGCCGTCCGGGAACTGCTTTTTCGTCGACTTGCGGATCTTGTCGGCCATCTGCGGCTGCATCAGGCCGCTGGTGCGCTTGGCGATCAGGTCGTCGAGGGCGATGCCGTCGATGAGATCGATGGGATCGAGCACGTTGCCCTTGGACTTGGACATCTTCTGGCCCTCGGCGTCGCGCACCAGGCCGTGGACGTAGATCTCATGGAAGGGCACGTCGTCCATGAACTTCAGGCCCATCATGATCATGCGGGCCACCCAGAAGAAGATGATGTCGAAGCCGGTGACCAGCACCGAGGTGGGGTAGAAGGCCTTGAGCTCGTCGGTCTGGTCCGGCCAGCCCAGGGTGGAGAAGGGCCAGAGCGCGGAGGAGAACCAGGTGTCGAGTACGTCGTCGTCCTGGGTGAGCACGACGTCGTCGGCAAGCCTGTACTTCGCACGCGCCTCGGCCTCGTCGTGGGCGACGTAGACCCGGCCGTTCGCGTCGTACCAGGCCGGGATGCGGTGGCCCCACCAGAGCTGGCGGCTGATGCACCAGTCCTCGATGTTCTCCAGCCAGTTGTAGTAGGTCTTGTCCCAGTTCTCGGGCACGAACCGGATGCGCCCGCCGCGCACGGCGTCGATGGCCGGCCGGGTGATGGCATTGAGGCCACCCGGGCGGCCGTCGTCCTGTTGCTCGCGGGTCAGATCGACGAACCACTGGTCGGTGAGGTAGGGCTCGATGACGGCACCGGAGCGGTCGCCGCGCGGCACCATCAGCTTGTGGTCGACGACCTTCTCCAAAAGACCCGCGGCCTCCAGATCGGCGACGATCTGCCTGCGCGCCTCGTAGCGGTCCAGGCCGCGGTATTTTTCCGGCGCGTTGTCGTTGATCCTCGCGTCGATGGTGAAGATGTTGATCTGCGGGAGGTCATGCCGCTGCCCGACCGCATAGTCGTTGAAGTCGTGCGCCGGGGTGATCTTCACGCAGCCGGTGCCGAACTCGGGGTCGACGTAGTCATCCGCGATGATGGGGATTTCGCGCTCGCTGAGCGGCAGGCGGATCATCTGGCCGATAAGGGCCTTGTAACGCTCATCCTCCGGATGCACGGCCACGGCACTGTCGCCGAGCATGGTCTCGGGGCGGGTGGTGGCGACCACCAGGTGGCCCGAGCCGTCGGCCAGCGGGTAGCGCATGTGCCACATGTGGCCGTTCTCCTCCTCGGAGACGACCTCCAGATCGGAGATGGCGGTGTGCAGCACCGGATCCCAGTTCACCAGGCGCTTGCCACGATAGATCAGCCCCTCCTCGTGCAGGCGCACGAAGACCTCGGTGACGGCGCGCGACAGGCCGGCGTCCATGGTGAAGCGCTCGCGGGACCAGTCCAGCGAGGCCCCCATGCGGCGCAGCTGGCGGGTGATGTGGCCGCCCGATTCCTCCTTCCAGTCCCACACGCGATCCAGGAAGGCCTCACGGCCGAGGTCGTGGCGCGTCTGGCCAGCGGCGGCGAGCTGGCGCTCCACCACCATCTGCGTGGCGATGCCGGCGTGGTCCGTGCCGGCCTGCCACAGCGTGTTGTCGCCCTTCATGCGGTGGTAGCGGATGAGTGCGTCCATGATCGTGTCCTGGAACGCGTGGCCCATGTGCAGCGTGCCGGTGACGTTCGGCGGCGGGATCATGATGCAGTAGGGCTGGCCCTCGCCCTTGGGGGCGAAGTGGCCGGCCTGTTCCCAGGTCTGGTACCAGTTCTTCTCGATGGCGTGCGGATCGTAGGTCTTTTCCATGGATTCGGTCTGGTCAGCGGATCGGGTGCGTCCCGATCCACGGGTGTGAAAAATCGGGGCGCATACGCATAAAGGCGGCGATTATATCCCAAGCGGGGGAGGCATTCAGGGCCGCGTCAGTTGTCGATGCCGATGAGCTCTTCGCGCAGCGTGGCCATCACCCGACCGACGATCTCGTCGCGGGCCTCGCGGACCTGACGGCTGAGGGCCTCGTCCACCAGCGCCTCGAACCTGGGTCCAGCGAAGTCGTCCGCAGACAGCCCGCGACCCCGTGACGACCGGTTGACCACGCGGGCCAGCAGGCTGCTCGGGTCATCGAGCCGCAGAACGGTGGCGGCC
>OMKS01000491.1_pt1 | contig 36613 bp, 33 predicted proteins | sample 1674721 | NCBI WGS metagenome assembly OMKS01 (sample SAMN06264996, study PRJEB25208) | sediment metagenome | isolation source: hot spring sediment | place: USA: California | collected 2014-09-02 | reverse complement strand
ATATTATTAAATATAGATTCAATCAATAATAAATCGAAATGTCAACGATATTAATGCTTCTTTCGAAATCCATAATCGGAGATACCCGTGTTAATAGAGAGGCCAAATCTATTATCGATGCTGGATTTTCAGTCAAGGTATTTTCTTGGGGTCGAGATAAGAATCAATTCTATCGGGCAAAATTCGAATCCGACATCGATGTCGATTTCATAGGTCCATTATGTCCTAAAAGGAGCCTGGTAAATTTTGTATTGAAACTTCCGCTTTTCTGGTTGTCGTGTCTGAGAAATGCAAAGAAGGAAAAAATCTCGATCGTTCATGCGCACGATCTTGACACATTAGTTATCGGTTTCATAATATCCAGATTTCGTAATTGTCCTTTGATTTTCGATTCGCACGAATCATATACGGATATGATTGCGAATGATGTCCCTGGTGCGATTATCAGGATCGTAAATTTTGTTCAGAAATTGTTAATTCGTAAGGCGGATTTGGTAATAGTCGCAAATGATCGCCTTATTCCCAGAATCGGAGCAGATGAGGATGCATTGGTTCTTCTCAACTGTCCCAGCAGAACCGAATTGAACAGTACTGAGAATTCGAATAACCGACGTGAAAGCGATATTACACATACTATCGGATATTTCGGCACGCTGGAGCCTTATCGTTTCGTCATTGAAGCAATGGAGGTCGTCAATAAGAAGAAAAAATGGAAACTTTTAATTGCTGGCGACGGCACGCTCTCAAAAAGCGTAAGTGAATTCGCTGCCAAATCGGAATCGATCGAGTATCTGGGAATTGTCACCCACGACGAAGCGATAAAAGGGCTTTATCGTTGCGATATTATCCATGTTATTTTGGATCCGAACAATTTGAATAATTATATCTCCACTCCTCTGCGTATGTTCGAGGCAATGGCAGTTGGAAAACCTCCAATCGTAACGGAAGGCACCTATGCTGCAGATCTAATCAATAATGAGAATTGTGGTCTCGTGTGCGAATTCGATCCAGAATCCTTTTCGAAATTGCTAGACGAATATGCGGATTCAACCGATCATCTCAAAGCGCTCGGCGAGAACGGTCGGCTTGCCTTCAATAGAGAGTACAATTGGGAGGCACAGGCCTTCAAGTTGATCGAGGCGTATCGAAAATTGCTATCCTGATTGAACCCTCCCCTCAGATATGAGAGATGCATCTTTCCCACAGTAGCGAATTATTTGGCGAAAAATTCGGTATTTAAAGCTATCTTCACGCTGATTTCTCTTTTTGATATTATTGGAGCAAACAGTTATATTTCTATAACCTTATTCAGAGAGTCGTCCGACAGGTGTCGGATAAATGGGATGGGATGCGGAATTGACTTCGGCTTAAAAACCGGAGGGGGTCAGTTTTAGCGTCCTTAGCGGGAGCTGGTGCTCATGTACCTAAAGGAAATAGAGCTCGAGAATTTCAAGTCGTTCTGCCATAAGACACGCATTCCTCTATTGCCCGGATACTCGGCCATAACCGGTCCCAACGGCGCGGGTAAGTCGAACATTTCGGATGCTATACTTTTCGTTCTCGGGCCCAGGAGCTCCCGGGTAATCCGCGCTGGAAGACTCACCGACCTCATATTCAACGGCGGGAAATCCGGCAAGGCAGCAACCAGCTGCAAGGTGAGCTTATTTATCGACAACTCCGACAGGCTGATACCGCTCGATTCCGATACGATCAAGCTCACGCGCCTCGTCAAGCTCTCCGATTCCCAGGAAGGCTATTATTCCTACTATTATCTGAACGACAAGAAATCGTCGCTCGGGGAGATCGACTCGCTGCTCGCTCACGCGAGGATATCCGCGGATGGATACAACTTCGTGCAGCAGGGCGATATCACGAAGATCGTCGAGATGGGAAACGTCGAGAGGAGGAGAATACTCGACGACATCGCGGGGATAAGGCGATTCGACGACGACATTGCGAGGGCGGAGAAGGAGCGCCATGAAGCCGAGGAGAACATCTCGAGGTTAAATATCATCATCGATGAGATAAAAAAGCAGATGAAGCAGCTCGAGGCGGACAGGGAGTCCGCAATGAAGTACAAGGACCTGCAGGACGGCCTTCTGCTCGCAAAGGCGCAGCTCGCGGCCAAGAAGAAGGAGGAGGTCGAGCAGGAGCTTTCGTCGGCCCAGAATCAGATTGAGACCTACGAGCAGGAGAGGGTGAAGCTCGAGGGTGTTATCGAGAAATCCAAGGAGCGGATCGCGGAGATCGAGCAACAGCTCTCCAAGATCGATGAAAGGATCGTCGAGAAGGGCGGGGAAAGCGCCCGGGAGCTGAAGGAGAAGATCGACCAGAGCAGGATAGAGCTGGCGAGGGCGAGGGACGCGATAGAATCCTCCGAGGAGCAGATAGGCCTTCTCTCTGAGGAGGGGAAGATGCTCAGGGAGGAGGTGAAGAAGCTCGACAAGGAGCTCGAACGGCTGGATAAGAGCCGGGAGGAGCAGTCCGCGCTGATCGAGGAGCGCAACAGCGAGCTCGAACAGCTGAGGTCCTCTCGCTCCGAAAAGCAGGACCTGGTTTCGAAGAGCGATTCCGAGCTAGGGAATATGCAGGAGAAGTACGAGCAGCTCGTGAGGGAGATCACGCTGAAGGAGGACAGCATCCGGATGCTCTCGATCGAGCAGGACAAGCACCAGGGCAGAATCGACAGGCTCCGGGGAGAGATCGCCGAGCTCGAGGAGAACAAGAAGACCTACGAGTTCGAGCTCAAGGACGCGGAGTGGTCGGTCAAGGAGCTGAGCACCGACCGCGCGAGCGTCGAGAAGGAGATCAAGAAGCTCCAGGAGGAGTTCCACAAGATGAGGAGCGAGGAGAAGAAGCTCCTCACGGAGGCGAAGGAGCTCGACGACGCCATCAAGAGCCTCACACGGGAGTATAACAGGCTGAAGGCGGAGACGGATGCGGCAAAGATGGTCGCGGAGGGATACACCGCCGCGGTCGGCAGGATCATCGAGGCCCGCGACAAGAACGAGCTGAAGGGCATCCACGGCACGGTCTCCGAGCTCTGCAAGGTGGACGACAAGTTCGAGACCGCTCTGACCGTCGCTGCGGGCAACCGCCTCCAGGCGGTGATCGTGGACGACGACGAGGTGGCGTCGAAGTGCATAGGCATGCTCAAGAAGAACGGCCTGGGCAGGGTGATCTTCCTCCCGCTGAGCAAGATGGTCGAGGGCAAGGCCCGCGGCAAGGCGATTCTCGCCGCGAAGAAGTCGCTCGGATACGCAATCGACCTCGTCGATTTCGACGAGAGGTACCGCCCGGCGATGTGGTACGTGCTCGGCGACACGATCGTCGTCAGCAACCTCGCGGAGGCGCGGGCGAAGATGGGCGGGATCAGGATAGTCACGCTGGAGGGCGAGCTGATCGAGGCCTCGGGCGCCATGATCGGGGGCACCCTGAAGGCGAGGGGCGCCAAGTTCGGCGCATCCAAATCATCCATCGACAAGGTGGCACAGGACCTCAGGACCGCAACGGAGCAGGAGGAGAAGGTCAACGCGAGGCTCTGGCAGCTCAGGGACGAGCTCGCGGTTATCGAGGACAAGCTCAAGAGCAGCAGCATATCCGACGGCGGGCAGGACGCGCGCCTTTCATCGCTCGAGGTCAAGAAGAAGGAGTTCGCGCAGAAGATCGCGAAGGCGGGCGAGGAAATCGACGCCAAGGGCAAGGAGCTGTCTGCTATTTTAGACGCCCAGGATGCGGGCTCCAAGCAGCTGGGCAGCGCCGAGAAGGAGCTTCAGGAGCTGATCAAGGCCAGGGACGGGCTGGGCGACAAGATACAGAAGGCGACGCCGAAGGAGGTCGCCGCCGAGCTCAAGAAGCTCGAGAGCAGGATCGTCGACATCAACGCGGATGTGGCGACCGCCACCTCCCAGAGGGACACGATCGTCAAGCAGATAGAGCTCATCAACTCGAGGAAGGAGGAGATCGAGAACTCCCTGAGAGGTATTTCTGATCGCTCCGGGGAGCACAAGAACCGGATCGAGAATTCCAAGTCGAAGATCGAGGAGCTGGAGACCGAGCTGAACGCCATGAGGAAGATAGAGCAGTCGATGGGCGCGGAGATCGAGAAGCTCAGGAACGAGAGGGATGGCCTCTACAAGGAGCGGACCGACCTCGAGGCCAAGATCGACAAGTCCCAGGCGAAGATCGAGACCAACGAGGACATCATCATAAGCCTTAGGACGAAGATAGGAGCCGCTGACTCCACCCTGGCAGAGCTGATCTCGGAGCTGCAGGGATACCCGGTTGAAATTGGCGACCAGAAATATCCCCCTGTCAGCGAGCTGAAGGCGAGCATAGCGAAGTTCGAGGGTGAGCTGAGCTCCCTGGGCGTCGTGAACCTGCGGGCTATCGAGGATTACAACGCCAAGAAGGAGCGCTTCGACTCGATCAAGTCCGAGATCTCGAGGCTGAAGAAGCAGAAGTCGAACCTGATCAAGCTGGTGGACGAGCTCAACGAGAAGAAGAAGATCGGGCTGCTGAAGGTCTTCGGATCGATCGGGGAGAACTTCCGCAAGATATACGGCGAGCTCTCGGGCGGCGGAGAGGCGGAGCTCATACTCGAGAACCCGGACGAGCCGCTGTCCGGCGGTCTGATCATAAAGGCGAGGCCCAGGAACCGCAAGACATTGAGGCTTGAGGCGCTGAGCGGCGGCGAGAAGAGCCTCACCGCGCTCTCGTTCATATTCGCGATCCAGCAGTATCTGCCCTCCCCGTTCTACCTTCTGGACGAGGTGGACATGTTCCTGGACGGCGTCAACGCCGAGAACGTCGCGAGGGTGATCGGAAAGAACGCCGCGAACGCGCAGTTCATCCAGGTTTCGCTGAGGAAGGTCACGTTGAAGGAGGCGGACCACATAATCGGCGTAACGCTGCAGCCGAACAGCATCTCGCAGGTGATCATGAAGCCGAACGTCGGAGTCGAGCTTCCCAAAGAAGAGGAGGCCGAGAGGGCGGTCGCAGAGGAGGCGGTATGAGCATGCTGAACGAGGAGTGCGAGTCGATCCTGAGCCACCTGATGTTCCACCGATCGCTGATCGAGGACGAGGACGACGATACCAGGAGGGAGCGCCTCGAGTCCTATGTGAGGATGGTCGAGGAGATGCAGCAGGGCGTACGCATCGGCTCCGACGACCCGTTCGAGAGGAGCGTCTCCCTCGCCTTCGAGCTCGTCATTCAGAACAAGCTCAATCCCTGGGAGATCGACCTTATCGAGTTCTCGAAGAGGTATCTGAGCAGGGTCCGCAAGACGGAGGAAGTCAATCTGATCGTCGCGGGCAAGCTGATCCTCATGGCCTGGGAGATATTCCGCCTTCAGACGGAGGAGCTCCTGGTCAGGATCGACGAGCCGGAGCATGTCGAGAACTTCTTCGAGAGCTGGGACATCGACGCGATCGAGATGATGTCCGAGATCGACGAGCCGGCGGCCGCGATATCGATCATGCAGGGGGCGCTCGAGCTCAAGGAGGCTGCGAGGCGGCCATCGTCCAACAGGCAGGTCTCCCTCGTGGAGCTCCTGGACGCCTTCGAGGAGGCCAAGCGGGAGGCGGATGTGCGGGAGGAGATCTCCAAGTACCTCGATAAATACCGGATAAAGGATTTCGACGACAAGGCCCACAAGGACACTCTGGAGCAGGACATCACCGACACCTGGAAGCGGATAAGAACGCTCGGTACGGGGCCCATAGAGTTCTCCGACCTCTGCAAGGGCGGAAAGGAGGACCGCGTGGCCGTGTTCGTCAGCATCCTGTTCCTGGCCCGGTTGGAGAAGATCACAGTTTGGCAGAAGAAGCCGCCCCGCGGAAAGATATATGTCGAGATCTCGGAGCCGATCGAGGACGCCGCGCTGCAGGACGAGGACGACATCATCGACCTCACACCGGTCGGCGCCGACGGGGAGATAAACGATTCGACGGTGGTAAAGTGAGCAAGGACACCGACAGGCTGGTCGAGGCAGCTCTCTTCATGTCCGGAAAGCCGGTCTCCGTGAAGGAGATACAGGCCGTCCAGGACCTGGACCCGAGGACGATACGAACGGCGCTTACCCGAATTCAGAAGGAGTACGAATCAGAGGACAGGGCGATCGAGGTCGTCAAGGTCGGGACCAAGTTCTCGATGCAGGTCAAGGAGCAGTACAAGCCCCAAGTGCTTCCCCTGGCGAGTCCCGAGATCTCGAAGGATGTGCTGAAGATCGCCTCGCTCATCGCATATTACCAGCCGATCCTGAGGAGCAAGCTCGCGGATATCGGAGGGGCGAAGACCTACGAGTGCGTGAAGGAACTCGTCGACCTGGGGCTCGTCAGGGCGAAGCCCAAGGCGAGGACCTACGAGCTTACGACTACTCAGAAGTTCGTCGAATACTTCGGGATCGACGCTAGGTCTCGCACGGAGGTCAAGTCCTGGTTCGAGAAACAGCTGAGGGGCCAATCAGGCAAAGGTTAAATAGACTAGTTTGCTATGCCCAGCCGTGATTTACAATGGTGATGCCTCTTAGCCTTTTAGAGAAATCGACGGATAAAAAGGTCTCTCTCCTGCTCAAGGATAACAGGGTGCTCGAAGGCGTCCTAATTGGTTATGACGATTACCTCAACATGGTCCTGGACAACACCGAGGAGACCACGGAGGACCAGGTCAAGCGGCTTGGGACCGTCATTCTCCGGGGCAACAACGTCGTCAGCATTACCCCGCTGCAGTAGCGTTCCGCGACCGATTTTAAGCCGATATTTTGATCCGGAATGAATCGCCATATCTCTTGAGCGTGGGCGCCGATCCCGAGCTTATTCCTTCCAAAGCTTTTTTCGTTAAGTCCGCCATACTGTGCCCATGCAGGCAGTAATGCTGGTAGGCGGACTCGGCACGAGGCTGAGGCCCCTCACCAACCGTTTACCCAAACCGCTCATACCCGTCATGGGAAAGCCGCTCATGATGCACGTCGTGGACGCCCTTCCCCCAGAGGTCGACGAGATCATCATACCCGTGAGCTACAAGCGGGACATGATGGAGGATTATATCGCAAGGACGAAGATGCCGGTGAAGATAACGATAGCGGACGAGCCGGAGCCCCGCGGGACGGGCGGCGCGGTCAAGAATGTCGAGGAGCTGATCGACCGCGATGACACTTTCCTCGTGCTGAACGGGGACATCGTCGCCTCGGTCGATCTGTCGGAATTCATATCATTTCACAAGGCCAAGGGAGGGATCGCGTCAATGACGCTGTGGGAGGTCGAGGACCCGGAGCCGTTCGGCGTCGCGCAGCTTAACGAAGACGGGCGCATCGTCAGGTTCCAGGAGAAGCCCAGCCGGGAGGAGGCCTTCTCCAAGCTGATAAATGCGGGCGCCTACGCTCTTCAGCCCGAGGTGCTCGACGAGATCGGGCCGGGATTCGTCTCCATGGAGCGGGAAGTGTTCCCGAAAATCCTGCCCAAGGGCATGTACGGCTTCGGGTTTGACGGGCACTGGCTTGACTGCGGGACCTCCGAGGGCGTCATCGGCGCCCACGTCACTCTGATGGAAGAGTACGGCTCGTACATCGCGGAGAGCGCGTACACCTACAACACAAACCTGATGCGGCCTTTCTGCATAGAACCGGACTGCAGGATAGTCAACGCGCTCATAGGCCCCGGGACATATATCGGAGGCGGGTCGGTCATCCTCGACGATTCCAAGATATCGAACAGCGTTCTATTGCCAGGCGCGAGAATCGGAAGGGACTGCGAGCTGGACAACTGTATCATAGACGAGAACACGAAGGTGACTCACGGCACCAAGTGCAGGAACAAGATCCTGACCAACCCAATAGAGACGGGCTGAGGTCAATACAGCAGGTGCAGGTATCCCAGGAATATCAGTCCGGATATGGTCGCCGCGGCCGGAATAGTCAGGATCCAGGCGACGACGATTCTTCTGCCGACCCCCCACCTTACTGCCGAGAGCCTCCTCGCGGCCCCGACCCCCATTATCGATCCTGAGATGGTATGAGTCGTGCTGACCGGGATGCCGAAAAAGGCGGTAACGGCCAATATAGACGCCGCACCAGTTTCCGCACTGAATCCCTGATACGGCTCCAGCTTCGTGATCCTCGAAGCCATCGTCTTTACTATTCTCCAACCTCCGAAGAAGGTTCCCAAAGCGATAGCTGCGTGACAGGATACAGCCACCCATAGGAACACACCATCATGCTGCAATACAAGGGCGGTAGTGAGAGGATCGGCCAACAGTATGAGCATTATAATGCCCATCCCCTTCTGCGCATCATTTGTGCCATGGGTGAAAGAATAGAAGGCGCTCGATGCGAGCTGCAATCTTCTGAACCATTTATTGGCTATGGCTCGCTTTGAGTTTTTTGCCGCTCTCATCACCATTGCGACAATGAAGAAACCTATGATGAGCCCAGCAAGGGGGGAAATGATGATGAAAATCGAGGTTTTCATCGTTCCGGACCAGACGACCGCCCCGAGACCGGCGGCGGCGCCCCCCGAGCCGAGCAGCCCTCCGACAAGGGCATGGCTGCTGGAGGTCGGAATGCCAAACCACCATGTTATGAGGTCCCAGATTATGGCTCCCAGAAGAGTAGACAAGACTATCGGGATTCCGTATTCTATGATCAGCTCTTCTCTTATTATCCCCTTCTTTATCGTCATTGCCACTTCTGAGACATATAGGATCCCAAGAAAATTGAAGAAAGCCGCGAGGCCTACCGCTTTCACAGGAGTCAAAACCTTCGTCGCGACAATCGTCGCAATGGAATTGGCGGAGTCGTGAAATCCATTGACGAAGTCAAATATCCAAGTGAGCATGATCGCGAATAGGGTGATTCCGGAAACGAGGAACAGCTCGATCATATATTGCAGCTCTCTGAGTTATGCGTTCTTGATTACAACGTCTTTCACGATGTCCGCGACATCCTCGCAGCTGTCGGAGGCGTCTTCCAGAAGCTCATAGATCTCCTTCAACTTAATGATCTGTTTAATGTCATCGAGCCTGAAAAGACCCGCAACAGCGGTGTGTACTATATCATCAGCAACATTTTCAAGTCTGTTAACTTCAACGCATCTCTCAAGGAGCGTATCTCTGCTGTTTCGGTTCGATAGACCATGGATGGCTTTGTTTACCTCCGTGATCTGATTCACGATCGTCTCGGTGAGATCTATCATGGAGACCGGGATCTCCTTTATCTCGTACGATCGCATGCGGCTGGCACCAGCATCTATGAAGTCCACGATGTCGTCCATATTCGACGCGAGCTTGGAGATGTCGTCATGGTCGATCGGAGTCACGAATGTCCTGTTGAGAAGCCTCGCAAGCTCGTGAACGATGCCGTCCCCCTCGTTCTCTATCTCCTCAATCGCCATCGATTTTGCGGCGATGTCTCTCGGATCCCTGACGAGGTCAGACAGCGCCAGGCCACACTTCAATACAACATCCGATTGCCTGGACAGCAGGTCAAAGAAGTACTTTTCCTGAGGTATGATCCACTCCTTGAATCCCATCTGGAAATCCCTTCTCGTCAGGGGAATAATCTCCAGTCTTTTAACATCTCCGCTGGGAAGGCCATCGCTCGAATTTCTGATGCCGGTTAGGGTGATCCACTCGTTCTCTTGCAAGTCAAATCCCCGGTTATGTATAAAAATCAATCTGGCAGAACTGCAGCTCCTTTAATTCCAGATCCAGTATTTAATTGATGGGAAAAAAAATCGTCTTTCGAGCTTGACGAGCCCGATATTTTTATGCATTAGTTCCCTTTTCGTCATGAATTCAATGGACAAAGCCGAAATCGCGGATCAGAGGAAGCTGTTCGGCACGAACGGCATTCGAGGAGTAGTCGGATCGGGCATGGATGTGCGGCTGGCGCTTGAGATCGGGATGGCGATCGGCACGGTCATACGGGGCAGGATCGTCATCGGCACAGATCAGAGGAGCTCGAGCCAAATGTTGAAGGAGGCGGTCGTTGCCGGGCTAATGGCGACCGGGAATGACGTCACGGACATCGGTCTCGCACCGACGCCTTCTGTTCAATATAGCGTAGCGAAATCGGACGCCTCAGGAGGCGTGATGATAACGGCCTCACACAACCCGCCGGAATTCAACGGGATAAAGGTGATCGATTCCGACGGTACGGAGCTGCATTTCTCGAAGGAGGTCGAGATCGAGAGGATATATTTCGATAAGGCGCAGAAAACAGCCCCATGGTATGAAGCGGGCCATCTCACGACGGATTCCGAGGCCAACGCCAGGTACATCGAAGGCATCAAGGGGCTCCTGGACTGTCAGGCAATCGCAGGATCGGGACTGAGAGTGGTCGTTGACTGCGCTAACGGCGCCGGATCCGTAGTGACCCCGAACCTTCTCTCAGATCTGGGGGTCAATGTGGTGACCCTAAACGCGAATCCACATGGCAGCTTTCCAGGGCATCCTTCGGAGCCGACGCCGGAGAATTTGGCCGCGCTCATGAAGATGGTCACCTCGATCGGTGCGGACTTCGGAATCGCGCATGACGGGGATGCCGACAGGACCATTTTCGTCGACGATCATGGCGGATACGTCATGGGTGACAGATCGTTCGCGCTGCTCGCCGGATACGCGGTCTCGAAAGCCCCTGGCTCGACGGTCGTCTCCACGGTTGCGACGAGCGATGTGGTGTCCGATGTGGTCACCCGAAACGGCGGCAAGGTGGTGCAGACCATGGTCGGCTCTCCGGTCGTCGCCAGGAAAATGAAGGAGATAGGTGCCGTTTTTGGCGGAGAGGAGAACGGCGGACTCATTTTGGCAGAGCATCAGTACTGCCGGGACGGCGCGATGACCGCGGGACTGATGGTGGAGATGGTCGCCGCAAAGGGGCCGCTTTCTTCGCTCTTGGATAATGTGCCGACCTATCATCAGGTCAAGCTGAAGACCGCATGTCCAAACGAATCCAAGAAAAAAGTCACTGAACGGCTCGTGGAACTCCTGTCCGGGAACAGGCTGGATCTGACGGACGGGGTCAAGGTCTACGATGGAGGTGACTGGGTTCTCATCCGGCAGTCCGGCACTGAGCCGATTTTCAGGGTGTTCTCACAGGCACGGACGAAGGAAAGGGCTGATTCGCTCGCGAGAAAATACATGGGAACGCTCAAAGACATCATCATCAGCTAGCCCTTTTTTTCCTCAGACGCTCGGAGATGGACCGCCGCGATCACTTCCATTAAAATATTGGCGGCCAGAACCGCTGTGACGCCGTTGTCGAGCGGAGGGGAGACCTCCACGATGTCGAACCCCACGAGCCTGGAAGCGAAGTGGTCGATTATCCTCTTCACATCGATCGGCCTCAGTCCGAACGGCACCGGTGTTCCGGTTCCAGGGGCGTATGCCGGATCGATCCCGTCGATATCGAGGGAGATGTAAAGCCTGCCATTGCCGACCATCTTTTCTATCTCGGAAATGGTCCAGTCAATCCCGTTTTCGAAAATCTTGAAGGAATTGATCACTTTGGGAGCCGCCTCGTACTCCGCCCTCCCCATCTGTCTTATCCCGATCCACATGACCCGATCCTTTCCGAATTTATCCGCTATCCTCCTCATGGCGCATGCGTGGTTGTTCCTGTCGTCGTCGAAATCGTCGTAGAAATCCGCATGCGCGTCAATGCCTAGAACCGTTACATCATCAAATGCAACCGCACATCCCGGTGATACGCTGTGCTCTCCGCCGAGTAGAAGCGGAAATTTTCCGTCGGCGACCAGCCGCTTGGAGAAACCGTTGATCCGCTCCACCATCTCCGAAGGTGAAAGATGCGTGACATCGAGGTCACCATAGTCGCAGATGTCGATGTCCAACAGATCGAGTTCGTATTCCAGCATGAACGACTCGAAGTTGTGAGATGCCTCCCTTATCCCGGAAGGACCGTATCTGGTGCCCTTTCTGAAAGTGCAGGTGCTGTCAAAAGGCGCTCCGAAGATCACATATCTCGAATCCTCGTATGATGAATTTGCAAAATACATCCGCTTCGAATGAGTTCCCGGCAGGTCGATCACCTCTTTTTACAACAGATCTCAGACGGGCCTTGAAGCGACATCAAACGATTTAACCTTCTTGGGAACTCCATCGAAATTATTAACTATGGGAACATTCAGAGAACGATGATCTTCTCGGTTATCGTGGGTACCAGACCTGAAATAATCAAGATGGCGCCCGTAATTTTCGAGCTGCAGAAGCGGGAGCTGCCGTTCAGGCTGATCCATACTGGCCAACACTACGACCGCTCATTATCCGAGATATTTTTCGAAGAGCTCGGCCTACCCCGACCAGACTCTTTCTTGGGAGTCGGCTCTGGGTCGCAGGCGGAGCAGACCGCGAAGGCGATGATTTCCATCGAAAAGGAACTGCTCGCGACGGAACCGAGCGCTGTCCTTGTGGAGGGTGATACAAACACCGTACTCGCCGGAGCGCTCGCCGCCACGAAATCCGGCTTCCCGGTTGCGCATATCGAGGCGGGGCTGAGGAGCTTTGACCTGAGAATGCCCGAAGAGCACAACCGAAGGCTCACTGACCATATCTCCGCGTATCTTTTTGCGCCCACAGAGAGTGCTGCTGAGAACCTGAAGAGAGAGAGCGTCCCCGGCAGGATTTCCGTCACCGGAAACACCGTGATAGACGCGTGCAACAGGTATGTCCCTATCGCCGAGAAACGGTCGGCCATCGTATCCAGAATCAGATTCGACCGGTTCGCGCTAGCCACGGCCCATCGGGCGGAGAACGTCGACGACCCGGTCGTGCTCAGGAATCTCGTCGAAATATTCGAGAAAAGCCCTATTCCGGTTGTGTATCCCATGCATCCGCACACCAGAAAGGCGCTCGCAAACAACGGCCTGCTCGAAAGGCTGGAGCAATCGGACAATGTCCAGATCATGGAGCCCTCGGGATACTTCGATTTCCTGACGCTGATGAAGCGTTCCAGGTTCATAATGACAGATTCTGGGGGAATACAGGAGGAGGCGACCGCCCCCTCTATTGACAAGAAGGTGTTCGTCCTCAGAATATCGACTGAAAGGCCGGAGGCAGTCGAGAGCGGCCACGCCGTCGTGGTAGGGACCGATCCCGAGAAAGCTCTGCAGGAGATGAAGTCCTATGCGGAGTCCGGGTTCGAAGCTCCTAATGGAAAATGTCCGTTCGGCATCGGAGAAGCCGCAAAAAAGACCGTGTCATTTCTGCTCGAGGAATGAACTGAGCTCTCAGGCCCGGGTGATTTTCCGTCTGCCCATTGCGAAAAGGTATTGGATGTCCTTCCCCGGCTCGAGCTTTCCCTTGAACTCCTCGTCGATCGGCATCTGAAAAGTCTCGTATGTCTCCAGGTCCATCAGCTGGGCCTCATCTCCCATTACGGTTATGACCTGCGCCTGCCTTTTATCGATCATCGGCACCTGCACCTTGTGCTTCACCGGGAAAACGACGCTCCTTTTCGCCTCGTCAAAAAGTCCAACGGCCTCGATCCTCGCCTTTGCCTCCCCGTGCTTTCCAGGCTTGGAAGTGTTGATGCTTATGATCTTGCAGGGCTCGCTGTCGATGTTGACATAGCGCCCTTCTTTGAGCTCTCTGACCTCTGCCAGCTCCCAGGACATACAATCTACCGATTGGCTGTAATCACCTAATCTTAGATAACCTTACCGCCTCTTGCCGCCCTTTGATCTGCGTTTCTTGCCGCTTCTGGCCTCTCTCTTTGGAGGGTTTGGATATCTCTTCCGGATCTCCTCGATTCTCCTGTCCATGTAGGCGACCAATTCGGACGAAAGATCCCGATCACTATAGAAATCGGCCTTCGCCGCCAGCGATATCCTTCCGGCCAGAGTTCTGGCGATCTTCCCCCTCTGCCAGTAGGGGGCCTTGTGAACATTTGGATGCTGGAAAATGATCCCATGTTTTGGCGGCCGGCTGCCGTCCTTCAGATGCCTGAACATCGCCTTCTCTGCTCCCAGGAGCTGAATCGTGCTGGTCGGCATTCTAGCAAGCCTGGCCATCCCCCCTGAAAGGGAAATGAGCCTCGCACCGATAATCGGTCCCGCCACAGCAGACAAATTGATCGCCTCTTTTTTCATCTTGGACTGGATAGACGACTCTATGGCGCTCCTCGCTCTGAACATCTCAGAGGCGGAGATTGCCAGAGCCCTAATAGTCTGCAGATCCTCCTCGGTCATCTCCGCTCCTGCGCTTTCTTCTTCCATCCCAACTTCCTGCGAGATGATCTCCCGGGATGGATTGGCGGCTATAAGCTCCACGTATTTACGATCGTCCACGCGCTTCTCCAGCTCAGGGAAGTGCAGTCCATACCACTCTCTCAGCCTCTCTGACATGAGGTTGCAGGTTCCGATGAGGTCGTCGTAAGCCCTTATCTGCTCGGATATATATGCCCCTGGATCCTCCTCGACCAGGGATTCCCTGGCGAGTTTCATGCTCGCCTGGCGCAGGAGCTCCTTATCGTAACCGAATTTCTCAGGTCTGATAAATGAGGAGTCAAAAGCCGTCACTCCAGAAATTCGTCCAAGCCTCTTCTCGGCAACGGAAGACGCCCTCTTGCCGAGTTCGAGCTCCTCCTCCAGGATTTCTCCCCGGCGGATTCTCCCCATCCTATCAGCAATCGATTCCACATCCTTTGGGAAGAGGCGCATGTCTGTTATTTTTTCTCTATCACACAGGAAGGTTCCGAACCACTTGGTGACCAGTATCATACAATACCACCTTTGAGCTATGCAGAATTACTCCAAAGCGCCTTTTTCTATCGTTTTCCAATCAGACCCGCAATTTCCGACGGCTTTCTTATGCCTTTCTCAGTAATGAACCCGGTTATGTATCTTGCCGGGGTTATGTCGAAAGCCGGATTTCTCGCAGCCACTCTTGGCGGTCCAATCCTCTCCCTGCCAATCCTAAGGACCTCCGATTGATCTCTCTCCTCAATCGGTATATCTCTCTCCCCGGCAATGTTGGGATCGAATGTGCTCATCGGAGCGGCTACATAGAAGGGCACCCCGTTCTCCTTCGCCACTACCGCTTTCTCGTAAGTCCCTATCTTGTTCGCCGCATCTCCGTTCTTGGCGATTCTGTCCGCTCCCACTATGACGAGGTCTATCTCGGATTTCAGGTAATGACCGGCGGCGTTATCCACGATGATCGCATGCTCTATGCCCTCGTTCATCAGCTCCCAGGAGGTCAATTTAGCCCCCTGAAGCCTCGGCCTGGTTTCATCTACCAGAACCATCGGGCTTTTACCGCCCCTGTGCGCTATCCTCAACGGTGCAAGAGCTGTGCCGAAATCCACTGTGGCCAACGCCCCGGCATTGCAGTGCGTCAGCACGGTCGATCCGTTCCTGACAAGCTTGGCACCGTATTCTCCGATCTTCCTGCACTGACCTGTTATACTGGAAGCATACTCTATTGCGGATTCTATCGGCTCTTCCATCCTATCCAGCATCCAATCGAGCGCGAAGAACAGATCATACGCAGTCGGTCTCGTAGATATGAGCAGCTTCACAGCCCTTCTGATGCTTTCGCCGTTCTTCCATGCCAGTGCGAGGCCGTAGGCGGCCGTTGCCCCAATCGTCGGGGCGCCACGCACGACCATTTTCTTAATTGCAAGGGCGACATCACGATGATCTGAGATTTTCGTGATCCTCAATGTCCCAGGTAGGCGTGTCTGGTCAATGGCCAGGACCTTCCCGTCCTCCCACCAGACAGCGGGTATATCTCTGGATTTACCGCCCATTCTCACCTTCATATTATCTTTCCGTACAGGAGTTGCTGGGATAATATATTGTTTGGCCTATCATGGGCGACTGCATGTTATCTACCAGAAAATGTTTTTAAAAGCTTCGCGATTAGGCGTCATCAGACAAGGGCCCATGGTCTAGCGGTTATGACGGCGCTCTCACACAGCGCAGATCGCCGGTTCAAATCCGGCTGGGCCCATTGCTCTATTTTTTCGCTCTATTGAAAAAACACATTGATAGACTCTTATCATGATTCATAAAGGGTAGACGCGGAGAGCGCTTGGAGACGGGGGAGAAACAATCCGATTATCCGTCTTTTATAACGTTCCTCCGCGTCATTTAGATTCTGCAATCGGGGCAGAAATTATACTCATTTCATTCCTGTTTGTCTTAGCTGTAGTCATAATTATATTCATATGAATATAATTTGTCGCAGCTATCGCAATCGCAATCTGACAACCCGGTCAAGTTGTACTTGAACGAGTAATCATAGTAATACTCATGCGGACCGCTTTCATTGAGATCGCCAGAAGCCATAAGCATGTGCTTCCAATTGTGCATCTTGGCGTGATCATCGTCTGCAGCTGATGCGCCGTCTCCGGAGGCAGAAGCTTCTGCCCCTAGGTAACCTGCAGACGCGAGCGACGCTACGGCAAGTACACCCACAGCAAGGATCGCTACTATTACCGCGGACAAAGCCTTCATCTCTTTTTCACCTCTTTTCTAGTGGTTTGACATTTTTCAGCGTCAGAATATTATTGGGTTGAAATGGAAGATAATCCTTGCTTGAAATGTCCTGAAACACGTTTCAAAAAGCTGAAATTCAGTCGATGGGCGCGCTTTCAAGCCTCATTCTGAGAAGTCTATTTCTTCGCTCTTATCCTGTTCGTTAGCCCGTACCTCTCCCTCTCAATGAGCCCCCGGTTCTCCAGCTTGTCGAGTAGCCTCGTCACCTTCGCCTTGGAAAAAATGCCCATTGCCACGATATCCTTCTGAAGAATGACACCGTCGCTTTCGATTATCAGGTTGAAAAGCTTCTTTTCGTCGCCGTCCAATAGCCTGCTTATCAGTTCCTGCTCCCGTTCCGTCTCCTCTTCCGGGTCAGTCTGAGGTTTGACTGATGGCGGGGTAACCTCCTGCCCAGTCTCCCTCGCTTCCGGCTTGACTTCTTCCGGAGCTTTCTTATCTTCCGATTTGGTGAAAATCGAGAACAGGATAAGCCCGATTGCCGACACCATCATGGCGAGTGCCAGTGCGAGAACGATGATCTCCTCGGTTGACAGGGCGGAGCTCGAATCGTCCCCCGACATATGGCCGCCCATCCATCCAAGACCGCCCTCCGGTCCGAATGCGAAAATCAGGAGGATAAGGATTAAAGAGGCGATTAGGGCGACGACCCCGATTACCAGGGAAATGCTTCTTATCCTCACGACCAATCAAATGGACCCGTCGTATTTCTCTTTTTTCAATGGACGGGAAAAACCCTATGCGCGTTTTCTCAGGACGCCGGAGATCTTCATCAGGTATTCCTCGATCACCTCGATCCGCATCCTGAACTCTCCCAACTGCTCCTTGATCTCCGATATGTCCTCGTTCAGGGCCTCGTGCAGCTTTTCGGCCAGTGGGGAGGTGCCACGGGTTGGCATCGACGATATCTTGTCCTTCAGCTTGGCAAGCTCCATCTCCAGGTCGAGGAGCTTCTGCCTGTCCGGTCCAGCCCCGCCACTGGAGAGCTCATCAATTGACAGCAACGCCTCGTCGATCTTTTTGTCCGAAGCCGCCATAATCATGGCCATCCCGCGGTCTATCTTATCGTCGATCTTCGATACCAGATCCTCATACCCACGAGTTATCCTCTCCTCGAGCTCCTCGATGATCTTCTCCTGCTCCTCTATCCGATCGATGAGCTTCGCAGCGCCAGTCAGCTCTTTCGAGAGATTCTCGAGAAGGTCCCTGTCCGGGAGGTTCAGCTTCACCTCTACCGGTGTGGCCGGATAGTCCTTCATCGACTGCACCATGCGCATCATGTCGGACTGCGGCACGCCCCTCCTGGTGGCCTCCTTTATGGGCGCCAGCTTGGAAACCTGGGAGGCGATCGACTTGAGGGATACGCGGTTCGTCATCGCAATGTCGGTCAGCTCGTCGACGATCTTCTCGAGGTGCAGGCTAGCCAGCACGATCTCGTTGCTCTCCATGGCCTTGATGTCGTTCTGGGCGTCCTTCTTGCCCTTCTTGATCGCATCCGCGACCGTTGCGCCCTCGTGCGCGTAGACCGTGATAATGTAGTCGATGCCGGAAGCGACCTTTCCTTCGACATAGTCCCAGTCCCGGTCCGTTACGATCACGTTCTCCTTGTTCGATTTCTGGAAAAGCATGCAGAAGCAGCCGTTTGGCAGCGCCGAGATCTCTATGTCGTACGGGGCGTTCTTGGCCAGAGGCGGTAACGCTTCGGGCCGCTCCTTCTCAATAATGCCCATGTATGAGCCCATATAAGCCTTGGCGAAGTTGATCAGATCGTGCTCTGACGGTATATTCAGATGCGATCTCTTCGATTCATCTGTCTGGCGGCTCTTTACCTCCATATGTCGCACGACCTTTGTGGGATAGATGAGGGCGAGAGGAGAGGGTGTGCGCATCACTTTATCTTTGCGGTTGGGAGCGTATTCCGCAAGAGGGGGACTCCTCTCGCGCCTCGTTGATTGCGAATTCTATCCTCTTCTCGAAGGAGCGGAAATATGATATTTGAAATATGGAGCGTCAAATGTTGGCGATGATTATCATCCATTAGAATGAGTGTCTCGCATGGCCATACCGAAAAAAGCCTTCTGAGGTCGATCAGCAGGGCAGTATCTCTTCTGATCGCAGCTCGAGAGGATACCAATCGTCCGTCCATCTCTCCTCGCCGGTCTTCATCTCGAACTTCATCCTGAGCTTGCCCTTCTCGAAAAATATGTACGCCCTGTTCACCCTGGAAAGGTAGATCTTCATCCATTTCCCGTTCCGGGTCAGGACCCTTCCCTGGCAGACCATGAGCCCCAGCTGGGTGAGTATGTTGACCCGTCTATACCCCAGCGTCATGGGTATCCCGAGAACCTCACACATCTCGAGGACGCTTCTTGGCTTGTCTTTTGCGTACGAGAGTATCTTAGCCGAATATTCGTCGATTATCAGCTTTGACATCTGCAACGCATCGAGATTGCCATCTGAATTCTCCTGCAGGTTCATGGTCATTGAAAAATGCGGTCTCTCTAAACTTAAATCATCGCCCACAAATCTATCCGGAGGTTATCAGGTTCAATTTTCACTAGAAATTTCAAAGATACAGATGTCTCAGGTGCTTCGTTTCCCTGTCCGACCCCTTCATCCTTGCGATATATGTTTTCTCGTTTTTTAGGACGGATTTCAAGGATGAAATACCGCAATGTTATTAGACACGAATCATTTGAATAAAAATAACAGAAAAAAATCCGCTCTTGAATAGGGGAGCGTCCCAAGCGTTATCGGTTCTGAGATTGGAATTTAGGAATCATTATTCATATAGATAAATGATTCTCAGGTCTGATATTTCATCCATTATTATTATATACCGATATTATCGTTTTTCTCCGGGGATCAAACGGCAAGCGACTTCGATATTGCTCAGCTGCTGATGGACGAGTACAACATGAAGATACTCGCGGCGACCTCCTACAAGGCGAGGAGCGCCCGGGAACTGGCCTTCATGTTCGACATACCCCTCGCGAGTTGCTATCGAAAACTGCGTGAGCTGGCCGCTGCCGGTCTCATAAAGTTGGAAAGCACAGAGCTCACCTCTGATGGGAAGCGGTTCAAGGTGTATCGATCCCAAATAGACTGCGTCACCCTCGTGTACGAGAGGGGCAAGGTAAGCATGAAAGTGGACATGCATCTGAAGAGTCCGCTGGAGATAGTCAAGAACATGGCCTTGCCGCTGCAGAAACAAATGTGAGCTTGAAGGGATGGGAGCCTCGATCGCGGCATTCTGTTCCGCTGCATTGAGGCAAGATTAGAAGGCCCACGTGTTGACCTAGGGGATCCTTTGTTCTCATTTTCTGACAGCACTGGCCAGGTCAGTACTTTTCACGATCGGGCCTTGACGCTAAACTACCATCTCCATACGAAATCAAGCTCTAACAAAGAATAGCCAGCAAGTGCCATTTCATTTAGAGGCTCGGGTTTAGCGTCAGAGCCTTCACGATCGTCATTTTCTGCCGAGAGAATCACGGCATCACGCTTAATACTCAGGTGTGAGAATCAATTACTGCTCTCAGAAATGAGAGGTCGGCGCTAGTTTGCACCGCGCGGACAGGCTTTTCCACAGGGCATGCAGGTTTTCTCAGGAGCAAAAGCCATGATGGCGAGAACGTGGGAGAAAATCTGCGCAATTGCGGAAAGGTCAACGAATCTTCCTCCGAACTCCACTTGGTCGGAGAAATCATCCTCCCCCTTATTTCCTGGGCTCGGGGAGAAGAGGTCAAGATCCGACCCCGAAGATGCGCAAGAAATCTCCTGCGGCTCGCCCGCTCCTCAAATAACGAAGGAGGGTATGCGATGAACCATTTGCATATCATAAAGGGTAAACCCCAGAACGAGGAAGGGGAGATGGGCGTTGGAGCCCTGATCATCTTCATCGCCCTCATTCTCGTCGCGGCAGTCGCGGCCAGCGTAATACTGTCGACTGCATATGTACTTCAGCAGCAGGCGCAGCAGACGGGCGATCAGGCTATCACAGAGGTATCCACGGGGTTCAGGATCTATGACATATTCGGGAACAGGATCAATTCGTCAAACAGCGCGATTCAGCTGATGTTCATCAAGGTCGGGCTGATCGCCGGAAGCGGCGGCATCAACATCATGGACACGATAATCGAGATAGACGACGGGTACATCGAGGCGAACCTGGTCCTCGGCACGACAGCGAACGCCACCCACTTCAATGCGACATACATCAGGGACAAGTCGCCGGTCAACACGCCTGGAGAATACTTCGTCACCCAAGGGGATCTGGTGATGTTGCAGCTGAACGCCACTGACATCGGTCTGAACCTGTTGCCACAGACATTCGTCACGATGAAGATCATTCCCAAGCACGGGATTCCGAGCTACGAGACGATGATGACACCGTCGGTCTACACGAACGTGATCATGAGTTTGATTTAGGGTGGTCGAAATGGCGGACGAGCTGTTGAGGCAATTGAAGAACGATTTCCGGAGCACGCTGATCGCGGTCAGGTGGATCAACTTCCTCCAGGACAGGGTATCGCCCGACGAGATTCCAAAGCTTTTCGAGTACTACGCCAAGATCGGCTGGATATCGATGGAGGCGCAGAAGAAGCTCACGGATATGGCCGACGGGCTTAAGCCGGCATCCGAGTACTACGAGCAGGCACCCATCGAGCCGTTCGTTCCGGCAGGGCATGAAATCTCCTTCAAGGAGAGGCTGGATAGGATCATGGGGGAGGATCAGCCCCCGAGCCAGGAATTCGACCGTGATTGGCGCCTCGCCTCCGAGGACCATCTGAGGTCATACATGTTCATCAAGGAGCTGGTAGGCGAGACCGTGAACAAGGACGAGTGGAACTCGATCGAGCTGAGGATCGGCCAGTTCAGACAGGGTTTGAAAGCGTATTACGGGGTGTGATGATGGCCACATCTTATCCAATATGGTTTTCTCCGCTGATAATCACACCTGACTACTTTATGAATTGCCGCGGCCAATTGTTACGGCAGCACTAGAATTACGATAAAACTCCGTGCACTCGAGGGAGAACGATCCACAGGGCATGCAGATCTCTGACTCTCTGGTGCAGATGAATGGCCAGTTAGACAACTGGCCTCAGAGAGCCGTGTTCTTCCACGAACGATTGCGGAGCAGAACCGCCGTACAGAGATCTCTTGCCCTGAGCACTAAAGAGGCGAGGGACTTGCTTCAGAAAAAGGGCAGAAAGATCCTGAACGGTGATCAGGAAGCGGATATCGGTATCGGTGTTCTCATCATTTTCATCGCGATCGTCCTCGTGGCGGCCATCGCTGCATCACTGCTTCTGTATTCGGCCAGCCTGCTTCAGCAGCAGGCGCAGAGAAGCGCCGATGAGGCGACGGGCCAGGTCGCCGGAGGCATGTATGTCGTAAACCTGGCAGGGGACCGTAACCTGAACGGCAGCGACTCCACCGTGGTCTATGGCATGATGCCCGTGACTGACGATACACCACCGTCGGGGGGAATGCTCAACAATGTGACCGTGACGGCGGACGGCATATCACCACTGGCCGTCAGCCTGAACTGGACTTCCGCGACGGACTACGCAAGCGGCCTCGCGGAGGAGCGGGTTTACCGCACGGAGGTCATCGACCTGACGAATCCCGATATTTTCAACGAGGCAGTGGCCGCGGGGAGGATGACCACGCTGACCCAGGTGAAGAACACCGACCTGATAGGCACTGTGACATCCGGCTTCGGCCAATACGTCGAGTACACCGACTATTCGGTCAGAGATGACACGAGGACCTCATACGCCTATGCGATCATCGGGATCGACAGGGCGGGTAACGAAGTCATCTATTCCCCGACAATATCCACGACATCAACCTCCGCGGTCACCTTGGATGAAGATGTCACACCGCCTGCAGGGGGCTCGATGACGAGCGCCACCCCGACATCGGATTACACCGTGGCGGTCTTCTGGGTTCCGGCAACGGATGCGGGTAGCGGAATCCTCCAGCAGGATTTCTATATGAGCACCGTCCCCTTCACGGCTCCGGCCGCCTCAGTCGTTGACGGCAGGACCGTGCTGACAATGGGTCCGGAGGCGGAGCTGGTCGAGACGTTCAACGCCACCGTCTCAAGCTACATCGCCGCCCCATCCTCCGAGGGCACTTACTACTACGGTATCTTGGCGACTGACATGTCGGGGAACCAGTTCTTCTGCGGCAGCACGAGCGTCGCCGTCTCTGGCGGAGACGACGTGAAGCCCGGATCCGTGGAGTCGCTCATCATCCGCCAGGGCCAGATGTGCCTGGCACTCAGCTGGGAGTCCGCCGAGGACGGCGAATCCGGGATCGGAGAATACAGGATATACAAGGGGACCGCCAGAACGGCCATCGACACCATGGATGAGCTGATGGTTCTGACTCCGCTTGCGGTTCTTCCGGCGGACTCGACGAGCTACCGCGATTACTCCGGTGTTTCCGGGACCCTCTACTACTACATAGTCGAGGCGGTGGACGCCGCGGGCAACTTGGCCGATCCGGTATATCCGACAAACATAATCCAGATGATCGAGATCAAGGTCAAGCCCCTTCCGGGAAGCCGTGCGATACAGTTCGACAGCATGATGATAGAGATAACCGACGGTATGGTCGATGCCACGATCGCGTTCAACAGGGACGTCTTCGGCCCAGAGGGCGCCACGGCCACAACTTTCAGCGTCGAGATACTTCGGGATCCAGATGGCGAGTTCTCGAGGAGCCACTCACTCTCCGATGGTGCGCTCGTGAAGATATACATTAACGCGGCAGAGATCGGGTTGACCCTGCACTCAGGTGCTGATGTTTCCATAAAATTCCTGCCGAAGCTCGGCTACGAGACAATCGAGCTGTTCACCGTCCCGGCTATGACCGCGGGAAGATATATCCAGATGATCTGAAGACGGGTACCAAGTTATTATGTATAGAATACGATACACAGCTTAACCGACTTCCAGGACTCCCCAGGTTGCGTGAATATATGAGATTAAGCACCGGCGTACAAGGTTTGGACGAGCTTATCGGCGGAGGATATATCAGAGACCGGGTCTACATAGTGTGCGGACCGCCCGGCAGCGGAAAGACGACACTCGCACTTCAATTCCTTCTCGAGGGCGCTTTGAGCGGCGAGAGGGGCCTGTTCGTCAGCATGATCGAGGTCCCTGAGAACATCATCGCGGATTTTTCCACATATGGAAAGGGTCTTAGAAACGCAGTTCAGGAAGGTGTCATACGTTTTATCGACTTCGCTCCAGAGACTCTGCTTGAGAGGGAGTCCGACGAAATACCGGCGTTTACGAGCATGGGTCGAGGTGGGACCCCGGAGCTGGAATCACTGCTTTCGAGAATGGAGAAGGATTATGTGATGCTCTCGTCCGACCTCCTGAGAAGCCTGCTAAATCAGGTCTCGGTCCATAAGGCCAAGAGGCTCGTCATCGACTCCGCGATCGCGATCAAGTTCGGAGGAGGAGATGAGAAGCAGCAGGTAAGAGAGATGATCCGTTTCATCCGGGGGCTGAAGGACATCGGATGCACCACCCTGCTCATTTCCGAACTCATTCAGCCGGATGCGTATGCCGCCGAACACTTCATATCTCACGGCGTGATTTTTCTGCACAATTACCTCGACAAGGGGAAGATGAGGCGCGCGATACAGATAGTCAAGATGAAGGGAACCGGGCACGACACTGACCTGCATAAGCTGTCTTTTAGCAAGAGAGGATTACAGGTTGGAAACGCTTCGGGCATCGAGTGATCCCTATGCCAAGGCTCAGGAGACACAGGGACGATGATGAGCCGGTCGACCGAGAATCGAAGGTGACGATCATCAAGAGGGCGTTCAGGCTCGGGTTCGAGGTCGGGTACAGAGATCACCGCGAGGGTATCGGCTGGGTCAAACGGGAGCGGTCGACGATACTGAGGGAAGCGAACCAGATCGGCACCTTGGACGAGTGCAAGATTTACTACCACCGGGGGAAGGAGCTGGGCAAGAGGAGAAGGCTCCAGAAACTGTCCATCGGCGAATCGGTCCCAGCGGTCGAATACGAGCTGCCCTCAGAGATGCGGAACTTCGAGCAAAGGATCTTCGATGAGTCCGCGGAGCGGTCCTTTCAGGATGCACCGCGGGTTGTGGAGCCGCCGATGATATTCGATCCACCGAGAGTCAGCAGGATGCCCCGGCTTTTCCGCATGTTCAGGTTGTTCAAGATGTGAGCCTCCTTTTCGATATCGTGAATGCCGTGACAAATTTTGTCAATGCATGCGAATGACCATTGAGAATTAGCGTTCAAAATCGTCCCCGTCATTTGTACACAATGGCTTATATGCATATTTTCTGTTGAAAAGAACGAGAGAGATCTGCATGCCCTGTGGATTGTGCCCTCATACTAGTGCATGAGGGCGCATCTCTCTCACCAACCCCGCTGCGAAAATGCATCGGAGGTGATGAGGGAAAAACCTCAGAAAAAAACGGGTTGAGGACGCACCTGTGATGGGAACGCGCAGAAATTTTATTTCGGCCCCGTCGAAATAGCACGGAGCTCGAAAATCGCAGTTACAAACAGCGAAAGCGCTGGTCTGCGAAAAACTCTGGCCGAGTTTGAACGGCATAGGAAAAATCGGGCTGATGCCCGAGGAAGTGCACGGAGGTAAAGTGAGATGAAAAAAGTATGGAAGTCTAGGAGACTGGACGAAGAAGGCGAGATGGGCGTTGGAACCCTTCTCATCTTCATTGCCATGATACTCGTTGCGGCAGTCGCTGCCAGCGTGCTTGTCCAGACTGCGTATAAGCTGCAGCAGCAGGCAGAATCGACGGGCGACGAGGCTCTGCAAGAGGTTGCGACGGGCTTCAGGGTCCTGTCCGTTTGGGGCATGACCGATTCGGCCAGCGCGGTGATCGACACAATATTCATAAAGGTCACCCTGACAGCCGGAAGCCCTGGGATTAATTTGGCGGACACCGTGATCGAGGTCACTCAGACCATTGGCGGAAGCACGTCATCAGAGGTGACACTCAGCTATTCCTCGACCGCCGCTGACGCAGACAAGTTCACCGCGAGCGTGCTGAGGGACATGGCACCGACGACCACGGCGGCGATGATGACAGGCGGAGATGTGTTCCAGATCGAGCTCGACCTAAACAGCACCGGTGGAATTGCAATGGAGCTCGATGTTCAGGAGCAGATCACAGTCGTGTTATTCCCGAAGCACGGGATTCCGACATACATAGAGATCACCGCGCCACCGACATTGGAGGCCAACTCGGTCGTCACCCTCAAGTAGATAAGCAGGAGGTAGCAAAATGAAAAAATCATGGAAAATAAGGAAGGACGAAGAGGGCGAAATGGGCGTAGGAACGCTGCTCATCTTCATCGCAATGATACTCGTTGCGGCAGTCGCTGCCTCGGTGCTTGTGACTACGGCCTACAAGCTGCAGCAGCAGGCGGAGGCGACCGGAGATGAGGCATTGGCGGACGTGGCAACCGGTGTAAAGGTATTGGCCGTCTGGGCAACAACGGACGGGAATGCAACGATTGACAGCATATACTTGAAGGTAGGTCTTACGGCCGGAAGCCCTGGGATAAACCTTGAGAATGTCATCATAGAGGTGACGCAGACCATCGGAGGCACTGTGTCGGACGAAAAGACTCTAGACTACGCTGCAACGGCGGATTCCGACTCATTCTCTGTATCTAAGCTGAGGGACATGGCACCGACGACAACAGCCGCGATGATGACAGGCGGTGACATATTCCAGATATTCATTGACCTCAATGAAACGGATGGAATGAACATGCACCTCGATGTTCAGGAGCAGCTTGAGATCCTGATCATGCCGAAGCACGGGATACCGACGTACCTCACTGTGACAGCACCACCGACGCTATCTGCAGACGACGTGCTGCTTCTCAAGTGATCTGAGACACCGTAATCCCTCGGATCCTCAGCCAAGACGAAGCTCCATAGGCATTTGAGCGACTAAGTACCAAGGAAGGCGCAAGAATGATAAGGCAAAACCGTGCAAATAGTAACCGCAAGCATCGCTTAGCCGCGGCGCCGAATGGGGCAACGTCGATTTATTCACACGGGGGTTAAAATGGCAAGATTCAGAGGTCTCTTCAAGAAGGATCCCGAAGACGAGGATTCATACGAACCCTATGAGAGGAGGCCCCGAGCCCGAAAATTGAAAGGAGAGTATGACGAAGACAGCGGAATAGGTGAGGCTCTGGACGAGATCGAATCCGAAGAGGAGCTTCCGGAACTGGAAGACATCGAAGACGAACTCATCGAGCTTGAAGGAACAACTGGAATCGCATCCGCAGATGCCAGCAGCGAGCTGTTCGGCCAGCTCACGGAGAAGCTCAACGAGGTCGATGCAAAGATGGGCCGCATCGACATGGTCATCTCGACGATAAAGAACGAGTCGACGCAGTTCCAGGACCAGATTGGACAGCTCGAGGAGGATATGCGGAAGCTCCTTTCGGTCTACGAGGTGGTCTCCGCACGCTTCAACCCGTTCATAGATATGAACGAAGAGGCGCGGGAATTTCCAGAGGCGGAGCTGTCGGAGGATCTCAAGCCGGAGCCGCATCCCGTTGTCAGTAAAAAGGAAGATGAAGAGATGGCAACAGTAGAAGACATCCCTCCTTTCAGGCCGTACGGCCATGGGAAGCCGGATCGGACTCCGACAGAGGGAAAATTTTTCGGAAGAGAAGGTGCTGAATCTGAAACCCCGTGGGAGCCAAAGTTATCGACATTGGCTGTGGAGCGTCAAGGGGCTGATTTCCCTGAACCATCTGAGGAGACTCAGTTGCCCGAAAGGTTCAAGACTGAGTCGCCCTTGGGCCGTGAGCCGCCCACTGTCAAAGGAAAAACGCCGATTCTGACACACATATCCCACGACTACCTGACCCTGGTACTGGTGATGAGATGGATCGAATTCCTCTTCGAGAGGACGACAAGGGACAAGATATCTCTGGTACTGGACTACTACAAGGATATCGGCTGGATCAGTGAAGACGTTAAATCGGAGATCATGGCGTACGCTCGTGGCGAGATGCAGGACGTAATGAAATACATGGCACATGAGGAAGCCAGGGATGACGCGCTCGGAGGCGATGTTCCGACCTCCCTCAGCTACAAGAAGGTGGACGATTGGAGACTCTCCGCCGAGGATCATCTCAAGTCGCTGCTGTTCGTCATGAAGATAGCCAACAAGAACGTGGACAAGGATCGGCTGAACTCTCTGGAGCAAATGATTCAAAAATTCAAGGAGAGTTTGGAGGGCTTTCATGGGGTTTAGTGTCTCAGCTACAATGGCGGTTTTTTTCGCCGCCTTTCTCCTCTTTTTTTTAATGATCTACGAGGCAGTAGATGACTCGTATCAGATCATATCAGATGATCTCGATACGAAATACAATACGGTATATGAGAACACGCAAATCGATTTCGAACTGATCGAGATCAGCTTCGACAAGGAGGCAGACGTGCTGTCAATCCGGGTCAAAAATACCGGAAGCATCTCCCTGGATATTAACGAAACGGAGATATTAATCGGAGGGACGATGATCTCATCTGACAATGTCACAGCCAGGCCCATCGGAAGCACATCATCAAAATACTGGCATCCGAACGTTGTGGTGGAGCTGAACATCTCGTCCCCGAATATCTCCTATGTCTCCTCGATCGCCGATCGCAAGGCGTTCGACACGGATACCAATCTGGATTCCCCGGGCAATCTATCGGTTTCCGATCAGGTGTTCGTGATAGACGGTACCGCAGTAGACGTGTTCGATCTGGACTGCACGTACAAGCGGACCATAAGCGATTCGGTGAATCTGATCTCCCCGAGCGACATCAAGGCGCAGGGGGACTATGTATACCTGCTCGATCAGTACTCCCATATCGATCGTTTCTCCAAGTCTGGAACATGGGTTGACAGGATAGTGGACGATCCGACGAACCTCACGAACCCCCGGGCTTTTGCGGTCGATTCAGACTATTTCTATATTGTCGACAACAACGACCACATTGACCGCTTCTCACTTGCGGGAGCCTTCGTCGACGTGCTGATAGCAAACGGCGGAGAGCTGAGCGCTCCCCAGGACATATACGTCTCGGATGGGATTTACATAATCGACTATTCCGGCGGTTCCTATCATATCGATCGGTACGATCTGGACGGTACTGGAGGGGCTCAGCTGATCGGAAGCGCGCAAATTGCGAACCCGCGGGACATCTCGGTCTCCGACACCGATCTTTCAGTGCGTCATATCTATATCACCAACAATACACAGGAGATCTCCGTCTTCGATTCCCACGGCGATCCGGTGGAGACGATCGATACTGGCCTTAGCGCATCCGTGAGAGGGGTCGACGTCACCGGCAGAATATTCGTCTCAGATGAATCAAACGGTTTGATATGCGAATACCTCGGGATGAGCGTCAAGCTCGTGCTCGACAGGGGATATGCCATCATGGTTCAACTATAGGAGGTAGATTAGAATGGGTATGAGCGCATCTTCGACACAGCTCATCTTCTTCATAGCGGCTCTGGTCGTGGCATCCGCGGTCGTCGGGACCGTCGCCAAGGGCGTCATGGATATCACGAACGGAATAGACGAGAAGGGCGATCTGATAGACAAGCAGCTGAAAACCGATATAACCATCATTAACGATCCAGAAAATGTTCCCAATAATCCAGTGAAGATATATGTGAAGAACATCGGAAGCGTAACGCTTAACCAGAGCATGGTATCGATAATACTTAACGGAACAGCTGAAACCAGCTTCACGACGTCGGTTTCGGGAGGCACGGGCTCCTACTGGTCTCCGTCGAGCACTCTCACAATCACGATCTCAACGACCCTCCCGTCAGGCGACTACACGGTAATCATCACGACGGAGAACGGGGTGAAGGATTCACTGGATTTCACGATCTGAGGTGTGCAATTGGCAGAGAGGACCTATAACATCCGGATCTCCAGAGATGAGTTTCACGACCAGCTATCTCAGGGTATACCGCACGGCTCCATAGTGCTCCTGGAGGGTGCGTACGGAGCTGGTAAGAGCATCCTGTCCCAGAGGATCGCTTATGGCCTTCTCGAGAACGGATACCGGGTCACGATCATATCGACCGAGTTGACTGTTAAGGATTTCATCGATCAGATGTACTCACTCGGGTACAAGATATCATCCCATCTTCTAAGCAATCGTCTGATCTTCATGCCAGTCTACCCGCTTGTGGGCAGGCTCAAGGAGCGGGTGGACTTCCTCTCAAAGCTCATGAGGGCGAAGGAGATCTTTGCGAGCGACATCATCATATTCGACACCTTCTCATCCCTCGTCAGCCACAGCCTCAGCGGAGACGAGAGGAGCATCGAGACCCTGGGGTTCTTCAAGAGGCTGTCCGGTCTGGGCAAATCCATAATTCTCACCGTGGATCCAGACGAGCTGGATGATAAGGTCCTCGCGCATTTCAGATCCGACTCGCAAATGTATTTGAATATCGTCGTATCTCAAATAGGCGATATGATAAACCGAACGATCGTCGTCAAGAGATATTCAAATGCAGAGACCAGATTCAGCCCGACAATCGGCTTCCGCGTGGAGCCCAATGTCGGACTGGTTCTCGAGATCACTGCCGTTGTTTGATGGTGTTGCGTCATGGCAGACCTCCTCCAAGTAGCCACAAAGAGAAACCCGCATCTGAAGGTTTATCTTGCCGAATTCAGGAAGTCGACCAATACGGAACCGAAGTTCGTGGAGGCGCTTTCTAGGGACATGGGCAGACAGGAGGAGGCCAATTTCATATACCCGGTGGGAGACCCGATTTTCATACATGTGTACGGTTCCAAGCACGCCGAGAAGAGCTACACCGCAATCGAGCCGATCCTCGAAAGGGAGTCGAAGGAGCAGTACGACTCGGTCCTGGACCGGATTCTGGTCGACTCCGCGAAAAAGGCTGTGCACTCCACAAAGGAGGAGTACGAGGCTGTTATCGACGAGATCCTCGAGGAGGCAATCAAGATAGTCGAATCCGACAAGGAGAAGCCTAAGAAGGCCCGTAAGAATCCGGTGGGGAAGAAGAGTTTTTACCTGACCCAGGTCGAATTCGATTCGATTGAATACTACATCAAGAGGAACATAATCGAAAACGGCAGGATCGAGCCATTTCTTCGCGATCCGTACATCGAGGACATCCACTGCATCGGTATGCGTGATTTGAGCATCATTCACAAGGTATTCGGCTCACTCAACACAAATATCAAATACGAAAATGTGGAAGAGCTGGAAGCATTCGTTAAAATGATGAGCGAGCGCATCGGCAGGCCGGCCACCATGACCCGGCCGATCATAGATGGTGCGCTGCCCGACGGGTCGAGAATCAACATCATTTTTGCGAGCGATGTGAGCATAGGCGGTCCGAGCTTCACGATCAGGAAGTTCTCCACTGAGCCGCTGAGCATCATCCAGCTAATGAGATGGAAGACCATCAGCTCTCTAGCAGCAGCCTATCTCTGGGTCTGTCTGGAGAACGGCATGAGCGTGTTCGTTTGCGGGGAGACGGCCTCGGGAAAGACCACACTGCTCAATGCCATTTTCCCGTTCATCCGATACGATCAGAAGGTTTACACCGCGGAGGACACCCTTGAGGTTCAGCCTCCGCATAAGGTATGGCAGCAGCTCTCGACGCGCGAATTCGGACCGGAGGAATCACGGGTGGACGCCTTCGCGCTTCTGAAGGCGGCTCTAAGGTCCAGACCGGATTACATAGTCGTGGGTGAGATTCGAGGAAAGGAGGGCAATGTGGCGTTCCAGGCAATGCAGATCGGCAATGCGGTAATGGCGACCTTCCACGCCTCCTCGATCAAGCGTATGATCCAGAGATTTGCCAGTCCTCCCATCAGCGTCCCTGTCACCTCGATGGACAGCCTCAATGTCGCGGTTTTCCTTTCGGCGGTTTACAGAAAGGGTAGCTTTCTGAGGCGCTCCATATCGGTCGACGAGATCCTCGGCTACAACAAGACGATGGGGGGCGTTATGACCCGGTCCGTTTTCGTCTGGAATCCGTCGACAGATGAGCAGATATTCCGTGGCATGAACAACAGCTATGTCCTGGAGGAGAAGATCGCGCCTACTCTGGGCTACAAGGACAAAAGGAAGATTTATGTAGATATGAATCTGAGGCAGAAGATACTCGAGAAGATGTCGGAGCACGACATCGTCTCCTACAAGGATGTGAATGAGGTCATCGTCGCATTTCAAAAGGAGGGTGTCGAAGGTTTGCCATTCCCCTTGTGATCTGCACTTCGTTTTCATGCGCCTGATAGTCAGAGTTGAGAATCTTCGGACAATATTTAAGATAGCCCGATCGGCGTAGTACCAATCGTTGGAGGGAAAGCCCTCCCTCGGAGAATGGGGTAAGACAACCTCGAGCACAGGCTCTGAGGAGGGCATGCGACCCTCTCTCCAATCGGCGCTGAACGAAGTGGTTCTATGCCCGAAACGCTGGATAAGGCGATGCAGAGGAATCCTCACCTGGCAGATTACGTTCAGCGCTGGTTCGAAAAACGAGACAGGACGCCCGAATACCGAGAAAAACCGACGCGAGACATGGGAGCGCTGGACACCGTCGATTGCATATATCCCCTGGGCGACCCCCTGTTCGTGCATATATTCTTCACACCGGACGAGCCGAAGCAGTATTTCTCGATCGAACCGGTCATGGACGAGGTCATTTCGGACAGGTTCCGCAAGGTGCTCCAGAAGCTGTACACAAAGGCGATGATTGAAAGGCCGCACAAGACCCTGGAGGAGTTCGAGGAGATCGTGGAAAAGCTCCTATCCGATACGACCATCGTGGTGGATGATCCGGAAGCCAAAAGCCGCCTTTCGTTCAAGAGCAAGGGCAAAATCGCGGTCACACCCTATCAATACGAGATTTTCAAATACTACGCGAAGAGGAACATCATATTCAGCGGCCGCCTCGAGCCCTTCCTACACGACCCATACATCGAGGACATCCACAGCATAGGCATGCAGCCGATTTCGATTGTCCACAAGATCTTCGGACCGATGGCTACCAACATCCAGTTCGAGGCCGTTGACGAGCTCGACAGTTATGTCAGAAGCATGAGCGAGAGGATGGGCAGGCCTGCGAGCATAGCCCGCCCGATCATCGACGGCAGTCTTCCGGACGGTTCGCGTATCAACATCGTCTACGCCTCAGACGTGTCCGTCAGAGGCCCCAGCTTCACCATAAGAAAATTCGCTGCGGAACCGATCAGCATCGTCCAGCTGATACAATGGAATTCGATGAGCTCCATGGAGGCGGCATATTATTGGATATGCCTCGAGAACGGGATTAGCACATTCATCTGCGGGGAGACGGCCTCTGGAAAGACAACGACTCTTAACGGCATCTTCTCTTTCATCAAGCACGACTCGAAGATCTACACCGCCGAGGATACCCTCGAAGTCCAGGTTCCGCAGAATATCTGGCAAAGACTATCCACCAGGGAGTTCGGGCCGGAGGAATCGCAGGTCGACACTTTTTCGCTTCTCAAAGCCGCGCTCAGGTCCAGACCGAATTACATAATCGTGGGGGAGATCCGCGGGAAGGAGGGCAGCGTCGCGTTCCAGGCTATGCAGACCGGCCATCCGGTGATAGCCACATTCCACGCCTCGACCATCAAGAAGCTGATTCAGAGGCTTTCATCCGATCCGATAAACGTTCCCATTGCGTTCATGGACAATCTCAATGTGGCCAGTTTTCAGGCGGGTGTTTGGCGGAACGGAAGTTTTCTCCGTCGCATCATCAGTGTAGACGAGATATTGGGGTTCAATGAGGCTCTGGGCGGGGTGATGACGAGGACCGTGTTCATGTGGAACTCATCAAACGACGAGCACATTTTCAAGGGAATGAACAACAGCTACATTCTGGAGGAGAAGATCGCGACCAAGCTAGGATATACGGATAAGAGGCGTATTTACGAGGATCTTTTTGAAAGGGCGAAAATCCTGGAGAGGATGTCTGAGACGGGGATCACCAGGTATGATGACGTCTTCAACACGATAAGGTCGTTCCAGAGAGAGGGGGTGGACGGGCTACCGTTTGCCCTCTGAGGAGATGCCATGTTCGAAAAACTGATGAGGCTCTGGCGCTCAAGCGAGATTCCCCTAAAGAAATTCATCCTGCTGTACATGCTCCCAGCTCTGCTCCTCGGACTCGCATGTCAGTTCCTTTTAATCTACTATATGCCCGGATTGATGGAGATGATGGTCGCGTCCCAAATGGTGTACGCGCTTCCCATCATCTTCGTCATACTTGTGATAATAACACCTCTGCTCCTGGGAGAGGTCAAGCGTTTGCAGATAGAGAGGAACATGCACCTTTTCCTGATACGCATGAGCGTCCTTGCCACCTCTCAGCTCCCGCGGAAGAAGATCATGGAGATTCTCTCGCAGATCAAGGAGTACGAAGCCCTCTCGGACGAGATCGAGAAGATCTACAAGCTCATGGAGTACTGGAATATGAGCCTGTCCGATGCGGCGCGGATCGTGGCGAAGACGACTCCCAGCGTGAATCTGGCCGATTTTTTGGACAGGCTCGCTCACTCAACGGATGCCGGCGAAGGCTTCGATACTTTCCTGGAAAAGGAGACGGTCGTCGTCATGAACCAATATATCGACAAATATGAGACCGCCCTAAAGAGCCTGGACCTGCTCAAGGAGATTTACGTTGCAGTCATCATCTCGATGATGTTCATGCTGGTATTCGTTTCATTGCTCCCCGTTTTCATGAACATATCCGTTGAGATATTGCTTCCGATCGTCGCTTTAGCGTTCATCATTGTCGAGCTGAGCACCCTTTACCTTTCCAAAGCACTGCTCCCCAGCGATCCGCTTTGGCATAACATGAAGGAGAGGCCGGACGTGGACAAGGTATTCAAGATCGTCCTTCCAGCATCCTATTTCATGTGCATTGTTCTATTCGCGATGACCGTAATGATGGGCCTTCCGATCCTCGCGATTCTAGCTATCACAGTCTCTCCGTTACTTTATCCTGGATTCCTTATCCGCAAGGAGGAGTCGAAAGTGAGGAAGCGGGATCTCAGCTATGATTCGTTTATGAGATCCGTCGCCAGCTATGCCGAGGCCTCCGGAGCAGGTGTCTTGGACGGGATCGGCAGGCTCAGCAAGCACGATTTCGGCGAGCTTACGGATGGGATCGGGAGGCTGTTCAAACGGCTTCTTACGAGAATCAACGGCATACGCGCCTGGAACCTTTTTGCCGCCGAAACCGGGAGCAATCTTATTTCAAAATTCACCGAGATGTACATCATGGGCCTATCGTACGGGGGCAAGGTCGACAGGATAATAGACGTCATAAGCCAGAACTTCGTTAGGCTCATCGGTGTGAGGCAGAAGAGGTATCAGTCCGCGGATGCCATGATCGGAATCCTGTACGGCATGTCCGTGGGCATAACATTCACGCTTTTCTCCGCGCTTGCGCTCATGCAGCTACTAAATTCGATGACTGAGAATTTCGCAATAGGCCTTACAAGCATCGCCCTTCCGATTTCGCTTAAGGCCTTCAGCATCGGGTTTGCGGAGATCATTTTCATCATATTGATCGCAGCACATAGCCTGATTGCCGCCACCTTCATTAGATTCGTCGGAGGGGGTCACCGGCACAGCATATACATACACTTCGCATCGATGGTTTGGATATGCGCGGTGACTGCGTTGATAACGACAGTGTCCGTCGGCAAGTTCCTGCTGTGACTCAGGTAGTTAACTGCGTTATCCTATCGGCAAAACTCGTAAATGCAATGAAGCGCAGGTTGCGATGGTGGGAACAGCCATTTTCCGATGTCCGGGAAGATACCCGTACAGTGGAAGTGTTGGACATCAACCCCGCTGCCAAATATCGATGCTAGATGCCTTCCTGGAACGATGGCTGTTCCCAGTCGCTTTAGGTAATTTATGCTATTATGTCCTTAAACGCATCCCCGGGAATGTCCCGTCAGAGATTCTCGTCTAATAGCTTTGCCTGATTTTCTTTCTCACTATCAATGACTGATTACAATCCTTAAGAATTGTGAACTAATCTTTATTCATGCGACGGGAGAATTTCGTTTGGTGGCCGCTGTGCATTCGAAGCAATGGTTAGCGATAGGCGCCGTCCTGCTGATTCTGGCTTCTGCCTATATGCAGGTCGATCTCGGAAAGCCTATCGCCGAAATAGAATCCTCCCCCCCTTTCGAGGAAAGCATTAGAGTATCTTTTGATAAAGCCACCTCTTCGAATGTCTCAGCGGCCATCGACCCAGAAGGAAATGTCCATGTAGTCTGGGTCGACAACAGATCCGGCAACGGCGATATCTATTATGTCAAACTGGATAGCCACGGAAACAAGCTCGTGAACGACGTGAAGATCACAAACGACACATGGCGCTCAATGAATCCCACAATAGCAATCGACGACCAATATCATATTTACATTGTCTGGCAGGACGACAGGCTGGGACACTGGGAGCTGTTCTTCGCCAAGCTTCTGTACAGCCCCAGGAATATCACATTCATCAGCAACGATGTTCCGGTGTCCGACGGGATAAACGATTCCATCCAGCCATTCATTGCTATCGACAACGCCGGGGACATAATGATGGTCTGGAGCGATTCGAGGCACGTCTCGAACAACTCCAATTACGAGATTTATTACAAGCGAATGGACTCGGACGGAGTCAACATCACGGTGGACCGCAGGGTTACCTCGGACCCCGGGATATCCGTCCGTCCCAGCCTAGCCGTTTCATCGAACAACACCGCCCATCTGGTTTGGTATGACTTCCGCGATTCCGCCGACGGCAGGGTGATCAACCACGGCATCTTCTTCACAATGCTCACAAATGACGGCCAACCTCTGCTCCCGAACACCAGGATCACTTTTGCCAGCATTGAATCCACTCCTGCGATAGTGCTCGACCTGGACGGTAACAGCCAACTCAACTACATGATCGTAGGTTCCGAGGAGTCAGACCCGGCAGCGAACAGGATATCCGTGAACAGCCCCGTAGG
>OMKS01000489.1_pt1 | contig 36730 bp, 30 predicted proteins | sample 1674721 | NCBI WGS metagenome assembly OMKS01 (sample SAMN06264996, study PRJEB25208) | sediment metagenome | isolation source: hot spring sediment | place: USA: California | collected 2014-09-02 | reverse complement strand
GAACGTATCTGCGGCAAGTCGGAGCATTCCCACCGCTTCGCTCCGCCGCATAAACAATACTTTTGACGGTGGCATCAATATGGGAAAAGAAAATATTTCTTTACCATTTTATGGGGTGGCTTAAAGGATTGAACTTATGAAAAAGGCACGATTTCAAGGCCTGAATTTACTGTCTATTCTGTTATTGTTTATCGGACTTTTCGGCGATGTCAGAGCCGAAGCGACGTTTCGGCTAAACGCCAATATGCAGGTGACGCGCATCAACAAACCGGCGGCAAGCGAGCCATACGCCGCCGTTTCAACCGTTTCAACGGCTGAACATACCCTTGCGACGCCGCATCCGGTTCCCCCGCTGGCGGGCTTTTCGCCGCTGGTAGCCATCACGACTTCGAACAAACGCAGTTTTGAAGAGTTTAACCCGGAACATCAGCTTGAACCAATGTACACCGGTTCGCCGCTGATCGGTTCGGCGGCTGAAAACTACATTATCGGCGTGTTTGACAGCGGCGCAATGGTCGATCTGGTTGCCGGTCAAAGTCAGGATATGCTGGGCATTGTCGGCCCCTATCTAACCGACCGAACAATGCCGATCGGCGGCGTCGGCGGACAAATTGACGCGCTGATTTCCCAGCCCATCGGAATGTTTGCCGCCGGCCTGGAGGCGGTCGATCCCAACGGCACGCTGGATGTATCCCAACTGAAGGGGCATTCCAATACGTGTATTCTGGTGTCTCCGGAAATTTCCTGCGACACGGGAGAAGCCATCACCGGCGTCATTGGTACGCCCTTTGTCAGCTTTTACACCACGGTCATTGAAAACGACAACCCGCAAACAGTCTATCATAACAACACGTATCACAGCAGCCCCAATGTCAAAATTCTGCAACCCTACAGCGGCTCGATTCCTGAATATCCGCGACGTTTCTCGATGGAGCTGAATACGCCGGCAACGACGGCCAGCTATTTTCAGCTTTTTGACATTGACACGTTCGAAACCACCGTCGAATCGCCGACGATGTTATCGCTGTATGCATTCTCGATTCCGTTCGGCGGAGTCTTTATGACAACGATTTATGTCGCCGAGGGCCAGCCCGACCCGACCAATCCGCCGCAGCCGATGCGTGTGATGGTTGATACCGGCGCGCAAAGCTCAATCATCACGCCGGCCATGGCCGCCAAGCTCAGTTTGCCGCTGACCCCCGATTACACCATTGACGTCTGCGGCATCGGCGGCACAACCACCGATGTACCGGTCTATGAGATTGATTATGTCCGCATCAACGCCCTCGGCGGCGCCATGGAGTTTTCCAATGCGCCGTTTGTCATGCTGGATTTGAGCCTCGGCGACGGCGGAACGCTGGACGGCGTGCTGGGAATGAATTTTTTCTGGAATCGCAATGTGATATTTCAGCCTGAATTGCTGGGCAGCAGTTTTTTCCATGTTTCGGATCCGGTACTTTACGGCCATGCAGACTTCAACCATGACGGCGCCGTTGATCTGGCGGATTTTGCGATATTTGCCGCCGCGTGGAAGAGTCAGTCGCCGGATGAGGCGTACAATCCGGCCTGCGATTTTTATATGGACGGGCACATCGACGAAAAAGACTTCGAAGTGTTTTTGCTGCACTGGCTGAATCCATAGGTACGTCAAATGTCCGGCGCACCCTGCACGCAGGCTGTTCGGCAGCGTGCTGACATCGCGGTGTCAGGCGATAGTGTGCATCACGATGGACCAGCGGCTTTGCGGCGAGAGCAATTCCTCCGGCGGCAGCAGCAGGATGTCATCGCCTTGTTTCGCCCAGTCGTTCTGCATACACAGCGTTTCGACCTGTTTGAGCCACGCCGAAAAATCCCCCGGACAGGACATGTGCACACTGAGCACGCCGTAATAAAACGCCAACTGCCGGGCAATACGGTCATTGGGACACAAGGCCAGCACCGGCACATCGGGCCGCATCTTGCTGAGTAATCGCGCGGTTTGGCCGGAGGCGGTCCAGGCCACGATCAGACGCGCCGTGATCCGGTCGAGCATCATCGCCACCGAACGGGCCAGCGCCTCGCGGTCGTGCAATTCCGGCCGCGTCTCGATGGGGGGACGCAGCGCATCGGTTTGATCCAGATAGCGCTCGGTCACTCGACAGGCGTGCGCCAGAAACTGCACCGCCTGTATCGGCCAGTCGCCGACGGCGGTTTCTCCGGACAGCATCACGGCATCAGCATAATCCATGACGGCATTGGCAACATCGGACGCCTCGGCCCGCGTCGGCACGGGATTCTTCATCATCGACTGCAACACCTGTGTGGCAACGATCACCGGTTTGCCGAAACGCCGGCACAAAGCGGTCATTTTCTTCTGGGCCGGCGGGACGTGCGCCAAATCCATTTCCACCCCCAAATCGCCGCGGGCCACCAGCAACGCATCCGATGCGTGCAGAATCGATTCAAGATTGTCCACCGCCTGCGGTTTTTCAATCTTGGCGACAATACGGATGGGACTGTTCTGGGCCGTCAGTTTGCTTCGCAGCGCTTCGATTTCCTCGGCCCGCTGAACAAAACTCAGAGCCAGATAGTCCAGTTGATTCTGAACCGCCCACGCGACATACGCCCAGTCCCGCTCGGTAATTGCGGGCAATCGCAGGCGGGTATCGGGCAGGTTAATCCCCTTGCCGGTGGAGATGGTCCCGCCGACCTGCACGGTACACATCAGTCGGTCGGGCTGTTTGTCAGCCGCCACAAGTCGAATCGTGCCGTCGTCAATCAAAATTCGCTGGCCGATTTGAACATCCTCGATCAATTGCGGGGCGGTGATGCCGAAATCATACGGCGTGCCCGGTTCGCTGTCGGCGCGAAGCACAACCTCATCGCCGATCTCAAGCCGCCCTGCCGGTTCAATGTGTGCGGCACGGATTTTCGGCCCGCACAAATCCCCCATCACACACACCGCCCACGGAACACGCCGGCTGACGCGGCGTATCGTATCCAGCATCGCCTGATGAGAATCGAAATCGCCGTGAGAAAAATTGAGCCGAAACACCGTAACGCGCAGATCAATCAGGGCTTTGATCATCTCTTCCGAGGCCGTGGCCGGTCCGAGCGTAACGACAATGGTCGTCTTGGTAATCATTGTGATTCCCGCCGACAGGGTTGTGTGAGGTTGCCGTGTTAGGTCTTCAACGTCGCACGAATGCGCTGGATGCGTTCCAGCGTTTGACGGACATCGCTTGTCAATTGATCGAAATTTTTCTGCTGTACGAGGTCTTTGGTGATCAGCTTGCTGCCCATCCCGATACAGGCCGCGCCGGCGGCCAGCCATTCGGTCAGGTTTTCTTCGGTTGGCGAGACGCCGCCGGTCGGCATGATGTCCGTCCAGGGCATCGGCCCTTTGATGGATTTGACAAAGGCCGGCCCGCCGACACAGCCGCCGGGAAAGACCTTGCAAATCTCCACGCCAAGCCGATGCGCCCGATGCACCTCCGAGGCCGAGCCGCAGCCCGGACAATACGGAATCTTACGGGTATTGCACAGGAAGGCGGTGTCCTCATCCAGGACCGGCCCGACCACAAAATCTGCGCCGGCGGCGATATACAGCGCTGCGGTCGGGGCATCGACCACCGACCCGACACCCAGCGCCAAATCCGGTTGCTGTGCGTCGCGAAACTCCGCCAGCCGGCCAAAGACGTCAACCGCCCTGTCGCCGCGATTGGTAAACTCCAGCACCATCGCCCCTGCGGCAACGCAGGCACGGGCAATTTGAATCGCCACGTCGGGATCGCTTTGGTAATAGACCGGCACCAGCCCGATGCGTTTCATTCGACTCAATGTCTCAAGACGCGAATGCCTTGCCATAGCAAGTAAACTCCAAAACAGATCGACCTTGTGTTCACTATAAATGTCCGCTTATTGTTCAATCAAATTCAGCAGATTCGGCAGCCACATCGACAGCGGCTCCCAATACGTAATCACCATCAGCGCCGCAATCATCGCAAGGAAAAACGGTATCATCGACGGAAGCACCTTGGCAATACTGATCTTGCCGATACCGCAGCCGATAAACAGACACGTCCCCACCGGCGGCGTACAGATGCCGATACACAGATTGGCAATCAGCATAATGCCGAAATGGATCGGGTGCATTCCCATTTCCATCACCACCGGCAAAAAGATGGGGGTAAAGATCAGCACCGCCGGCGTCATATCCATAAACGTTCCGACCGCCAGCAGCAGAAAATTGATAATAATGAAAATGACAATCGGATTTTCAGAGATCGTCAGCATCGCGGCGCTGACCGACTGGGGGATGTTTTCATAGGCCAGAATCCAACTCATCGCTGTGCTGCATCCGACCAGCAGCATCACCACGGACGTGGTAATGCCGCCCTGAAGCAGAATTCGCGGCAGATCCTTGATCTTGACTTCACGATAGAGCGCCATCGACAACAGCAAGGCGTAGGCGACCGCAATCGCGGAGGCCTCCGTCGGCGAGAAGAACCCCGACAAGATACCGCCGATGACGATAATAATCAGCAGCAAACTGGGCAGCGCGTCGAAGAAGGTTTTGACAATGAGCGAAGCGGACGTTTTTTCCGGTGTGCCGTAGCCGCGAACATAGCTGATGACGCCGCAGACCAGCATGATCGCAAGCCCGACCAAAATGCCAGGTAAAATGCCGGCCATAAACATCGCCGCCACCGACACATTGGACACCACCGCATAGACAATCATCACATTGCTGGGGGGAATCAGCAGGCCGGTCGTCGCGGCGGTGGTGGTTACGGCCACATTGAACGCCCGCGAATAGCCCTGCTTGTTCATTTCAGGAATCATAAAGCCGCCGACCGACGAGACCGCCGCAGCCGCCGAGCCGGAAATCGACCCGAACATCATACACGTCAGCGTATTGACATAACTCAGTCCGCCTGTCGCCCAGCCGACCGCCGCTTTGGCAAAACTCATCAGACGACGTGCCATGCCCCCTTCGCCCATTAGAATACCGGACAAAATGAAAAACGGAATCGCCAGCAGCGGAAAGCTGGCTATGCCGGAGGCAATACGCTGGGCAACGGTATAACTGCTGGGAATATCGCCCAGCGACAAGAACGTCAGATAGGTGGCCAGACCGATGCAAACCGCAATCGGCACATTGATCACCAGCAGCAGGACAAAACTGACAACCAAAATCAAAACCTGTGTTTCCACGTGTTATACCTCCCGCTCAACGGTCTCGGATTCTACGATTTCAGGCGCCGACCGCTTACCGGATACAATTTCGATGATATTTTCTATGCAAAAGAGCAAGATAAACAAACCGCTGATAGGTACAGCCAGATACATATACCCGATTTTGACCTGTAAGGCCGGCAAGCGCCCGCCCCCTTTGAGCGTCTCACTGACCAATATATATCCGCCGCCGATTAAAATCACGGCGGCAAACAAGCCCACGATGATATTGACAATGATTTCGGCCAGGGCCTGAGCCTGAGGATGCAGCTTGCCGACGAAGTAATCCACGCCCAGATGAGCCTTTGCCCCATACGCCACGCTGGCGCCCAGCAGGGAAACCCACATCAGCAGATTAATGGCGACCTCCTCGGTCCACGGCGTCTGGCCGCGAGGTAAAAACGCCCAGGGTTCATAACCTCGCTCGACCAATTTAGCCACCACCCCGCCGCTGGCACGCGAGATAACGCCCCACAACACATCCAGCACCAACACCGCAAACAAAATGATCACCGCCAATTCGAGCAGTTTGACCATCCCTTTTTTGAGTTTAATCAGATGATTGACCATCATTATTGGATTTCCTGGATTCGTTTGACCAATTCTCCGACGCGGGTATTGTCATACCGCCTGATCAGCGGCTGAACCTGCTGAACGAACGGTTCCAGATCGGGATAAAACACCTCAACGCCCCGCTCCTGCACTTCCTCGAGCGAACGTTCGGTCTCGATTTTCCAAAGCTCACGTTGATAGACGCTGGATTCATCCGCCGCTTCCTGAAGCCATGCCTGAACCTCAATCGGCAACGCCTCCCAGATATCGGCGTTAATCAACAGGACATCAGGAATGCGTGTATGTTCATCCATTGAAAAATACTTGCAGACTTCGTAATGACGGCTGGTGTAAAAACTGGGCGGGTTGTTTTCGGCTCCATCGACCACGCCCTGCTGTAATGAGGTATAAAGCTCGCCCCAGGAAATCGGCGTCGGTTCGCCTCCCATCACGCGAATCATATCCATCGCGGTACGGCTTTCCATCACGCGGATTTTTTGGCCGCGCAGGTCGTCCGGGGTCAAAATAGGTTTTGTCGTGGTATAAAAGTTTCGACTGCCGGAATCATAATAACACAACCCCCACAGCCCCGCCTCATTACCCAGCGTCAGCAGTTCACGCCCCACCGGACTGTTCAACGCATTCCAGAAATGATCGTGGTCACGGAAGATATACGGCAGCCCGAACACGGCCATTTCAGGAATAAAAATCTCCATCGCCGCGGCGGAGACCTTCGTCATCGCCAGTGAGCCTTTCTGAAGCTGCTCGACATTATCGCGTTCGGAGCCTAATACCCCGCCGGCAATGACCTGAATGGTTGCACGGCCCTCGGACTTTTCCGCAAGCCGCTCGGCCATATAGACCATCCCTTTATGCACCGGATGGGACGGATCCAGGCCGTGCGCGAGCTTCAGAACAATGGTGTCGCTGCCTGAGAATTCGTGGGTCCGCACGTATAATGTAAATCCGCCTACCGCGACAATCATGCCCGATACCAACCCGACAATGAATAGAGAAACGCTTTTCCTGTCCATACCGCTCTCCTGATGACGCAATTATCTGTCAATTTAGACGACTTTTTTATTCGGCCTCCACGATCGCGGGTAATTCTACACGCCTTGAGATATTATTTCAATAAAAAACACATATAAATCCATATTCTCCGACCATCAGTACCACCATAGTTGCCCCACGGTCATTTATTTTCTATATTTTTTATGGATACGTACAGAGTTCGCGAGGCTATTATGTCACTTATTCGACGCGAAGACAAAGAAATCATTCATAACCTGTCGCTTTTGGGCGCTCTGTTCGGAGCGGTCGTCGGCGGTTTTCTGGTTCTGCATTTTCATCAGCAGGCACTGCTGCAAGTCGATTCCGAATCCGCTGTCGTTCAAACACAACGGTCTTTGGTTCAATTGACCAGCAACCTGACCTCTGAAGAGGCGTCGGTCGCTCAAGCAGCTATATCTCAAGTCAACCCGGATTTCCAGCCGGAGGTTCCGGAGGATCCATCTGAAAAAAGTTTTTGGGTCAATTTGTCCCCCTGGAGTGTGAGGGGACTGTGCACCGTTGCGGCGGCAGGCGGCGGCATCGCCGGTTACCTGTCGCTCTGGGGCGCCGGCTGGATCGGCGCACTGCTGACCTACAAGCTGATACGACTGGTTTATCGCGTGATTCGCACGGTTGCGCCGAATTGCACGGCGGCGCGCCGTTTGGCCGTCCCGTCAGGGCCGGTGTGTACTTTTCAAAGAGATCAGAATCGGCTGCTGCCGACGCTGATAAAACTGTTTATGCTGCTGACCATGGCGCTGAGCGTCCTGGCGGTGGTCGTATGGTACCTCATCTCATTATAAACAGAACCGGAATACTGAATCCAATTTCCGATGATCAACATCTGTTACCGGCTCCCTGTTATCACCGATTGATCCGCGCGCCTGCGCCTTTCATAACGCGCTCAACTTCCCTGAGCGAGGCGGTGGTGGTATCGCCGGGCGTGGTCATTGCCAGCGCCCCGTGGGCGGCGCCGTAATTGACGGCCTGCTGCGGGTCTTTTTGTTCCATCAGGGCGTAAATCAAACCCGACGCAAAACTGTCGCCGCCGCCGACGCGGTCGAAAATCTCCAGGTTTTCCCGCATATCCGCCTCGTAAAACCCGCCGTCATAATACAAAATCGCACCCCAATCGTTTACGGACGCGGTCTTGGCGTTGCGCAGGGTCGTGGCCACCGCGGCGAAATTCGGAAATGAACGCACGGCTTCTTCGATCATCTTCTTGAAATTTCGTGGGTCCAGTTTGGAGCAATCGGCGTCCAGGCCTTCCACCTCAAAGCCCAGCGCCGCGGAAAAGTCCTCTTCATTGCCGATCATCACATCAACCAGATGAGCCAGCCGGCGGTTAATCTGCCGGGCTTTGTCCTGACCGCCGATATCCTTCCAGAGCGACGGACGATAATTCAGATCATAAGAGACGATTGTGCCGTATTTTTTGGCAACGGTCATCGCCTCGACCACCGCCTCCGGCGTCGTATCCGACAGGCCGGCAAAGATACCGCCGGTGTGAAACCATCGCACGCCGTCTTGACCAAAGATTTTTTCCCAATCGAAATCGCCTTTTTTGATCTGCGCCGCAGCGCTGTGGCCGCGATCCGAACAGCCCACCGCCGCCCGAACGCCAAAACCCCGCTCGGTAAAATTCAGCCCGACACGCACCTTGCGTCCGATGCCGTCAAACGGGACCCAGTTGACATACTCCATACTGACGCCGCCCTGTAAGATTAAATCTTCCAGCAGACGCCCGACGGGATTGTCGCAGACGGCCGTGACCACCGCCGCCCGTTTGCCGAAACAGCGTTTCAGGCCGCGCGCCACGTTGTATTCGCCGCCGCCTTCCCAGACGCGAAAATGCCGCGTGGTATGAATACGCTCATCGCCGGGATCAAGACGGAGCATTATCTCGCCCAGTGATAGAATGTCGTATTTGCACGTATCGGCTTTTCGCAGTTTCAATTGTGCCATTTTTCAGCCTTTTCCATTGTTATCTGTCTTCTGATCTCTGACCTCTGTCTTCTGTCTTCCGACCTCTGCGGCTGTCTTACCGCGCCAGCCAGCCGCCATCGACAGCCATCGTATAGCCGTTGACATAATCGGATGCGGACGAGGCCAGGAACACCGCCGCGCCCTTTAAATCTTCCGGTTCGCCCCACCGCCCGGCGGGAATGCGATCCAGAATCGCCTTGTTACGCACCGGATCGTCGCGCAGCGGCTTGGTATTGTCGGTGGCCATATAGCCGGGGGCAATGGCGTTGACATTGATTTGATGCGGCGCCAGCTCATTGGCCAGCAGCCGGGTCAGTCCCATCACCGCACTCTTGGAGGCGGTGTAGGATGGCACCAAAATACCGCCCTGAAAACTCAGCAGCGACGCGGTATTAACGATTTTGCCCCCGCGCCCCTGTTTGATCATCACTCGCGCCGCAGCCTGACTCAGAAAAAACAGCGTACGGATGTTGATGTTCATCACATCATCCCAGTCTTTTTCCGTAAACTCCGTCAGCGGCGCACGGCGAATGATGCCGGCGTTGTTGAACAGGATGTCCAGCCCGCCGAGTTTCTCGACCGCGGTGTGGACAATAGTGTCCACGCATCCTTTATCGCTCAAATCGGCGGTGATGGCAATACATCGGCGTCCGAGCTTTTTAATTTGCGCCTGGCTCTCGCTCATATCCAGGATATCAACCAGCGCCACATCGGCGCCGGCCTCGGCCAGTCCAAGGGCCATCGCCCGACCCAGTCCGCGGGCCCCGCCGGTAACGACGGCAACTTTGCCGTCCAGTTTGAATTGATCAAGAATCATTGCGACCTCCGTTTCTGCCTATTTCAAATCACTGATCTTCAAATGATCCATATCGTCAAACGCCTGATTTTCGCCGCCCATACCCCAGCAAAACGCATAGGACTTTGTACCAACGCCGGAATGCAGCGACCAGCTCGGCGAGATAATCGCCTGTCTATCGGCGACAACGATGTGCCGGGTTTCATCGGGCTTGCCCATCAGGTGAAACACACGGGCATCCTCGGCCACGTTGAAATACAGATATATTTCCATTCGTCGGTCGTGGGTATGCGGCGGCATGGTGTTCCAGACCGACCCTTCGGCCAACTGGGTAAAGCCCATCACCAATTGACAGCTTTTCACGCCGTCGGGGTGAATGTATTTGTAAATCGTTCGCTTGTTGCATTCCACATCCGATCCCAGATGCGTCGGAGCGGCCTGGTCTTTACTGATATGCGCCGTCGGATACGCCTTATGCGCTGGATAACTGAGCAGGTAAAATCGCGCCGGCGATTTCGGATCATCGCTGGTAAATACAATTTCTTTGGAATCGCGGCCGATGTACAGACCATCCAGCGGAGCCAGCTTAAAGGACTTGCCATCCACGGCAATGGTCCCGGCCTGTCCGATGTTCAGCACACCCAGTTCGCGACGCTGACAAAAATAATCCGCCCGAAGCTGGGGAGCACTGGCCAATGTCAGCGGCTGTGAAACCGGAACCGCCGAACCGGCAATCGCCCGATCCACATCGCAATAGACCATCGTGATCGCATCCGCTGAAAAAAGCGTCTCAATTAAAAATTTATCTCGTACTTCCTGTGTTGTCATCCGACAAAATGATTCCGGTGCAGGAGTATAACGTACTTCCATCATCAACTTTCCTTTCTTACTGAAATGTGACCTTGACAGGAGTTTCCAGTTCTTGTGCAAACGCTTTCAAATAATCCGTCCACTGATCAAAGCTGCTAAACTCCTCATTTCTGTCCCAGCACGAACCGGCATAATACACCACCGGTCGATTGATCGGCTGCGTCAGCGTCAGCAGCCAATGGCCGTCGGCGGCGATCGCCTCCGTTTTTGTGTCGGAGTCGAACACGACGCCGCATCCCATCCAGCCGAGCTTCGGATCCGGATCGGTCGGCAGCCAATACGCAATCGCCTGTTCCCGCGACCAGGTCTTGTTACTGGTCGGCTGCAGAACGATTCCCGCGGCCAGCGGAACAGTATCGGTATTTTCACCGGCGTAGCGACATTCAATACGACTCAGATTGCTGCCCAGATCGATGGAAATTCGCTTGACTTCGCTGACCGTCAACGGACCGGCCTGCCAGGGCTTGTAAGTCAGTTCAAAAATGGAACGAATCGGACCATTGGCGATAATCTTCCACGAGGCAAAATTGCGCGGCAGACGAATCCTGCCATCCACAAACGGCGCCATCCCCCCGCAGCCAAGGGTATTGCCGACCTTGTAAAAATCGCCGCCTTCGCCATGGTCCTGGTGATAGCTGACGCCGCGTTCGTTATACGCCTTGAGCATTTTATCCATGACCGGATACGGAACGCTCTTGCCCCACGCATCGATACCGCAGGTAATCGTTTCGTCTTCCAGTGCCGGGCCGTACATCCGATAGGCCGCCTTGTCATTTTCCCACAGGAAGTCATCTTTACGGTCGGGGGCAAACCGGCAATAGGTTCGACTCTCCGTCGTTGGCGTCGTCACACCGTCGGGACGTTTCATCAACCATGCATGCCGGATTTCGCCAGGCGCCATATCCATCTGAAACAGCAATTCATCGAGTCTTCCGTCAGCGTCATTATCCACCGGCTGTGTAACCGAAAAACGCTTGTGCTTAAAATCAAATATCGCGACGTTGTCTTTTGTTATACCGGGTATAGCCCTGACATCGCTCCAGTCGATGCTGATCGTAACCGCATCACGAAACTGAAGGAGAGGATTGACCACCGTCATCATTTTGGCCGGTGCGGCTTTGCGCATCGCCAGTTGATACACTTCGCTGCCGGCCAGCAAAAACGCTCCTACACCGTACACCTCCGTCTGATCCTTATTGACGTTACGTTGCGGATCGCCTCCGATAGGCTGGACATAGCCCAGTTTGCCGTCGGAATGGACGCACGATACCAGCCCCTGCCAGGCCTTCATTACCGCCGGCATATAGGTTTTTTCATCCAGGTAGCCGTGATTGACGCCCCAGGCAAGGCCGTAGGTAAAAAAGCCCGTCCCGCTTGTCTCTTTTGTCGGGTAACTATCCGGATCCAGGAGGCTGGCACGCCAGAGGCCGTCATCCGGCTGAATGGCAATGATTTTAGCCGCCATTTCACGGAACAGCTTCTCATATCGGGGCCGGTCGGGATAGTCGGCGGGCATTTCCTCCAGCACCTTCGCCAATCCGCCGAATACCCAGCCGTTGCCGCGCGACCAGAAAATTTTCTCGCCGCTGGCCTCGCGCTGGTCAAAATATCGGTCATCGCGAAAATACAAATGCTCCTCGGTATCGTACAGATAATCCGTTGTCGCCCACCACTCCTTGTTCATAAAGTCCAGGTACCGCCGATCGCCCGTAAGCCTGGCCAGTTTGGTCCAGACAGGCGGCCCCATAAACAATGCGTCGCACCACCACCAGCGATCTTCGCCGTGAAACGCGCCGCCGTAACTGAGGCCGGAATCGCGCGCTTTTTTGAATTCCAGTGTTTTTGTCGAGGGATGGGCCAGGATATAATCGAAACGATCCTTGATTCCCTGCATCATTTTCGGAGCTTTGAAGCGTTTGAACATCTCAAGATACATGATACCGACCACGTGATCATCGGCGTGGTAGATACGCTGGTGCGGCTGCCAGTTATTTTGCTCTGCGAAACCGTGCAGTGCGTCATAATACTTATCCGTATCGGCCATGTGCGCCCATGCGGTAAACCCGGCGTACATCGCCCCGTGCGCCCAGTGGGCCGGATGATGTCGGCCCGGATTGGCAAGCTGCCAGTCGGCCACTTTCGTCATCACCGCTTTGACCGCCGCCGGCTCGGCTTCCGGCGGCAACTGGACCGTCTGCTCGGCTATGGCGCACCCCCCAAAAAATCCCATCAAAATGCCCATCAGTCCGCTTCGTACTTTCATGGTTTAACTCCTAAATTTGAGTTTCTCGACCGATTCAACCGCTATGTCCGATTTTCGAAGACAATGCTGCGGCCGCATGGGCAACCGCAGCGACAATCTCGTCCATCCGTTCTTTCGTAAAGACGCTGGTCGGCGCCGTTACGCCGACCGCCGCAACAACCTGCCCGCGGATATCCCGCACGGGCGCCGCCATACAGCGGACATGGGGATGATATTCCTGCTCATCGACCGCATAGCCGCACTGCCGAACATCGCTTACCATCCGCTGCAGATCCTCAAACGTGATTTTTGTGTGCTCGGTCCGTCGCTGAGGCCGCACCTCACGACAGAACGCTTCGAGGCGGTCCGTATAACAAAACGCCAAAAAAAGTTTGCCTGTTGCTGAACAGTGCAGATCGGCCAGCGTTCCGGGACGCGAGGCGACGCGAATCGGCTCGGTGCTGTCGCAAACCTCAAGGATCAGCGAGTGCCAGCCGCCGGGAACCGCCAAATGTGAGGTCAGGCCGGTTTGCCCCGTTAATCCCTGCAAAATAGGCACAGCCGACTCACGCAACTGCGATTTGCGTAATGCCATCAACCCCACTTCCAAAAGCCCTGCACCGGCATAAAAAAGAGAGCCTTTTTTATCGATCATCCCATCAAGAGTCAGCGTTTTGAGTATCCGAAAAGCGGTGGTGCGAGGAATGCCCAGATGCTGCTCTATTTGAACCGCAGAGATCCCTTGTTCGGCTGAAGCCAGCATTTTCAGCACAAGGATCGCTTTTCTCAAATTGGGAACGGCATATTTATTCATATATGAATATCTGTATCTTTATTTGAACTTTCATATAAAATGCGCGTTTTGACCCGTGATGTCAAAGGAAAAATCAAAGACTGCGCTTATGGTGGTACACATTCTGTTTCTTTCGACGGGCCGCTTGTCCCCGTCAACCGCGCAGCAAAAAGCCCGCTTGTCGCGGGCTTTGAACAGGGCAATGGTGTTACTGCACGTCGATATAATCGAATTCGATAAGCAGCTTCTTGGCTGCAATCCCCTGTCGCATATCGAAGATGTCAATTTTTCGCGGCATCATTCGATTCAGCCGTGCATTGAACCGCAGGTTGTAGGACTGGGCCAGCCAATCGATGTCTTTGCCATCCGTGAGACGAAGCAGCTCCATCCGTCCGGTCGCAACATTTTGATACACGGTCAGTGTATGCCCGGCGCCGACTCTGCCGAGTCGAAACGATTCGTATCGACGTCCTTCGATGCCGACCGATTCACCCGGCGTCAGCCCCGCCGGCTCAAAGCCGCCGCCCGCGGTAAAACTCATATAAAGCAACTCCGCCAGCATGGCATTCATCAGGCCGGCCGGCAGCGATTTCATATACGTCCTGTTCAGGCCGGATGATGAAAATTGCCCCTTGTTGTAGGTACATCGCCACGTTCCTTCCGGCTCTGTGCCCCAGGCATCCATCACCACCGAGGCGGGACAGAAACGCTGCCGCTGGTCGGTCCAATAAGGCGAATCGTTCAGATGATATGTGACCACACAACGGGTTTCAATGCAGTCTTGACGCTGCACGGCTGTTTCATCCGACTGTTGTCGGTTGACCGTGGCACACCCGGCCATCATCATCGCCGCTGTCGCAACAACCATATCATATCTCATACAATTTATCCTTTACTGCGATCAACCATCGTTACATATTCAGCGCAATGCGGAAAAAAGCCCGACGCCGTGTCATCCGGGCCGGGCTTGTTTTTTCCATCATCAGCACTCAAGCTGCGCAAGTTTTTCCAGCAGCGCAAATCGGCGCGCCGCAATCTTTTTGGCCTGTTCGACCAGTTCCTCGGCCACCTGCGGCTTGGACTGCCTGAGCGTGCGGAAGCGGTTTTGCGAAAATGCAAATTCGGCAAAATCCACCGACGGCGCTTTTGAATCCAGTTGCAGCGGATTCTTGCCTTCGGCGCTTCGCCGGGGATCAAACCGGTACAACGGCCAGTGTCCGCTGGCGACTGCCTGCTTTTGCATCTCGTATCCACGAGCCATATCAATGCCGTGCGCGATACAATGCGAATACGCCAAAATCAGCGACGGGCCGTCGTAGCTTTCGGCCTCCATAAACGCCTTGACCGTCTGATTCGGGTTGGCGCCCATGGCCACCGTTGCGACATAGATCCCGCCGTAAGTCATCGCGATCAGCCCCATATCTTTCTTGGGCATCCGCTTGCCGCCGGCGGCAAACTGCGCCACCGCCCCGAGCGGCGTCGATTTGGACATCTGGCCGCCGGTGTTCGAATACACTTCAGTATCCAGCACAAGAACGTTGATGTTGTCCCCGCTGGCCAGCACGTGATCCAGACCGCCGTAACCGATATCATAGGCCCAGCCGTCGCCGCCGAGCACCCAAACACTCTTGTTGACCAGGAAATCGGCCACGCTGAGAAGCTGATCACACTCGCTGCAGGGGTCTTTCTTCAGCGCCGTCTTGAGCTGTTCGACGCGCTGACGCTGCTGTTCAATATCGGCCTGGGTCTTTTGCGTGGTCATGGCTTCCAGCAGCGATTGGGCCAGTGTTTTGTCAATACAGCCCTTTTCCGCTGTTTTCGCGACCAATTCAGCAGCCCAAATCTTGAATTTGTTGACCGCCAGACGCATACCGTAGCCAAATTCGGCGTTGTCTTCAAAGAGGCTGTTCGACCAGGTCGGGCCGCGACCGTCAAACCGCTTGGCGTAAGGCGTCGTCGGCAGATTCCCGCCGTAAATTGACGAACATCCCGTCGCATTGCCGATATACAATCGGTCGCCGAACAATTGCGTCAGCAGTTTGACGTAAGCCGTTTCGCCGCATCCGGCGCAGGCGCCGCTGAACTCGAACAACGGCGGCACCAACTGACTGCCCTTGATACTGGCCAGCTTGAACTTGTTCGGGTCGGTATCGGGAATCGACAAAAAGTAGTTGAAGTTCTCACGTTCGGACAACCGCAGCGGCTCCTGAAGCTCCATATTGATGGCCTTGCGGGAGGGATTGGTTTTGTCCTTGCCCGGGCAGTTGACCACGCAGGCCGTACAGCCCGTACAGTCTTCCGGAGCAACCTGCACCGTAAACTTCATACCGGAAAAATCTTTGCCCTTGGCCTCGGCGCTCTTGAATGTCTTCGGCGCGTTTTCGAGGTGTTCCGGATCATAGGCCTTGATGCGAATAGAAGCATGCGGGCACACCAGCGAGCACTGGCCGCACTGAATACAAATATCCGGCTCCCAGACGGGAATATGCACGGCAATGTTGCGTTTTTCGTATTTCGTTGTGGCCAAGGGAAATTTACCGTCACAAGGCATCTTGCTGACCGGCAGCATATCGCCGCGTCCGGCCAACAGTTCGGCCGTAACATCCTTGACAAAGGCCGGCGCCTCATCCGGAATCGCCGAGGCGATGTGCGTTTTGCTGGTGACCTGGCCGGGTACCTTGACTTCGTAAATCTTATCCAAGGCCGCATCGACAGCGGCGTTGTTCATATTGACCACTTTTTCGCCTTTTTTGCCGTAGCTTTTCTGGATCGCATCCTTGATGGCTTTCACGGCGGTATCCAGATCGATCACCCGGCTGATCTTAAAGAACGCCGTCTGCATAATGACATTGATGCGTGCCCCCAGACCCAGCTCTTCAGCGATACTAAAGGCGTTAATGACATAGAATTTCAGCTTCTTGTCAATGATTTGCTTTTGCACCTCAGCCGGCAGCGTATCCCACACCTCCTCCGGCCCGTGAATACTGGTCAGCAGGAAGACGCCTCCGGGCTTGGCCGCTGAGAGCAGATCGTATTTTTCCAAAAAACTCGGATTGTGGCAGGCCACAAAGTCGGCTTTTTTAATCAGATAAGGACTGCGAATGGGATCATTGCCGAAACGCAGATGCGAAACCGTGATGGAACCGGCTTTTTTCGAGTCATAGACAAAATAGCCCTGGCAGTAATTGTCCGTTTGTTCGCCAATGATCTTGATGCTGTTCTTGTTGGCGCCGACGGTGCCGTCCGAGCCGAGGCCGTAGAACATTGCGGTAAAGGTTTTCTGCTCGGTGTCGAAGGACTCATCCACGTCAAGACTGGTGTGGCAGACATCCTCCACGATGCCGACGGTAAAGTGATTTTTCGGCTGTTTGGCGTCGAGATTGTCAAAAACCGCCTTGACCATGGCGGGCGAAAATTCTTTGGACCCCAGACCGTACCGTCCGCCCACAATAACAGGATAATCACCAAACGGCGCCGACCCATCGGCCATCGCTTCGCCGACGGCCGTGCGAACATCCAGATACAGCGGTTCGCCAATGGAACCGGGTTCTTTGGTGCGGTCCAGCACCGCCAGCTTGGAGACCGTCTTGGGCAAGGCTTTGATAAAGTCGCCGACACTGAACGGCCGGTACAGTCGCACAATCAGCACACCCACCTTCTCGCCCTTGCCGACCAGATAATCAACGGTCTCGTGAACCGTTTCCGCACCGGAGGCCATAATCACAATGACCTTCTCAGCGTCCGGCGCACCGATATAATCGAACAGATGGTATTGCCGGCCGGTAATGTGTGCAAATTTGTCCATCGTTTCCTGGACAATCTTCGGCGTGCCCAGATAAAACGTATTGACGGTTTCCCGGCCCTGGAAATACACATCGGGGTTCTGGGCCGTGCCGCCGATCATCGGACGATCGGGGCTTAAAGCCCGACTCTTGTGTTCGGCCACGAGTTTATCATCAATCACCGCCCGCATATCGTCATACGTCAGTTCTTCAACTTTCTGGACTTCATGGCTGGTTCGGAAGCCGTCAAAGAAATGCAGAAACGGCACCCGACTGGCCAGCGACGCCTGCTGGGCGATCAGCGACATATCCATCACTTCCTGCACATTGGACGAGGCCAGCATCGCAAAGCCGGTCTGCCGGCAGGCCATCACATCAGAGTGGTCGCCGAAAATGCTCAATGCCTGGCAAGCCAGCGACCGCGCCGAAACGTGAAACACCGTCGGCAGCAACTCGCCGGCAATCTTATACATATTGGGAATCATCAAAAGAAGACCTTGCGAGGCGGTAAACGTCGTGGTCAGCGCCCCGGCCGCCAAGGCGCCGTGAACGGCCCCGGCCGCTCCGCCTTCGGACTGCATCTCCGTAACCGACGGGATCGTGCCCCAGATATTCGGCTGACCGGCCGCCGTTTTGGCATCCGAAATCTCCCCCATCGGCGAACTGGGGGTAATCGGATAGATCGCAATCACTTCGTTGGTGGCGTGCGCCACGTGGGCAACAGCCGTATTACCGTCAATTGTGACCATTTCGCGCTTCATCGTCATATGCAACTCCGTTTAGATTAAACATAGATTACCAGACGCCGGCTTTGGGTCTATACAAAACCGGCATTGTTAGACATAAAAGAACGGTTACTATAACACAATTTCCCCAGGCAGGCAAAACTTTTTTGGGATTCTTGAACGAACAATCAAAGACATACAGACTTATACATTGTAAATCCGGATTGTTTCCTTTTACATACCTGCCGATATCCGCTTGCCGAATAGCCGCACAGGGTGAGCCACGCCCACGCGGCGTTGTTCAGCATCGCATTTGACAGCGTGAGCACTGCTTCGGGACGACAATATCGCCGCGGCGCAAGGGCGCCCAATGGGACGTAACGCCATGGGTGCCGCTATCCGGCCGCTTGCGCGGCTCGGCTGTTGAGTAAAAACAATTTGACGGTACTCCGGACTATCCGAAGCGCAGTTTCTCCAACTCATGCAGGTGTTTCCAGGCCCCGCGGGCAAAGAACAGCCCCAATCCAAGCGATCGCATCGCCCAATCCGCCGCCGTTGCGATCCAGACGCCGGGCAGCCCCAGCCCCCAAACGTGCGCCAACAGCATCGTCCCGCCCAGTCGAAATACAAGTGTGCTGGCAATACTGACAAACAACGGCGAGCGTGTATCTCCGGCGCCGCGCAGTGCACCCATGATGATAAACGTCCACGACATAAACAGCAGTTCCGCCGCAGAGATACGAATCGCCACGCCGGCCTGTGCGATCACCTCCTCAGTCGCTCCGAAAAGCCGCACAATCAACGGACCGAAAACAATAAAGATCAATCCCAGTACACCCATCAGCACGCCGGACATCAGCATCATTCGCCTGACGGCGCTTTCGGCGATATGCTCCAGACGGGCGCCGACGGCCTGCCCGACAAGCGTCGTGGTGGCAATTCCCATTGCCCAGGCGGGCATAAACGCCAACGATTCTACCTGCAGCGTGATTTGATGGGCCGCCAGAACGGTTGTGCCCAGGCCGGCCACCAGTCGCATAAAAGTCAAATAAACAAACGAATTGCCCAGGCGCTCAGTCAGGATCGGCCAGGCCAGTCGCCACATTCGAGCCAGCATCCGGCGTTCAAAACCCACGATATCCCCAAGCCGAACGCCGACGCCGCGACGATGCACAAAGTATCCCCCCGAACAGGCAAACCCCACCGACCGGGCAATCACTGTCCCCCAGGCGACGCCATAAACCCCCATCGCCGGCAGCCCCAGCCAGCCAAACGCAAGCACAATACTGGCCAGCACATTGACGCCGTTCATCAAACCGGTAATCAGCATCGGGGTGTGGGTATTGCCGGTGCCGCGAATGATGGCGTTGGCCACCATCATCGGGTAGCCGCAAAAACCGGACAAGAGCAAAATCCGTAGATAGCGCCCGCTGATAGGAGCGACGTCGTCGGCGGCGCCCAACAGGCGAACCACCGCGTCGGTAAATGGATAGGCGACAAAATACATCAGAATTGCCAGCCCAAGCGACAGCCCTATCGCAATGCCGGCACAGCGCCGTGCCGTTCGGAAATCGTACTCGCCCCAGCAGCGCGATACAATCGAATTGGCCGCCGCGCCAAAGGCAATAAACGGCGCATTCATAAAGAACATCAGCAGCCCGGCCAAGGCAGTGGCTGCCAGCATCCGCTCGTCCCGCAGCCAGCCGGTAATCAGCGTATCCGAGATAAGCACCATCGTGAACAATAGATTTTCCACGACCGCCGGCCACGTCAGCCGCCACAATGTGCCGTTGAGGGTGCGCAGACGAAGATCAAGCCGTCGCGGCCGGCTTGTCGTCGCAATATCTGCCGCGATCTCTATGGATTCGGGTTGACGATTCGGTTTTTCCATCCGGATTATCGATGCGGGCTAACGAGTTCACAAAGTGTGTTAGTGTACCCCGCGGCGACATAATTGACAAAGAAATATTGACCCGCCTGATATGAAATCTATAATAATCACAGTGATTTGAGCCGTTAATATCGACTGCCATCATCGATTGGCACAACACATTTTGGAGACACCATAAAATGGCAACAGCACAACCTAAATCCTCTGTAGGATTCACACCCGTTTTTCCTGACATGCTGATCCGTGCCGCCGGTACGCTCTGGCTTGTCGCGGCAAGCTTTGCACTGGCCATCGACATTCACGACCCGGAAATCATTAAACAAGATAAGTTCTATTATATTTTCTCGACCGGCCGTCGCGGCGACGTGATTCAGGCCATTCGCTCCGATGACTTGCGAACCTGGCAGCGGGTACCGTCACCCTTTGCGTCGGTACCCGATTGGGTGCGAGAGGAAATCCCCCGATGCCGGGGTTTTTGGGCGCCGGGCGTCCATTATTCAGACGGACGATACCTGCTGTATTACTCCGCCTCCAGCTTCGGCAGTCAGCATTCGCTGATCGGACTGGCCAGCAATGCAACGCTGGATCCACAAGATCCGAATTATCACTGGAAAGATGAGGGCAAGGTCATCGAATCCCGGGAGGGGATGGATTTTAACGCTATTGATCCGGCGCTGATAACGGATACCGAGGGCGGTTTTTGGATGACATTCGGTTCATTCTGGGGCGGAATTATGCTGGTGCAACTGAATCCGGAAACCGGCCAACCGCTCAGCGATGATCCGGACATCATCACCCTGGCTCGGCGTCCTTCGGTCCAGCACAACCCCATCGAAGCGCCGTATTTAATCTATCGCGACGGATATTATTACTTGTTTGTATCGTTTGATTACTGCTGCCGCAGGGCCGAAAGTACCTACAAGATTATGGTCGGTCGTTCCAAAGAGGTCGCTGGCCCGTATATTGACGCCGAGGGCGTCTCAATGCTCCGGGGCGGCGGCACACTGGTTGTGGAAGGCGGCCCGCGGTGGAAAGGCCCCGGCCACAATTCCGTCCTGAATGACAACGGCGCTTATTATCTGGTGCATCACGCCTATGACGCCGAAAATCGGGGGATGCCGAGGCTCCATATCCGCCCGATGACCTGGACGGAAGACGGCTGGCCCGTCGCCGGCGATCCGTTGGAAGGCCTGAAACTGGCCGAGCAGGAGACCGCTCCGAACGGCCGACGCTGACTCGTCCAGAGAAATATTATGCCTCTTGTTTCTCAGGGGCACACAACGCCACTGCTGAGGCCATGGCAACATTGGCGGTATGGGTAATGCTCAGAGTGATGGGGCCCAGCCGCATCGACTCGGCCAATTCGCTGACCCGGCCGCGAATCGTCACGACCGGCTGACCCAGAGGATTATTGACCACTTCGATATCGGTCCAGGCGATCCCGTCCCGCCAGCCGGTACCGACCAGTTTCATCACCGCCTCTTTGGCCGCAAAACGCCCGGCCAGTTTTTCAATGCGATTTTTAACCGCGGCGGCATCGGCCTGTTCCCGAACCGTAAAGACGCGATCCAAAAAACGCTCCCCGTGCCGTTGGAGCATCTGCTCAATACGGCCGAATTCCACCAAGTCAATCCCGTGAGCAATCGAAGTCATTCTTACTCCCCACGACTCCACCGATCATAGGCGGTCTCAGCGCAAAACACGGCAAACTGCTCCAACTCCACCCGATCCACCTGCTTCATCAATTCATTGATGTAAGTATCGTATTGCTGCTGCCGATGCTGAAACTTGAGCTGCTGTTCGATCAGCGGCTGGACTTCGGTGAACGGCTTGCATCCGCCAAGTTCTTTGCGATCCAGCCGCACGATAAAAATATGTCCATCGTTGACCACCGGCGCCGACACGTCGCCCGGTTCCATTGTCAGGGCCGTTTTTTCCAGTACGTCGTAAGGCGCCGGCAAGGCGTCGGCGCCGATGGTGACCGGCAGCCACCGCCCCCCCGCTTTTGCCAGCGGGCCGTGTGAATACGTTCGCGCCAATTCCGCAAAATCCTCGCCGGCCCGCGCCCGCGCAGTCAGAGCCTTTGCCAGTTCCCGCGCAGCCTCGTCGGCTGTTTGTCCGTCGTCGATCTGATCGGCGGCAAGCTGTTCGGGCACAATATCAATGGCATGAAACTCCAGCGTCCCGCTGCGGCAGAATTGTTCGGCCTTGACTGCTTCATAATGCTCCAACATTCGACGGTGTGTAAACCGGACATCGTCATTTAATTTTTTCGACAGATACGAATGCGTCAATATCAGCTTTTTTTGATAGTCCCGAAACGTCCGCCAATCCATCCCCATCCGACGTATGCTGGCTTCGGCCAGTGCATAATTGTTGCCGTAGCTGGCGACAAAACGGTTAATCTCCTGATCGATCGCCTTGTCCAATACATCATCAATATTGGACGGGGCTTGTTTTCGCGCCTGTTCGTAAAGCAAAATATCGGCCGCTTTGCTGCGGATGGTCTGCCGCAGCAGCGGCAGAGCCTGACGGACAAACGCCTGTCGTTCCATCCGGGCCGCGGCCGGCCTGAGCGGCTCTTCGACCGCCTGCAAAATCTCATCAGACGTGATCGTCTCGGTGTAGAGGCTCATCGTCATGGCCCCGCTGGCCGTCGGCAGATCGTACCGGTTGGCCAGGGGAATCGACCGCATCTGCTCCTCGGAAAACCGCCCCTGCTTTTTACCGCAGCCGTACATCCCGCACAGCGCCGCCGCACATAAAATCACGCCAAATATCCGAAAACACATAAGATATATCCTTTTAATTTCATATCTGATTTTTACCAAAGCATAGACGGATTATATAGGAAATTCAAAAAAATTCAAAAAAACAGCGTATGGCCGACGATTTTTTTTGCCGAATGTTCACCGGTTTGTTACAGTGAGGGGTATGAAACGACAACAAAACAATCTGAACAATCCGGCGACGGCCCCGCTGTCGGTTGCCTCCATTGATCCGGCCGACGGCAGCGACGACCCTGGGCCTCGACGCAGCGACGTACACCAAGGCAAACCTCTGTAGCTTCCGACGGTTTTTCAGGTTTGCCTTGGGGTCGAACGGGTAACGACAATCGAAAGGGCAGACCGATGAAAAACCCATTACTCATTCCTGAATTGCGGGAACTGATCGCAGCCAATGATATGGCGGCCATTCGTGAATTCTGCGCTGAGACCCACCCGGAAACCGTGGCCGAGTTGCTCGGCGGCTTGGAACACCCCGAAATTTGGCGCATCCTTCATATGCTGGACACACCCCTACGCGCCCATATTTTTTCCCATTTCGAACTGGATTTACAGGTTGAACTGGCCACCGGCCAAAATCGCCGTCAGATGGCTCGATTGCTGGAAGAGATGCCCGCCGATGACCGCGCCGATTTGATTCGGGAGCTTGACGAAAAAGTGCGCGATGAACTGCTGCCGCTGGTCGCCAAGGCCGAACGCGAAGACATCCGCAAACTGGCCCAATACGAAGAGGAAACCGCCGGGTCGGTGATGAGTACCGATTACGCTGTGCTTCGACCTGATATGACCGTCGAACAGGCCATCGAACAGCTTCGAATCCAGGCGCCCGAAAAAGAGACGATTTATTACGTTTATGTGGTGGACGAAAACCGTCGGCTCATCGGCTTTGTCTCGCTCAAAGATATTATCGTCTCCAAACCCGGTCGTCGGATCAGAGATTTGATGCACACCGACGTCATCAAGGCCAACGTCAACGACGACCAGGAAAGCGTCGCCGGCAAGATTGAAAAATACGACCTGATTGCCATCCCCGTCACCGACGACAACGATGTCATAGTCGGTATCGTCACACACGATGATGCGATTGACATTATCCGCCAGGAACAGACCGAAGACATCGAAAAACTCATGGCAATTTCGGGTGAACACGAAATCACGCCGTATCTGAAAATCTCGGTGTTCCGGCATTTTCGCAACCGCTCCGGCTGGATTGTCGGCCTGGGTATTATCAGTATGCTGGCCGGCCTGGTCATTCAACGCTACGAAGAAGTGCTGCTTCAGTTTGCCGTCCTGGCAACATTTTTGCCGATGATCGCCGATACCGGCGGCAATACCGGAAGCCAATCAGCCACCCTGGTGATTCGCGCGCTGGCGCTGAAAGAAATATCTCTTCGCGACATCCTTCGCGTCCTGTTCAAAGAGATGCAGGTATCGGCCATGATGGCCTGTGTGATGGGATTGCTTGCTTACATCCGATTGATCGTTTTTGCCGAGAGCGACGCGATGCCGCCGGGAACCACGCTGGCGATGCTGGGACTGGCGGTCGCCGTGGCGCTGGCCCTGCAGGTCTTAACCTCCACACTCATCGGGGCCTTGCTGCCGCTGATTGCCGTGTTTTTTAAGCTCGATCCGGCCATTGTTGCCAGCCCGGCCTTGACAACCGTCGTCGATATCACAGGGTTAGTGATCTTTTTCGCCGTCGTGAGTCGATTTATTATGCCGGCCTGACCCCCCATCGTGAAGGTATCGCGACGTCAAAATATTAGGCGGCAGCGACATACCGCAATCGCTATGGCACGGACACCGCACCGGGTATTGTGGACAATTGGGTTTCAAGCTGACCGGTGTTCAAGTTGTAATGAATATACGGCACACGGGCGCCGTTGACCATACAGGGGCGATTTTCAGTGCCCGTGATGGACAGCCATCCGTCAGCCTCGACGTCATAGATGAGCGTGTGCCCTTCAAGCAAATGCTTGCCCCGTTCTTCAAAAAAGACGCGATCCCGGGCGGTCAGTCGGACAAGCCGGTTTCGTCCGTCGGTCTCGTCTGCAAAGTCCATCTCCACCCGTCCGCCGGCCGCGCGAATCATCCGGGACGGCGCGCCGTCGATCAGCGGGATATAGGCCGCCTCCAGCACATCGGCTTTGCCTTCGGCCGTGATCCGCCGCTCGGCGGCGATCCATTCGATGCGGTCGAAGCCTTCAATCCTCGCAAAACTCGGCCCGCGCAGGTCAATACCGTCGGCTGAATCGGTCGGTTCGGCCGTGCTGTTGTCCACCTCAATCTGTCCCGGCCCGGCGGCGACCAATCGGTCATTTTGCCGGTCGTAGAGAATCTGTTCACAGTTCAACCGAACGTGCGCCAGCTTGAGCGTCTCATGCGTGCGTATGGATTCGGCGTAAACGTCGCCGTCGCGCAGGACAATTTGACGAATGTCCGTTTGGTCCGCCGCATCGCGTCCGAGCGTAACGACCATCGTATCGCATCGGAAGGCGTCGGTTTGTGTATAGGCGGCAAACTGCTGTGTCCGCACCCCGTTGACATTACGATTGAAGATGACGGTTTCGATTTGACGGTCGTCGCCGGCGATAAACTCCGCATCGCCGTCGGCAGTAATTTCAACCGGCCAGGAATCGGTCAGCAATCCGCTGTTGGGGTCGGCCTGCTGATAAAACACAAATCGCACCGGCCCGACGGCCCGACCGGAGCCGGTTTGCATATCATAACGGATGCTGCGCGCTTCAAACCGCGCAGGCAGGTGGGAAGTCTGCGATTCGGCGGTCTCCAGCGCCGCCGCGGTGGTGGTCTCAAATCGCACCGGCTGAACCGCACCGGATTCATCGGCGGCAAACGCGATAAACGCCGAATCCGTTTGCAGATGTCCGCTGTCGGAAAGCAGACGAACATCGCCGGTCAGATCAGCACGGGCAAGCTGACGATGGTCGTCAAAGTGAAACACCGCCGTATCAGCCGCAGCCGAGGAGGGCGACGCGGCGTCTGCGTTTTCAAAGCGTACCGCGCCTTCGAGCCGAGCGGCGGTCAGCGCATTGCCCGATCCAAAGGCCAGAAACGCCGAATCAGCCGCGGTTTTCAATGTGCCGCGGCCTTGTAAATCCGCCGCCATACCGCCGGTTAAATTCACCGCAGTCAGTTCCAGCGCGGACGATTGGGCAGGCGGTTCGGCAAAAATCAGCTCCATCTGACCGGCAAAGGCTATGCGTCCGGCGTCGGTGGAATCGCCCTGTGAGCCGTCCACATACACCACCCCCGGACCGACGATCTGCGCCTGATGGGTCTTGCGATCCCATACCACCGGCCCCTGCGTTTCAATGCGTCCGGCGGTTGATGAACCGCCGCCGAGCAAAATGTCGCTCTCGATCGCGCCTCTGAACAGTTTGAGCACATCGGCGGTGAGGTCATAATGCAGCAGGCCGCAATGGACCAGCGGCAGCGTTCCGGTCGGCGATTGGGGATCAAACTGTTCGATTCGCAGCGGCGCTCCGTTCATCTCAACCGCCATTGCCGCCGCGGCCAATCCATCCGAAACATGGCTCATCGGCTGAATCACAATCCCCCCGTCGCAGGTCACAATCACATCGCGGCTGTCGTCCGAATCGGTCGCGACCGGCGCCGTCGCGACGGGCGCTGCATCGGCGGGCAAGGGCGCCGAGGGCGGCTGGTTCTGTATCGTCGCGACGGAAGAAGTAGAAGATGATTCATCCATACGTTCTGCTGCGGGCGATTCGGCGGCTGTCGCCTCTTGAGGCGCGTCGGGATCCGGCGAACGAAACAGAATGTTTTGAATGTTGACCTGATCGGCGCCGCCCACCACGATCCGGTCGCCGTAGCGAATCACGACATTATTTTCAATCACGCACTGATAGAGGCGCGACTGTTCGACGTCGTCGTCTTCAGGCTTTTCTGATTCAGGCCGCGACGGCTGCGTCTCCTGCACGATGACCGCTCTTGACGGCGATGCCGCCTTTTTCGCAGCAGAGGGCGCGCCGGGCTGCGGGGCCGGGGCCGGCTCGGCCTGTACAAAATTTTTCAGACGAAGCGACTCCAAATCCAGAATGTGCAGATATTCGACCTGCCCGTCCTGGGCATTAATCATCAGCACCAGGCCGCGGCCTGACAGATCGACCTGGCTGGATATCGCCCGGACAGGGCCATCGGTCGAGAACTCCGTTCGTTCGCTGCTGAACATCAAATCATCCATCAGAATCGTCGTCTCGGCCACTCGACTGTCCGGAGCGGGTTTGACCCGAATGACCACGTTACCCTCCAGCCGACCATCCTGAGGCATAACGCTCTGGCCGGTGCGTTCTATTTGAAATAAGCCGTTGTCGGCATCAATGCGATATTCATAAGCGGATTCGTAAAAAATAATATACGGCTTTTCGACCTGCCAGCGGGCGGAGGGACTGGGCGGATTGTTCAGACGCGAAAACCCGAACACCCGCGTCACCTGACGTGTTTCAGGATCGCGGGTAACATAATAGGACTGCTCGGCCCCGTGAATATAGGTTTGTCCGATGCGCCCGGCGGTATCCCCCGTCGCGGGCAGTTCCAGCTCTCGGCCGCTGTGCGTCCGCGGCGGCTCCAGTGTGGTCGAGCCGCTGAATCGGATATAGCCCCAATAGGCCGCCCCCGCCGCTGCCAGCCCCGCAAGAATGAGAATGACTTTTCGCATCGCAGTCCCTTTGTGTTCCGTATTCATATTCTGTAACGCTGCATCAACGGCTCCCACACGCCGGCCTGCTTGAGGATGTATTCGATGGTTTCGCCGACGGCGCCGCTGCCGCCGAGCCGGCATGTGGCCCAGTCGGCAACCTGCTTGAGATCCTCTGCCGCATTGGCAACCGCCACGCCGAAGCCGACTCGCCGTACAATCGGAATATCCATCAAATCATCGCCGACATAGGCAACCTGTTCGGGGCGCATATCCAGTTCGCCCATCAGCGACTCAAAGGCCGGCAGTTTTTGCGTACAGCCCTGATGAACATACTTGATCTCGAGCTGCTCGGCGCGCAGCGTCGTCGGTCGGCTGTCGCGCCCGCTGATGATCGCGCTGAGCCGCCCGGAACGATGCCACATTCGAATACGATGGCCGTCATAGACGCAGAATCGTTTGCTCTCGGAGCCGTCCGAATGCACGATAATTCCGCCGTCAGTGAGCACGCCGTCCACATCCATAATCAACAGTTGAATTTGTTTGAAATCTATCGCTTTGCCCATTGATTCTGTTTTTCTTTCTCTGACTTCTGACTTCTGACCTCTGTCTTCTGTTCTCACCTGACAATTTTAATCGCCACGATATCCTGCACATCAATCAGGCCGACCGGACGATTGTCGGCGTCCACAACCGGTAGTTCATCAATGCGGTACTTGTGAAAAATGGCCATCGCCTCAGCCGCCAGCGTATCGGGGCGAACGCGCTTGCAATCCGGCGTCATCACCTGCTGCGTTTTCATTCTCAAGGCATCAGCGCCCGCCGTCGAGACGGCCCGCCGCAGGTCGCCGTCGGTGATAATCCCGGCCAGCCGCCCTTCGGCGTTGACAATCATCACCGCCCCGCGGCGTTTCAGAGCGGCCGTTTTGCTCAGCATCTGCTCAACGGTGTCCGTTTCCAAAGCCTGCGGCAGCGGCTCGTCGGGCTTGAACCACATCGTTTGTCCGACCGTCATCAGTTGCGCCCCCAGCGCACCGGCCGGATGAAACCGTGCATAATCTTCAACGCTGAACCGCCTGGCTTTCATCACGGTCAGCGCCAATGCATCGCCCAGCGCCAGCATACAGGTTGTTGAAACACTCGGCGCTGCGCCTAAGGGGCAGGCCTCGATGAGTTTGCCCATGCACAACGCCACATCGCTGTGGCGCGCCAGCCGCGATTGCGCATCGCCGACGATCGAGACCAGACAAATTTCCCGCTGCTTGAGCGGTTCAACCAGACGCAGGATTTCATCGCTTTCGCCGCTGTGGCTCAGCGCCAGCACCATATCGTTGTTTTGAATCCGCCCCAGGTCGCCGTGCACCGCCTCGGCCGGATGGAGAAAATGACTGGCCGTGCCGGTGGAGGCCAGCGTCGCGCTGATCTTGTTGCCGATAATGCCCGCCTTGCCGATGCCCGTAACGATGACCGAACCGCAACAGGTTAAAAAAAGTTCCGCCGCGCGGACAAACGCCGGATCGCGCACCACCGGAAGCAATCCGCCAACCGCCGCCGCCTCGGTCTTGATCACCTGTTCGGCAAACGCCGAATCAATCCGCTCGGCAACAGTATCGGAATCTGCCGTCTGTTCATAAGGCATCGATTTCATCATGGAACTCCTCAAGCAAACTTCACCGCACTGCCGCGTTCATCGAAACACTGAATTTGCACCGGCTCATTGTTGGCGCCCCACAAATCCGGAATGACGACCACTTGTTTTTCCTGTTCGGCCTCAAGCCGTGCCAGCACCTGGCGTTTGTCATTCTGAAGAAACAGCGCCACTTCTTTGGGAGCGGTAATCTCGATGCGTTTGATTTCTTTGTGGGAGGTCGCCAGGCGCAACTGCCGCAGAATTTCAATGGCCTGCGACTCGAAACTTTTGATCATACCGGAGCCTTTGCAGTGCGGACACATCAGGTACGTACTGGATTGCAGCGAAGGCCGCATCCGCTGCCGCGTCAGTTCAATCAGTCCGAATGCGCTCATCTTCAGCGCACGCGACCGCGCCCGATCGGTGCGAAGGGCCTCGCGAAAGACTTTTTCCACTTCACGTTTGTTTTTGTTGTCGCGCATATCGATGAAATCGCAGATAATTAAGCCGCCCAAATCCCGCAGCTTGAGCTGACGAACGATCTCGCGCGCCGCTTCCAGATTGATCTGCACAGCCGTCCGCTCGGCGTTGTTCTGTTTGCGATATCGTCCACTGTTGACATCAATAGCGACCAGCGCCTCGGTTTGTTCGATCACCAGCGAACCGCCGCTTTTGAGTTGCACATGACTGGACTGAATCTTTTCGATTTCTTTCTCAATATTATAACGATTAAACAGCGGCGCCTTGCCGTCGTAATAGATGACGCGGCGTTTCAGACGCGGCTGGACAATCGACAAGAAATCGCGGATTCTCCTGGTCACCGACTCGCCGTCGCAATAAATCTTGCTGATGGTGTTGTCAAAAATATCGCGCACGGTTCGAATCGCCAGATCGGATTCCTGATAAAGTTCACACGGCGCCTTGTCTTTTTCAATTTTCTTGTTGACCACACTCCACAGGCGGTTCAGATAAGCAATGTCATTTTGCAGCTCGCGTTTGTTGGCCATCTGCGCGGCGGTGCGGACAATCAGTCCCGCCTGCCGCGGCAGATTCAGACTTTCCATCGTTTCGCGCAGTTTTTTGCGTTCGGCCTCATCTTCGATTTTCTGCGAAATACCCACCCCGCTCATCCAGGGCATCAGCACCATATACTTGCCCGGCAGCGACAAATATGTCGTCAGGGTCGGACCTTTGGTGTTGATGCCTTCTTTGATCACCTGAACAACGATGTCCTGGCCTTTTTTAAGACATCGCTGAATGGGAGGGCGCTGGCTGAGGGCCTTGCGGCGTCCGATGTTTTCCACCTCGTCGGACTTGCCGGCGAAATAGCGGGGGTGCAGATCGCTGATATGCAGAAATCCGTTCTTGACAGCGCCGAAATCGATAAACGCCGCCTGAATGGCCGACTCGACATTGATCACCCGTCCCTTGTAAATATTCCCGACGTGACTGACCAGGGCGGTTCGCTCGGTATAAAGCTCTTCCAGCGAGCCATCCTCAACCACAGCCACGCGACATTCTTCATCCGTTACATTAATCAGCATTTCTCGCGTCATGATAGATTTTCTTCTCCTTGCCAATGTTTTGCTTGCGATACCCAGTCCGCAGCCATGCGCCGCACCGGTTCGACAAGATCGGCCGGAGCCAATCCAAGCCAGTGCATCAGTTCATCAATACGAACCGTCCCTTCCGGGCCAATCATGCACTGCACCTCAACGTTTGTTCCGGCGTGGGTCAATTGCCTCAGAAAGGGACCGATATCGATTTCTCGCTGTCTTCTCTTTTCCGTTTGTCGCAACAGGACTATCGGTTCGCGCGCCTGCAACTGCCGCAGACAACGATCAAAACGAGCCTGCCGCAAAGGATCCGGCGGCCGGGTCAGTATAAATTGATATGTCGCCGAAACAGGGTAAAACAACGCCCTGCCCGGTACAACATCCGTAGAAATCAGTGTACAGCCGTCCGGCAGCAGCGGCGTAATCGCATCACGCGCCGTTCGGGCGCAAAAGCCCGCCGCCGACACCCGCGCGCACAACCGCTCACAATCCGACTGCACACCCACACTGCGCGGCAGCGCCAGCGAAAGGCGCGGATGCGGATTGTACCCCTGTGAAAAGATCAGCGGCACCTGCGCTCGCACCAAAACCCGCCGCCACAACGACAACGTTTCCTGATGCGATAAAAACGCCAATCGACCGTGAATCTTAAAATCTGCAATGAACGTCACATACTCCGTTTGCATCCGCCGGTCTCTAAAAGTTTTCCGGCAAAATTTTCAACGCCGCATCACGCAGCACATTTTTGATTTGCCGACTCGAATCCAGCGCGGCGGCCCGCCGGGCCAACTGGCCGCACTCTTCAATCGAGACGGAACGTATAATCTGTTTGACCTCCGGAATCATCGGCACCGCCAGCGACAATGTCCTGATCCCCATCCCCAGCAGCAACATAATAAATTCCGGATCCGACGCCACTTCGCCGCACACGCTTAGCCCGATACGGGCCTTGTGGGCGTCCTGAATCACGCCGCGAATCAGACGCAGCACCGCCGGTTCGGCCGGCGAAAACAGCGTCGAAACATGTTCATTGGCGCGATCCACCGCCAGCGTATATTGAATCAAATCGTTGGTGCCGATGCTGAAAAAATCCGCTTCCTGCGCCAGCAGCCCGCCCGTCAGCGCCGAACTGGGCGTCTCAATCATAATCCCAATCGAAATATCGGCGTTATACGGCACGGCGTACTCGTCCAGATCCTCCATCACATCACGCAGAATCATCTTGGCCTGCCGCAGTTCCTGCAGGTTGGTGATCAGCGGAAACATCACACGCAGATCGCCGAGCACCGACGCCCGCAGAATCGCCCGAAGCTGCGTCTTGAACATCGGCAAATCCTGCAGACAATAGCGAATCGACCGCAAGCCCAGCGCCGGATTCGTTTCGTTGGGGTGCCAACTTGAATGCGGCATCTTGTCGGCGCCGAGATCCATCGTACGAATCACGACGGGTTTGTCTTTCATGGTGCGGATGGTCTCCGCATACGCATGGTAGTGGTCGTCCTCGGTCGGCTCCGACCCGCCGTACAAATAGAGAAATTCCGTGCGGTACAAGCCGATGCCGTCGCCGCCTTTTTCAAGCACCTGTTCGGCTTCATCGGGAAATTCGATGTTGCCCATCAATTCCACACGAACACCGTCGCGCGTCTGGGCGGGCAATTCGCGCAGCACATTCAATTCGCTGACAAACTGCGTGACGCGCTCGGCATAGCGCGCGTATTGCCGGAGCGTCTCTTCGTCCGGATCAATAATCACCACGCCGCGATTGCCGTCCACGATCACCTGGCATTCCGGCGGAATTTCCGAAGACAGGTCCCCCAGCGCCACCACCGCCGGAATCCCCAGCGAACGAGCCACAATCGCGGTATGGCTGGTCCGTCCCCCCCGCTCGGTGGCAAAGCCCTTGACAAAGGATTTATTGAACCCGGCCGTCTGGGTAGGCGTCAGGTCATGGGCCAGAATCACCGCCTCATCGCGCAGGTGCTCAATATTATCCTCAACGCGCCCCAGCAGGTGCTTGAGCAGGCGCTTTTCAATATCGTAAATATCCGCCGCCCGCTCGCTGATGTAGGGATCGTCAATGCCGGCAAAGTGCGACGCAATCTCGCGCAAAATAGTGGACACCGCATACTCGGCAGTCACCATTTCTTTGTAGATTAAGTCGGTGATGCGCTTGCGAAAGCTCTTGTCCCGCAAAAAACGCATATGCACCGCAAAAATATCGCTGATTTTGCTTTCTTCTATCCGTTTGGCTGACTTGATGTCATCCAGTTCCTGAATCGCCCGGGCAAAGGCCTTGCGCACCCGCTGAATCTCGGAGGCCCGCTGCGAAGCCATAATCGACCGGCGCGGAATGCGATAATCGCGAGAGTCAATGACCATCGCTTTGGCAATCGCAATCCCCGGCGAAACCGCTATGCCCTTTCTTATCTCCATATATGCTTAACCGTCATCCTTTTGGCCGACGCCTGATTGCGACGACACATCCGAAACAATTTGATCGAGCAGTTCCTGCAATGAATCAATCGCTTTACGCGCATCGACGCCTTCGGCGCGTATCTTCAATCGCGTTCCGCAAGTCGCCGCCAGCATCGTCATCTGCATAATGCTTTTGGCGTCCACCGTGGTGTCCTGATTGCTGACCGAAATCTCCGCATCAAAGGTATTCGCCAGGTCCACAAACTGCATGGCAGGTCGCATATGCAGCCCTTCGGGGTTGCGAACCTCAACTTCAATTTCATAACTCGATTCGGACACCTGACGCTCCTTAATACGTGTCGGCACAGATCATTTCGATCCCTGACCTATTCAGATAAATCCCCATCCGAATCCTTGATCGCTTCGATAATATCCTGTGCACTTTGAGACTGACGCAGAAAACGACGAAAATCATCGTTCTGGAGATTTCTGAAGATCGTCTCCATGGCCTGAAGATGTTTGTCCGGGTTCGTGGTCGGACTGAGCAGCAGAAAAATCGTATAAACCGGCTGCTTGTCCAGCGATGAAAAATCGATGCCCGTCGCCGAACAGCCCACCACCGCCACCAGCCGTGCCACGTCTGCATGTTTGACGTGCGGCACCGCCACGCCTTTGCCGATGCCGGTACTGGCTTCATTTTCACGCCGAATGACCGCACGGGTCAGCGCCGTCGGGTCCGCTTTACCCAGTTTCTTCTTTTTATGCAGCGATAAAATCAACTCTTCAATCGCGGCGTTTCGATCGGTAGCCGCCAATTGGGGAACAATCGCATCAAAACAAATGATATCGGACAATCTCATGGTTTCTCCTAAAGCAAACGGTCTCTCGACGACCTGCAATTTTCAGTGTTGCCGACTCAGGCCACGTCTTCTTCCTGAATCTGCGTTTTTTCGGCCAGCCGTTCACGTTCGGCCGGCGCTGGGTGCTTGTTGTCGCGCTGTTTTTCTTTAAGCTTGCGAAGCTGACGCTCCATCTTGTGCATGGCCAGATCGATGCACGCATACAGGTCTTCTCCGCTTTCCCGGGCGACCACATCGTCGCGATGTTCCACACTCGCAATAATTTCGACGCTCTGCATGACGCCTGTGCTTTTTTCCACAATCACTTCGACCTGACTGACTGAATTAAAATAACGCGGCAGTTTGGCCGCTTTTTCCTCAATGTGAGCACGCATGGCGTCCGTAATTTCAATGTGCTTACCCGTGATTGTAACAATCATGATTTCTTCCTGAAAAAAGTTATTGTTTACCTGTCTTTGTCTGTTTTTCCGCTTCAAAAGCCATCTGCTCGGTGGGGGTAATCACCCCCCCGCTGATCACAAAACGCAGCGCCTCTTCAATCGTATAATCCAGCTCGATAGTCTCGCTTTTGGGCGTCATAATGACATATCCCGTAAACGGCGTCGGCGAGGTCGGCACAAACACCGTCAAAAACTCATCCTTGGCCGCCGAAACCACCCGCTTGATTCCGGTACCCGTCACCAAACCGATCGACCAGGTGCCTTTACGCGGATACTCCAGCGCAACCACCTTGCTGAACGTTAAATCTTTTTTGGCCAGCAGAAAATCCGTTACCTGCTTAATGTTCGGATACACACTGCGAATCAGGGGGATATTGGCCAGGCCGTTCTCAAAAAAACGCCAAATCGTCCGACCCACCACACTGGCCAAAAATGCCCCAATAAACACCACACCGATAACGGCGATGAAAAACCCCGTTATTTTCCCCGGCCCATCGACCCAAAACTCAACCAAAAACGCTTTGGAGTAATGGGGAGCCAACCAAAGGATCACGTGAACCACGCCGCGGTTGATGTGAATACTGATTTTGTCCTGAATAAAGATATAACATTGTACAAAAATCCAAATTGTCAGAATCGTCGGCAGTAACGCAGCCAAGCCGCGAAAAAAGTAAGTTCGAAAATTGCGTAACGCTTCCATTGCCTTAAACGACAATCCTTTCGGGCCGTATCCGACCGTTTTTAACCGACGCCCGACTCATCTCAATAGCATTTTGTGCAAACGCCGCCGACACATCTTTCGAGTTTGCGTTCGTCATCGCTACTAATCTATTGCATTGCGAGGGTTTCGTCAATACAAAATATTCTCTGCATCGCGCCTTGGCGGTATCGACGAACACAACCCGACGCCGTGTCGGGCGTCATGTATCTCACGATGGATATTTCATTCCTGCGGCATTGTTAAAATGGATAGGTAACACTGAAGAATTGCGATTTTTATGATTTATTGAAGGGTTTATCTGCAATAAAAAAACGAAGTAGATACCGGCTAATGTCTTGTTTTTGTAGGTTTTTTCCGTTGCGTCCGTCACTGCCGAAAATGTCAGCACAATTTCCCCCCTGCGAGAACGGACGGTCTAATCCTCCAGCGCAAGGTATGCCGAGAAACCGCGTTAATGTCGCAAAATGAAAGATTAAAAATCAAAATGCAAAACTGCAAATCAAAATTCAAAAAGAGCGATTTGCCAACGGCTAATCCATATCTGTACCGTAAGCCGGCAAAGCCATCAGAACGGCACTCTGTCGGACAGCGTTCGTTTTGATTTTTGCATTGTCATTTTGATGTCTGCTTTTTAATATTTGATATAAATTGTTGCCCGGAAAGGCGTTATATTAATTCAGCACATTCAGCAGGCATAGACCTGCGCTGCAGTACTCATAAACCGCCTTGAACTGAATCGTGCTGCGTCTGTACGTATCAGCCGCCCGGCACGTAAGAACGCTGCATAAATCGAATGTCGTCCCACGTTTCATTCGCCTTGGGAACCGAATTTCGAAGCGGATACAGCGACCCGTCGGGATTTCCTTCCGCATTTTCAATCGTCGACTGGTCTTTCCAGTTATGCATTTCGGCATGACCATCGGCAAATCCGAGCGTGCCGCGATCTTTGTGCCAAATGGCGATGGGATCGTACCATTGAGGAGAACTGTAGTTCATAATCCATGACCCGATCGCCCAGCCGCGACTGTCCATATTTTCAAGAAAGACAACCTTATTGCCCGCTGCTTTGATATTACTCATTTTTTTGGCCAGCCGCGGATCACTGGCCTGCTCCCCGTTCATCAGTCCGGTAATCGAATAGCTGTTCAGCCAGGCGCCATTGGGGCTGATGTGTGAGAACCGTGTTGTACTCCTGTCCCCCGGACATTTATAGACATCCACCGCATTGACATAAGGGAACAGCGCCCCTCGCTCAATTCCAATCCGCTCATATTCAGCCGTAACAACCGTCGCACCGCCGCGAAAATTCCCGGCTTCATCCTGCGGCGGCTCAATCCAGTAGGTCAAATTATCCGAGCGTGTCGCTTTGGTTTGCATCGGCACATGGCCCGGCACAATTTCTTGGTCATTCTCCATCGCATACGTGTGCCACGCAATCGTGATCTGCCGGTTATTGGACAGACATACCGCACCAGTGGCTTGTTGTTTGACCCGTTTGAGAGCGGGAACAATAATCGACAGCAACAGTGCGATAATTGCAACGACCACGAGTAACTCAATCAGTGTGAATGCGTTTTTTTGCCTGGTTTTCATTTGTGTCTCCTCTTTTTCCGGATTGCAGCAGAGGTCAGATTTCCTGAAATTTGTTAAATTATCCCACACGACACCGCCTGTGTCCATAGGAAAGACGTATCAATTATAGGACAACTGTCTCTTATACACATCTCCGAGCCCACGAGA
>OMKS01000488.1_pt1 | contig 36731 bp, 40 predicted proteins | sample 1674721 | NCBI WGS metagenome assembly OMKS01 (sample SAMN06264996, study PRJEB25208) | sediment metagenome | isolation source: hot spring sediment | place: USA: California | collected 2014-09-02 | reverse complement strand
CTTCAATGCTCTCGGCACCGCCGAGATCGTTCGCGTGGCCTGAACCGGAAGGGGAAAGAGGCCCTCACGTCGAAGGCCGCCTTTCTGCAACAATGCCGCGTGATGGCGAAAGGAAGGCGGACAGTTTCATGGGCGTGGTGCTCCACTTTGTGTCGCACTTGCCTGCCCAAGTCGTAAGCCATTGATTTGGATTGAATTGGCGGAGAGACAGGGATTCGAACCCTGGGAGCCCGTGAAGGCTCAACGGTTTTCGAGACCGCCCCGTTCGACCACTCCGGCACCTCTCCGCAGCCTGTGGCCTTGTGGGGGGGTGATCTAGTGCGAAGCACGCAGGGTTGCAACCGTTTTTCTGGGTGGGTGACGTTTCCCGCGGCGGAGCCGCGGAAGGTTGGAATCCTCGTGGTTCGGGTTTACCTGTAGGGGCAGCCAGCAATCCCGGATCCACCGATGCGACGCCTGATCATCCTGCCCGTGCTCATCCTTCTGTTCGCGCTGCCCTTGCCCGCCCGGGCCGGGCCGTCGGCATCGCTCGAGGCGCTGCTTTCGGCGCTTGCGCTTGACGATCTGGTGGCGGTCATGCGCGAGGAAGGCATGAGCCATGCCGACGAACTGGCGACCGAGATGTTTCCCGGTCGCGGTGGCGCGCGTTGGGCGGCGGAAGTGAGGCGGATCTACGATGGCGGCCGCATGTCCCGGGAGTTGCGTGACAGCCTGTCCGGCTCGCTGGCGGAGGCCGATCTGGAACCGCTTGTGGCCTTCTTCACTTCCGGGGACGGGGCGCGGATCGTTTCGCTGGAACTGTCGGCGCGGCGCGCGCTTCTGGACGAGGCGGTGAAGTCGGGCAGTCGCGAGCGGCTTGAGGAGATGCGGGCGGACGACGATCCGCGGCTTGACCTGATCGGACGGTTCATCGAGGCGAACGACCTCATCGAAGCGAATGTGGCGGGCGCGTTGAACGCGAATTATGCTTTTTATACCGGGCTTGTCGACGGCCGCGCGTTCGATTTCGACCTGGGCGAGGAACAGATTCTCGCCGATGTCTGGGGCCAGGAGCAGGAGATCCGCGACGAGACACGGGACTGGATCTTTTCCTATCTGGCAATGGCCTATGCGCCACTGTCCGATGCCGCGCTGGAAGCCTATGTCGCGATATCGGAAACCCGGGAGGGCGCGGCCCTGAACGCCGCGCTGTTCAAGGCCTTCGATACCAGCTTCACCCGGATCTCGCGCGAACTGGGTCTGGCCGCTGCCGGATTCATCGCCGGTCAGGATCTCTGATCCGGGCGTGCCGCGGCCCTTGACTTGGCGGCATGAATCGCGGATACGCACGGTTCCGGCCCCGCTGCACTGCTTCGGGGCCGTCAATGTTGACAACGTCCCGCATGGGGCGCGCTGTCCGAGGCGCAGATGCCGAACGCCGCCCGCCCGGCGGGGCCACAGGACGCGGCAGAAAAGAAGGAAAAGGTCCATGTTTGCGGTCCTCAAGACCGGTGGCAAGCAGTACAAGGTCCAGTCGGGCGACGTGCTGCGCGTCGAAAAGCTCGCCGCCGATGCCGGCGACACGGTTCAGTTCAACGAGATCCTCATGGTCGGCGACACGATCGGCACGCCCAATGTGGCCGGGGCCGCGGTGCAGGCCCAGGTGATCGACCAGATCAAGGGTGACAAGGTCATCCACTTCGTCAAGCGCCGCCGCAAGCACAGCTCCAAGCGCACCAAGGGCCACCGCCAGCAGTTGACGCTGGTTCGGGTGACCGAGATCCTCGCCGCGGGCGGCGAAGGGACCGGCGTGAAGGCCGCGATCGGCGCGGGCAGCGTTGCCTCTGTCGCGTCGGGTGTCGTGGCCGCGAAACCGGCCGTGGCTGGTGGCGACGATCTGAAGAAGCTGACGGGTGTCGGTCCGGCGATGGAAAAGAAATTCCACGAGGCGGGCATCACCAGCTATGCCCAGATTGCGGCCTGGACGCCCGAGCAGGTGGCCGCCATGGAAGAGCGCCTTGGGAGCAAGGGCAAGATCGAGAAAGAGGGCTGGGTCGAACAAGCCAAGACCCTGGCCCAGGGCTGAGCGAGAGGAGAGGACGACATGGCACACAAGAAAGCAGGCGGCTCCTCGCGTAACGGTCGCGACTCGGCCGGACGGCGCCTCGGCGTCAAGATCTACGGTGGCCAGTCGGCCATCCCGGGCAACATCATCGTGCGCCAGCGCGGAACGAAGTTCTGGCCGGGCGAGGGTGTCGGCATGGGCCGCGACCACACGATCTTTGCTGTCTGCGAGGGCGCAGTGACCTTCCGCAAGGGGCTGAAGGGGCGCACCTTCATTTCCGTCCTGCCGGCAGCCGGGGCCGCGGAGTAAGCCGAAACCACGCGAGAACTGACAAAGGTGGGGGATCGGTGGCGTGCCGGTCCCCCTTCTTCATTCGTGACCGACGCGATGCCTGGGGAGGCTTGGATCGGGGAAGTGGAGCGGGAAACCGCCCTGCCGCCCGGCGCGACTTGCGGAAAAGCCGTGAGATTGCCATCTGACCCGAGAGGGGGCGAGGAGGAAGAGCATGAAACCGGATGTTGTTTCCAGCCAGCCCGTGATCGAAGCAACGCGCTTCATCCTGCGGCCGGTGCGCCGGTCCGATGCGGGACTGCTGGGCCTTTACACGGGCGACGCGCGCGTCGCGCGCTTTACTCGCACGATCCCCCATCCGCTGCCGCCCGGCGCGACCGAGGCGTTCATCCAGCGCGCCCAGAATCCCGACCGCGGCGAGGATGTCTGGGTCATGGACGGAACCGACCACGGGCTGTCCGAGGTGCTGGGGGTGGTCGGCCTCGACCGGATGGAGCGCGCCCAGTCGCAGATCGGCTATTGGGTGGCGCCCGCCTTCTGGAATACCGGGATCGCGTCCGAGGCGGTGCATGCGCTTCTCGATGCCAATCCGCAGCGCTGCAAGACGATCTTTGCCGAGGTGTTCCAGGACAATCCGGGATCGGCGCGCGTGCTGACCAATGCCGGGTTCGAATATATCGGCGATGCCGAGGCGTTCTCGGTTGCGCGCGGGGCAAAGGTGCTGACCTGGACCTATCTCAAGCGGCTCGACTAGGGCCGATGGGCGCGGCGTCCGGTCTTGTGCTGCTCACGCCGCGGCTGTCGATCCGGCCCCTGTCCGCGGCGGATGCGCCGGTGCTGGGCCGGATCGCGACCGACCCGCGCGTGGCGCCGATGATGGGCACGATCCCGGTCCCTTGGCCCGAGGCCGAGCGCGCGCTGTGGATCGCCCGGGGGCGGTTCCGGGGCGAGGTCGGGTTTCGACTGGGCATCGCGCTGGCGGATGGTCCGCTGATCGGGGCGTGCGGGCTTTGGGGGGCACCGCCGGGGCTGTTCTACTTCCTCGACCCCGCGCGTTGGGGCAGGGGGCTGGCGACCGAGGCGATGCGCGCCCTGCTTGCCGCCTGTTTCGTGCGGCTGCCGGGGCTTGACGTGGTCACGGCCGATCATTTCGCCGACAACCCCGCTTCGGCCCGGGTGCTGCAAAAGCTGGGCTTCCAGCGCATCGGCACCGGGATGGGGCATTCGCTGGCGCGGCTTGAGCCTGCGCCGAATATCCACTATCGCCTGTTCCGCACCAGCTTCGAGGCCGTCCATGAAATTTCTTGACCTCGCTAGGGTCCATATCCGGTCGGGCAGCGGCGGGAATGGCTGCGCCAGTTTCCGACGCGAGAAATTCGTCGAATATGGCGGCCCCGATGGCGGCGATGGCGGGCGCGGCGGCGATGTCTGGGTCGAGGCGGTCGACGGGCTGAACACGCTGATCGACTTTCGCTACCAGCAGCATTTCTTTGCCGGCAACGGCCGCCCCGGCATGGGCCGTCAGAAGACCGGCGTTTCGGGCGACGACATCGTGCTGCGCGTGCCCGTGGGCACCGAGATCCTGGATGAGGACGAGGAAACCCTGATCGCCGATATGACCGAACTGGGCCAGCGCGTGCTGCTGGCCAGGGGCGGCAATGGCGGCTGGGGGAACCTGCATTTCAAGACCGCGACCAACCAGGCGCCGCGCCATGCGAACCCGGGGCAGGAGGGCGTCGAGCGGACGATCTGGCTGCGGCTCAAGCTGATCGCGGATGCCGGGCTTTTGGGGATGCCGAACGCGGGCAAATCGACCTTTCTGGCCGCCATCTCGAACGCCCGGCCCAAGATCGCCGATTATCCCTTCACCACGCTGCACCCGAACCTGGGCGTGGTCGGCATCGACGGCGTGGAATTCGTGATCGCGGACATTCCCGGTCTGATCGAGGGCGCGCATGAAGGCCGCGGCATCGGCGACCGGTTTCTCGGCCATGTCGAACGCTGCGCCGTGCTTCTGCACCTGATCGACGGCACGTCCGGGGATGTGGTGGCCGATTACCGCACGATCATCAACGAACTGGACGCCTATGGCGGACATCTGGCCGACAAGCCGCGGGTCACCGCGCTGAACAAGATCGACGCGCTGGACGAGGACGAGCGCGCCGAAAAGATTGCCGCGCTGGAGGCCGAGATCGGCCGGCCGGTGCTGGCGATGTCGGGCGTCTCGCGCGAGGGGATCGCCGAGGTTCTGCGCGCGCTGAGGGCCGGGATCGACGAGGACCGGTTGCGCCATCGGGCGGCCGGGGACGAGGACAAGACATGGCATCCCTGAGCGGTGCGAAGCGGATCGTCGTCAAGATCGGCTCGGCGCTTCTGGTCGATCGCGACAGCGGCGCGCTGCGCGCGGACTGGCTGCGCGCGCTGGCCGAGGATGTGGCCATGCTCAAGGCGCGCGGCGCGGACGTGATCCTGGTCTCGTCCGGGTCCATCGCGCTGGGGCGCGGGGTGCTGGGGCTGGGGCCGGGCACGCTGGCGCTGGAACAGTCGCAGGCCGCCGCCGCGGTGGGCCAGATCCGGCTGGCGCGCGCCTATGAGGAAGTGCTGGCGCCGAACGGGATCACCACGGGGCAGGTGCTGGTGACGCTGGAGGACAGCGCGGACCGGCGGCGCTATCTCAACTCGCGCGCCACGATGGAGACGCTGCTGGGCTTTGGCGTGGTCCCCATCGTGAACGAGAACGACACGATTGCCACCGACGAGATCCGTTATGGCGACAACGACCGGCTGGCCGCGCAGGTGGCGGTGACGGTGGGGGCGGATGTGGCGGTGCTGTTGTCGGACGTGGACGGGTTCTATACCGCCAATCCCGGGCTCGACCCCGCCGCCCACCGCTTCGACCTGATCGAGGAGATCACCCCCGAGATCGAGGCGATGGCGGGCGACGCGGCCTCGGGGCTGTCCAAGGGCGGCATGAAGACCAAGCTGATGGCCGCCAAGACCGCCACCGGCGCGGGCTGTGCGCTGGCGATCACGCAGGGCGCGGTGCTGCGCCCGCTCAAGGCGCTGGAGGAGGGCGCGGCCTCGACCTGGTTCCGACCCAAGGGCGATCCGCAGGCCGCGCGCAAAAGCTGGATCGCGGCGATGAAGCCCCGGGGGACGATAACGGTCGATGCGGGCGCCGCGGCCGCGCTGTGCGGGGGCAAGTCGCTTTTGCCTGCGGGGGTGACGGCGGTCACGGGCGATTTCGGGCGCGGCGATCCGGTGACGATCCTGGGGCCCGAGGGGCAGGGACTGGGCACCGGGCTGACCCGCTACACCTCGGCCGAGGCGCGGCTGATCCGCGGCTGCCGTTCGGGTGACATCGAGGCCATTCTGGGCTATCCCGGCCGCGCGGCGCTGATCCACAGGGACGACATGGCGACATGAAGGACGAGACCGACATTCCCGCGATGATGGCCGAACTTGGCGTACGGGCGAAGGCCGCGGCCGCAGAGCTTGCCTTTGCCGATCCGGCCGCCAAGCGGCGCGCGCTGGAGGCTGCGGCCGACGCGGTCGCAGCGCGCGAGGGCGAGATTCTTGCCGCCAACAAAAAGGACATGGCGTTCGGCCGCGACAAGGGGCTGAGCCCGGCGATGCTCGACCGGCTGAAGCTCGACGGGGTCCGCCTCGCGGGCATCGTCACGGGGCTGCGCGCGGTCGCGGCCCAGCCTGATCCGGTCGGGCAGGTGATGGCGGAGTGGGACATGCCGAGCGGCCTGCATATCCGCCGGGTGCGCACGCCGCTGGGCGTGGTCGGCGTGATCTATGAAAGCCGCCCGAACGTTACGGCGGATGCCGGCGCCCTGTGCCTGAAGGCCGGCAACGCGGTGATCCTGCGCGGCGGGTCCGAGAGTTTCCATTCCTCGGGCGCGCTGCATGCCTGTCTGGTCGAGGGGGTGCGCGCGGCGGATCTGCCCGAGGACGCGATCCAGCGTGTGCCGACGCGCGACCGCGCGGCGGTCAGCGCCATGCTGGGGATGACCGGGGTGATCGACGTGATCGTGCCCCGCGGCGGCAAGGGGCTGGTCGGCCTTGTCCAGCGCGAGGCCCGCGTGCCGGTCTTTGCCCATCTCGAAGGCATCGTGCACATCTATGTCGACCGTGCCGCCGACCCCGAAAAGGCGCTGCGCGTGGTGCTGAATGCCAAGACCCGGCGGACGGGCATCTGCGGGGCGGCGGAATGTCTGCTGATCCACCGCGATCTGGCCGATGGGCTGGGGGCGGAACTGGTGGCAGCGCTGGTCGCCGCGGGCGTACGGGTGCATGCCGACGAGGCGCTGGCGCGGCTGCCCGGCACGATGCCCGCCACCGCCGAGGATTGGGGGTGCGAGTACCTCGACATGGATATCGCGGCAAAGGTGGTCGAGGACATCGACGCGGCGATCGACCATGTCCGGACCTTCGGCTCGGGCCACACCGACGCGATCCTGACCGAGGATGATGCGGCAGCGGCGCACTTCTTCGAGCGGCTGGACAGTGCGATCCTGATGCGCAACGCATCCACCCAGTTCGCCGATGGCGGCGAGTTCGGGATGGGCGCCGAGATCGGCATCGCGACCGGTAAGCTGCATGCGCGCGGCCCGGTCGGGGCCGAGCAGTTGACGAGCTTCAAGTATCTGGTCGAAGGCGCGGGAACCGTCCGCGGCTGAAAGGGAACGAACGGGGCGCTCCCGCCCCCGTCCGGCGCAAGGCGCATGCGCCTTTCTTGTCCGGGGTTGGGCGCGGCGCGGCCTTGCGGCCGCGGCCTCCGGCGGGGATATTTGTCGCCAGAAGAAGGGCCGGGTCTCAGCCCGAGGGGCGTTCCGCCCAGCCCGCGAAGATGCGTTCGAGCACCCGCACCGCATAGCAGAGCAGGATGCCGAGGGCGGCGAGCGCGATCAGGATGGCGAATGTCAGCGGATAGTCGCCATTGGTCTCTCCCGACTTGAAGAGCGCGCCGAGGCCGCGGCCAGGCGGCGAGACGATTTCCACGAGATTGGTGCCGATGAACGCCAGCGTCACCGAGACCTTGAGCGCGCCGAAGCACTCCGGCGGCGTCCTGGGCAGCGTGATCTTCCAGAAGATTGTCATGCGCGAGGCGCCGAGGCTGCGCAGGATGCCGCGATATTCCGGCTCGAGCGTCGAGAACCCGATGCCGACCGAGACGGCGATGGGGAAGAAGCTGATCAGGAAGGCCATGAGCACGGTGTTGAAATCATGCTGGCCGACATACAGCAGCGCGATCACCGGCTCCAGCGTCGCCCTGGGGATGGCGTTGAAGCCCACCAGAAGCGGGTAGAGAGCATCGCGGGCGATCCGGGAAAAGCCCATGAGCACGCCGATACCCGTGCCCACCACCACCGCGATGCCAAGCCCCAGCACCGTTCGCCAGAGCGTCTGCCAGCCCATTTCCAGGAACAGGTGGCGGAACTTCCAGAAGGCGGGCGGCAGGTCCGAGGGCGAGGCCATCTTGTAGTTCGGCCATTGGTTGACCCAGACCAGCGCCTCCCACAGGCAAAGGAAGATCAGCACGGCGGCGATCGGCACGGCGATCTTGCGCAACATGTCCATCAGTGGGTCTCTCCGTCACGGCCCTGCGCGATGCGGATCTGGTCGCGCAGGTAATGCAGCATGTCCTGGGCTGCGGGCTCGAACAGGATGTCGGGCGTGCGGTTCGCGGGCAGGGTCACATCCAGCACGGCCTGGGTGCGGGCAGGCCGACCCGACAGCACGAAGACCTGATCGCCCGGAAAGACGCTTTCGCGCAGGTCATGGGTGATGAGAACGCAGGTGAAGGGTTCGGCCACGCGCAGATCGCGCATGGTCTGCCACAGATCCTCGCGGGTGAAGGCGTCGAGCGCACCGAACGGTTCGTCCATGACCAGCACGTCGGGCTTGTGCACGATGGCGCGGCAGAGGCTGGCGCGCTGGCGCATGCCGCCCGACAGCTCGCTCGGGCGCTTGTGCTCGAAACCCTTCGGGCCGACCATCTCGAGCAGGTGCAGCGCGCGCGCCTCTCGGTCCCGGCGCGGCATCCCCGGCGCGATGATCTTGAGCGGAAGGATCACGTTCTGCAGGATCGTGCGCCATTCCAGCAGGACCGGGTTCTGGAACGCCATGCCTACCGTCCTGCGCGGGCCGGTGACGCGTTCGCCATGCAGCCAGACCTCTCTCCGGTCGGGTTTCATCAGCCCCGCGATCAGCCGCGTCAGGGGGGACTTGCCGCAGCCCGAGGGGCCAAAGACGGCGGCGAATTCGCCCTCGGGCACCGAGATGTTCAGATCGTCCAGCACCGGCAGCGGGCCGGACTTTGTGCGATAGGCGTGGGTGACGCCCTTGATGTCGATGAGATTGTCCATGCCGGATGAGGGATCGCCCCCGGGCCGGCGCAAGGCGGACCTGGGGGCGGAACCCTTGTCACTCCATCGACAGGCTGCCGTCAGCGGGCAGGAAGGAGGCGTCGAAATACAGCGCCATGTCGGGCGCGTTGATGAACTCGTAGACCGATTTCGTCTGCTCGATGGCCAGCGCCATGCGCTCGGGGTCGATATTGCCCATGCCATTGGCCATGACCCAGTCGGTCATCACATTGTCGGCCAGCGCCATCTGAAGCCGCTCGGTCTCGAGTGCCTTGTCGGCGGCGGGGTTGCGCCGGATCAGACTGTCGATGGCGGCCCCGGGGTCGGCCACGGTGTCCTTCCAGCCCCTGGCCACGGCGCGCAGGAAGCCGGTGATCACCTCGGGATTGGCCCGGGCAAAATCGCTGTTGGCGATGATCGCGTTGCCGTAAAGCGCCACGCCATGATCGGCCATCAGGATCACCGGGATATCCTCGGCCGGAACGCCGAGCCGCTTGAGGTTCAGCGTCGAGGAGAAGGAAAAGCCCGTGACCGCGGCCCCCTTGCCCTCGGCCAGCATCGGCTCGCGCACCGGGAAGCCCACAGGTTCGACCGTAACCGTCGCCATGTCGATGCCATTCCCGGCGGCGAAGCTCGGGAATTGCGCCCCGTCGCCATCGGGGGGCGGGCGCCCAGCACCTTGCCTGCGATATCGCCCGGCGCTTCGATGCCCAGCGACTTGCGCCTGACCATGGCGAAGGGCGGCTTGTCATGGACCATCATCACCGCGATCACGGGGGCGCCGGGGTTCTGGCCGAGGGATTTCATCAGGCTGTGCCGCGGCGGCGAAGCTGGCAGGGGCATGTCGGAACATGGGTCGCTCTACTTGGTATTGTTCGGCGGCCGTGGCCACGGCGTGCGCAAAGTTTAATCGACGTGGCCCGGGATCGGGACAAGAGCAGAAATCCGGTTCGGAAAACACGCGTTTCGGCGAGATGATGCTGAAAAACCACGCGCATGGCTATTGAAATGCGGGCGCCGGGGGCGTGCCGTTGCCAACCGTCGGCCTGACAGACCTCTCCGGCAGGGACCCATCCTCCCCCTTGTCGCCGCGCGGTGCTTGCCCCCCGGCGCGGTCCGCTTTGCCGTTGCCAAGGCACCGCAGGTGTTGTGAACTTGCGCGTCAGCGATGCAGGCGAAGCGGCCCCTTGACGGTGCCCGTTCCGCGTCATCTGGCCGGAGCCTCCCATGCCACGACATGGCAACATGACCCCCAATCGCTGCGCGGCCAATGGCTGCGGCGGGCAGGGGCGTGCCGCATGACCCCCGGCCTCGATCAGGTCGGCACCATCGCGGCGACGATGGTGGGTGGGCTTGCGCTGTTCCTCTTCGGGATGGAGATCATGACCCGCGCGCTCAAGCAGGTCGCGGGCGAGTCGATGAAGACGATCCTGGCGCGGATGACCGGCAACCGCTTTGCCGGGCTGACCGCGGGGGCGGTGGTGACGGCGCTGATCCAGTCCTCCTCGGTGACGACGGTGCTGCTGGTGGGATTCATCTCGGCCGGGCTGATGACCTCGGCGCAGGGCGTCGCGGTGATCCTGGGCGCCAATATCGGCACGACGCTGACCGCGCAGGTTCTGGCCTTCGATGTCGATGCGCTGGCCTTGCCGATGCTGTCGCTGGGCTTTTTCGGCTCGCTGCTGGCGCGGCGCAGCCGTCATGCCGAGATCGGGCGGATCGTGCTGGGGATGGGGTTGATCTTCTTCGGCATGGCAACCATGAAGACGGCGATGGCGCCGCTGCGCGACGTTCCGGCCTTTCTCGATCTGCTGGCGACACTCGACAATGTGGTGCTGGCGGCCCTGGCCGGGGCGCTTCTGACCGCGTTGCTGCAATCCTCATCCATCTCGACCGGACTTGCGATCGTGCTGACGGGGCAGGGTCTGGTCGGCCTGGAAACAGCCATCGCGATCGCGCTGGGCGCCAATGTGGGCACCTGCATGACCGCGCTTCTAGCCTCAATCGGGCAGCCGCGCGAGGCGGTCCGGGCGGCGATGGTACATGTGATCTTCAATGTCGCGGGGGTCGTGCTCTGGATCGGGTTCATCGACCAGCTTGCGGTTCTGGCGCAACTCTCCGCCCCCGAGGGCGCCTCGACGCCGCGCCATCTGGCCAATGCCCACACGATCTTCAATTTGGCCAATGCGTTCCTGTTCCTGGGCTTTACCGGGCAACTCAGCCGCCTGGTGCTCTGGCTGCTGCCGGACCGGCCCGAGCGGGTCGAGCCGCTGCACGCACCGCGCCATCTGGACCGGCAACTCCTTCAGGTGCCCGCCTTCGCCCTGGATGCCGCGCGGCTCGAGGTGGGGCACCTGTCCGAGCTTGTCCGGAGCCAGCTGGACGCTGCAATGCCTACGGTCGTCTCGGGCAGCCCGTTCGAGATCGACCGGCTGAAGGTGGCGGACCGCGCTGTGGACCTGCTGCACCGCGAGATCGTCGGTTATCTGAGAGAGGCGGGCCTGGGCCGACTGCCCGAGGAACAGTCCAAACGGCTGCTGGCGCTGATGCGCATCGCCAATGACCTTGAACATATCGGCGATCTGGTGGCCACGGGGCTTGTGACCTCGGCGCGCAAGCGCCACGAGGAGAACGTGGTGATAAGCCCGCAAACCGCGGCGATGCTGGGGCGGCTGCATCGCGAGGTTCTGCGCGCCTTCGACGGGATCGCCTTCGCGCTGGAGGCGCAGGATGCCGGGCCAGCGAAAAAGGTGCGCGAGATGAAGGCAGGGTTCTCGGCGCTGATGGAGGAGGCCGCCGCGCACGAGGTCGTGCGGTTGAGGGCCGATGCGCCGCGTCGGTTGCACACCTATACAAGAGAGATCGAACTGACCCAGACCTTCGACGACATCTTTCGCATCCTGCGCCGGATCGCGCGGACGGAGATTGGAATCTTCGTGGAGCGTTCTGCGCCCGATGCCGGTGACGCCAACGGCCCGGCGGAAAACCGCGCCGCGGAGTGAATGCCGCGCCCGGTCGCGCGGAATTGGGCCGGGCGGGGACGGTGCATTCGGGTCCCCCGTGCTGCGATCTGGAGTGATCGGAACGCGAGATGGGAAACACACCTCCCGGCCGCGCAGCGCCGATATGGCTGCCCCGAAAGGGATATGTGGTCCTTTGGGCGAGATGTCCGGCATCAAGCGTATTCCGCCTCCCATCCCCTGACGTCTGTGCGGTGCTTGACGGCGGTCAATTACAGGGCATTGGCCGCGTGGCAGACAGGGCGATCTGTCCGCAAGGGGGGGGCTTGCCATGGGAAGCGTCCGGGTCTGGGGGCTTGCGATGACGGCGACGCGCGCGCGCATTTTGCGCGGGCTTTCCCTGCCCGGCGCGGGCGGGTTGGCCACGCAACTGGTAATGCGGGCCAGGCACCGTCACCTGATCGAGGCGATGCAGCATCCGCCCGTCGATGCGGGGGCCGCCGCCCCGATCCCGCCGCCTGTCCCTGAAGGTAGCAGCGATCCTCTGGCCCTGGACCAGCGCGACTTCGTGCGTCAGGTGGTGCAGATCCTGGAAACGCACCGGGTTGCCGGAGATTTCGACCGGCTCGCGATCTTCGCGCCCCCGGCCATCCTGGCGCAACTGCGCGCGGAGATGCCCTCGCGACTGGCGAAGGTGATTGCTGCGGAACGGAGCGGATGCGCGATCTATCTCTCGGAAACCGAGTTGCAGGACGTTCTGCGGACCGAGCTGGCCACCCCGAAAGCGTGAGATCCGCCGCGCCGGGTGGTCCGGCGTGGAGCACTCATGACACTCTTTCGTAGATGCACAGCATGGAGAGCAACGCCCCGGCGCTGCGCGTGTCAACGCCCGCGCGCGCCCCGGGCAATGACGATCCCCCCCGGATCAGGCCCACCCCCAGATAGCCTTTGCGGCGCTCAATCCGGTCGTCCACCCCTCCATGCTGGCAGAACCGAGACTAATGGCTCACCCGCAGATGATGCATTGATGAGTGTCATCGGCCCGTGCGCGAGACCGGGTTTCGGTCCGACAGGCCCCGGCGCGCAAGGAACTTCGCCATCGGTCAGGTCGGTACGTTCGGCCAATGCGTCGATGTCGAGAAACAGGATATGGGCCGGATCCAGCAGGCGGATCAGGCCATCGCGTTCGAGCGTCTTGAAGACCCGGCAGATCGTCTCGACCGAGGTGGCCAGAAGATCGGCGATGTCGCGCCGCGCGACGGCAAGCGAGATCAGCCCGGTGCCATCGCGGCTGTGACGCTGGAAACGCAGATAGCCGGAGACCACGATGCCCACGGCAGATGGCGGCGCGTCGTCGTGCCAGAGCATCTTGTCGGCGGGAACGGTCTCGACATGTGCAGCTTCCGCCAGCCGCCGACAGGCCGACTCGCCGATCTCGGCGCAAAAGACCGACCCCGCCATATAGGCCGCGCCCGCCGGTGCCCCGCGGGCTGTCTGTCCGAAACTCCGCATCGCCTGCCTCCCGTTGGGGCGCGGTCCCGGGATGCGCCGAACCTGCCCCTTCGGACGCACCGTGCCCGATTGTCGCCACGAAAACATTGACGGTGGTCAATGCTTGACGAATAGGGTGCACTACCAGCCGACGCGTTCATGACGATTTCGCCCTTCCCCCTGAGGAAATGGGTGACGATGGGGAGGACGCATGGCGAACCGTGACCTGCATGGCGGTCTGCCGGGTCCGCAGGGGGGCGATATCGGCGGGCTGCTGGCAGAGGTGCTGGCAGATATGCCCGATGCGCAGCTTCACGGCCTCGAAGGCATTGCCCGGCTGCGCGACATCGCGCGCGGCGGCGTGGTGGTGGCCGAAGGCGGACGGCCGGACGAGATAGGCTATTTGATCGACGGGGCCCTGGGCATGCAAAAGCAATTGCCCGATGGACGGGTCCACATCATAGGGCTGCTGGTGCCGACCGACATGTATGGTCGGCTGTTCGATGGTCTCGCCGCCTATGACATCGTCGCGCTGACCGATGCGCGCGTGCTGGCGTTCCCGCGCGATGCATTCGAGCGGATTCTGGTCTCCAGCCCCGAGATCGAGCGGCGCTTCCTCGTCAACGTGCTGGACGAGCTTGATTCGGCGCGGGAATGGATCCTGCTGATGGGTGGGCACAAGATCGTCGAGCGTCTGGCCTCGTTCCTGCTGATCCTGTTGCGGCGAATGCTGCGCGGTGGGAGGCACCGGGTTCCGGGTGCGCCGATCATGGTGCGGATCCCGATCCGCCGCGTGGATCTTGCGCATTGCCTGGGCACGACGCCGGAATCGGTCAGCCGCGCGCTGCCCGAGCTGGAGGGGCAGGGACTTGTGCGCCTGCGCGACGCCTACGATACCGAGATCGCAGACCTGCCGGGGCTGGTGCGGGTGTCGGGGGCCGATCATCTGGGGGCGGAGCGCGCGGGCTGACGGGCGCGTGCCGGGGGTGGCGTCAACTGCGCAAGACATGGATGCAGCGCGTCCCGGCCAGAAGCGCGGCGAGCCGCTGGGCCTCGAACTGCGAGAACAGAACGCTGCCCGCGCCCAGCTGCGGCAGGTCTGGCACCAAGAGCCGACGCAGCGGGCAGCTCATGCGTGTGGCGGCGGCCTCCGCCAGGGGGGTGAGTGCCGAGTCTGCGCTCGCGGCAAGGACGATCTCGCGCAGCGGCGTGCGCAGCGGTCCAGCGGGCAGAACCAGCAGGTCGCCGGGCGCGGCGATGCTGGCCAGCGCTTCGGTCAGTCGCCCGCGCGCATGGCGAAAGCTCCAGCGCAGCGCGGCGTCCCCGGCCGCCCGGGACAGCAGCCGCTCGAACCTCGCGGCATCGCGGGCATAGGCCGCACCCATCCGCGAGGGGTCCAGCCCCACCAGCGTGCGCCCTGCCGGGTCCACGATCCGCGCCGCCCCCACCAGCGCCAGCGCGATGCTGTCGGCCTCCTCGAACAGCAGGCCTTCGAGGGTCGCGCCTGCCTCGGCTGCCAGCGCCGTGGCCAGTGGCAGCATTGCCTCGGCCTCGGCCAGGCAAGCGACCGAAAGGATCACCCGTGCGCCGCTTCCGGGGTGGCTCATCCGCCCGCCTCCGATGGGCTGGCTTTCTGGCCGAATCGCTGCCGCGCCTCGGCATAGCCGATCAGCCGCGCCTCGACCCGGCCGTTCACGCTGTCGGGCGGGAAGATGCCGTCGGGATCGCGCACGCCGGCCGACCGGCCGGTCAGTAGTGCGATGCCCTCGTCGACGGTCGCAATCGGGATCACCCGGAAGCGGCCCGCTTCCATCGCGTCGCGCACGCGGGGGCGCAGCACCAGATGGGGCACGTTCGAGACCGGGATCAGCACGCCCTGCCGCCCGGTCAGCCCGCGCGCGGCGCAGGTATCGAAGAAGCCTTCGACCTTCTCGTTCACCCCGCCGATGGCCTGCACCTCGCCGAACTGGTTGACCGATCCTGTCACCGCCAGCGACTGGTCGATGGGCAGATCGGCCAGCGCCGAGAGCAACGCGAACAGTTCGGCCGCCGAGGCGCTGTCCCCCTCGACGCCGCCATAGCTTTGCTCGAAGACCAGGCTCGCCCAGAGCGAGAAGGGCAGATCGGGCGCGAAATTGCCCGCCAGATAGCCCGACAGGATCATCACGCCCTTCGAATGGATCGGCCCGCCCAGCTCGGCCTCGCGCAGGATATCGCCCAGCGCGGCAAGGTTCAGCGCGAAGCGTTCCCCGTCATCGGCCAGCCGCAGGCTTTCGGCCAGCAGCCGCGCAACGCCGCCCGCCGTAACCGGCCGCAGCCCGTCGGCGCGCGCCATGATGCCGATGAGCCGGGCCAGCAGCAGCGCGCTTTCGGCGCTGCGCTCCATCCGGTCGTCGAAATCGGCCTCGAGCTTGAACAACCGCCCGAAATCCGGATCGAACGCGGCCAGCAGGTAGTAAAGCGTCCGGTCGCCCACCAGCACCACCCGCAGCTTGAGCGGCATCGGGTCGGGGGCCAGCGTTTCGGTCGAGATCAGGCTGAAGCGCTCGCTCGCGGAATGGATCGCGATTTCGCCCGACTTGAGGCTGCGCTTGAGCGCGTCCCAGGCCAGCGGCTCGCTCAGCACCTGCATTGCGTCGAGGATCAGGAAGCCGCCATTGGCACGATGCAGCGCGCCGGGCCGGATCATGGTGAAATTCGTCACCAGCGTCCCCTGGTCCGAGGCATATTCGATCCGCCCGATCAGGTTGGCCAGTGTCGGCAGGCTCTCCTCGATCACCGGCGCGCCGCTGGCCTTTTCGGGGTCCTGGCCGACGATCACATTGACCGCGTAGCGGCGGAATTGCGGCTTGAGGTGATGGCGCGAGGTCGCCACGGGAAAGGCCCCGGCCTGCGCGCCGTCCTCGCGGATCAGGAACAGCTCGGCATTGTCGATCAGGTCCTCGCGCAGCGCCTGAAGATGCCGGGTGACGGAAAGGTGATCGGCAAAGCGGCGGACAGCATCGGCCAGCGCCGCATCGACGCCTTCGCGGGCCATGGCGACGTTCAGCTCCTCGACCTCGGCGCGCTGCGCCTTCAGCCCGCGCGGCACGTCCTTGAGCACATCCTCAAGCTGGTCGCGCAACTCGTCGATGGCCGCGCCGATCCGGTTGCGCTCGTCCTCGGGCAGTTTCTCGTATTCGTCGGGAGGCAGAATCTCGTCGCCCTTGCGCGGCGCCGCGCCAAAGCCCATCGGTGTGCGCATGATCGCCACGCCGCGCGCCCGCGCCGCATCCGCCAGTACGCCCATCGCTTGTTCGTGCCGCTCGGAATAGCTGTCCTCGATGGCGCGGCGGCGGGTCTGGTAATCCTCGGACTCAAAGATCGCGGGGATGTCGTCGGCCAGATCGTTGACCACCTTGCGCAGCGCGTCGCGCAACTCGACCGCACGACCGGGCGGCAATTCGATGGCGATGGGCCGGCGCGGATCGTCGAAGCGGTTGACATAGACCCGGTCGGGCGGTGGCGGGCGCCGGGCGGCGGCCTCGGCCAGAACCTGTCGGGTGGCGCTGTGCCGTCCGGTGCCGGGCGTGCCAAGAACGTAAAGGTTGAAATCACCGTGATCGGTGTCGGCTGCCAGCCTCAGCGCCTCAAGCGCGCGATCCTGCCCGGGCCAGTCGCTGAGCGGGTCCAACTCGGCCGTGGTCGCGAAGCCGAGCGCAAAATCCTCCTCGCCCGCAAGGCGGCGGGCCGACAGCGGCTGGCCGGTCGCGATCTGGTCCATGGCTCTGCCCCGCTCGGGTTGCCGATGCCATGCGAACACGGTTGCGGGGCAGGGCGCAAGCCCGGCCGAGGCTCAGACCGCGTGCAGGATCGCGCGGCTGCCCAGCGGCACCTGTTCGTAAAGATGGATCACATGGGCATTAAGCATCCGCACGCAGCCGTTCGAGGAACGCTGGCCGATGCTGGCCAGATCGTTGGTGCCGTGGATGCGCAACATGCTGTCCGCACCGGCGAAGGTGAACAGGTAAAGCGCCCGCGCCCCCAGCGGATTGTTCGGCCCGCCGGGCATCCCGTCCTCGTATTTCTTGTAGAGATGCGGCTGGCGCGCGATCATCTCGTCGGTCGGCCGCCACGAGGGCCATTCCTTCTTGACGTCGATCCGGAACACCCCGGAAACGTAAAGCCCGTCACGTCCGATCGACACCGGATAGCGGATCGCGCGACCTTCGGGCAGGGTCCAGTAGAGCGCGAAATCCCTTGGGACGACGTGGACTTCACCCGGCTCCACATTGCGGATGCGCACGATCCGGGGGGCAAGCGGGTCGGGCTCTGCGGGGGCGGGTTTCGTGCCCTGGGCCAGCGCAGGGCCGCCAATCAGCCCGGCCGCCGCTGCGTTCAGCAGGAAAGATCTGCGGTTCATCCTGGAAATGCCATACTTGCCAACGTCTTAGAAGAGGTTAACGCAAGATTCGGGCAACACAAGGGCGAACTGCATTCGTTCACGCGGTTGCGAGACTCACCGGACGCCGCCGCGCCTGCGGCGCAATCCTCGCATCAGCGCCGCGATATCGAACCAGATCAGCACAAGGCCCAGCGGAATCATCCAGAAGCCGACCACCGGCAGGAAGCCGACGAGACCGCCCAGCAACAACAGAATCCCCACAAGGCTGCGCGCCCCCGGCGGCAGGCGGCTGCGCGCCCAGCGCGATACCTGGTCGATCCTGGCGCGCAGTCCTGCCCGGCCTTCTTTCCCGCTCATCCCGACGGCGGGCGGCCTGTCAGCCCGCCGCCCGCGCATGTTCGGGGAACATCGCGGCCAGCCCCTCGGCGGTTGCGGGGGCGACGCCGCGTTCGGTGATCAACCCGGTGACAAGGCGCGCGGGCGTGACGTCGAAGGCGGGGTTGCGCACGGGCGTGCCCCGGGGCGAGATCAGCACCTGGCCGATGGCGCCGTCGGGCATCCGTCCCTGCACATGGGTCACCTCGGCCTGGCCGCGTTCCTCGATGGGGATCTCCCGGACCCCGTCCCAAACCGTCCAGTCGATGGTGGGCGAAGGCAGGGCGACATAGAACGGCACGCCATTGTCATGCGCGGCCAATGCCTTGAGATAGGTGCCGATCTTGTTGCAGACATCGCCCTGCGCGGTGGTGCGGTCGGTGCCGACGATCACCAGATCGACCTCGCCATGCTGCATCAGGTGCCCGCCGGCATTGTCCACGATCAGGTCGTGGCTGACGCCGTGGTTCAGCATCTCCCACGCCGTCAGTTGCGCGCCCTGGTTGCGGGGGCGTGTCTCGTCCACGAAAACATGGATGTCGATGCCGTCCGCGAGAGCGTGATAGATCGGCGAGGTTGCGGTGCCCCAGTCGACCGTGGCCAGCCAGCCCGCATTGCAATGGGTCAGAACGTTCACCCGCCCGCCGCCCTTGCGCGCGGCGATGTCGCGGATCAGGGCAAGGCCGTTCACCCCGATCCGGCGGTTGATCTCGACATCCTCGTCGCAGATCTCGGCCGCGCGGCGGAACGCCGCTTCGGCGCGGTCGGCAGGGGCAAGCGGCTTCAAGAGCCGGGTCATTTCATCCAGTGCCCAGCGCAGGTTGATCGCGGTGGGCCGCGTCTCGTGCAGCAACTCATAGGTTTCCGACAGCGAAGCGTCCGAGGGGTCCTCGGCCATCTGCACCGCCACGCCATAGGCCGCCGTCGCCCCGATCAGCGGCGCGCCGCGCACCCACATGTCGCGGATCGCATCAGCGAAGTCCTTTCGGTTGCTCAGGCTTGCGATCCGAAGCTCATGCGGCAGCCAGCGCTGGTCGATGATCTTGACCGTGCCATCCGCCTCGCGCCAGATGGAGCGGTAATGGGTTCCGTCGATCTTCATGGCCCTTGTGGTCCCCTGTGCTTGCGTTTGCGGTCTTTTGGCCGATTGCGGCGGGCTGCGAAAGGCGGCTCCTCGCCTCACGCGGTTTCGGCCAGATGCGCGGCGCAGCCCCTGAGCGCGGCGAAATCGTCGGTGATTGTGGCGATCGCGAAATTCTCCATCAGCCCCGACAACCGGCCCTTGGCGCGGAAGCTGTCGTCCAGACCCAGCCGCGCCAGATGCGGGGTCATCGCGCGTGCGACGCCCCCGATCAGGTAGATGCCGCCATAGGGCAGATGGTGCAGGGCCAGGTCGCCCGCAACCCGGCCCAGCATCGCGGTGTAGCTGCGCAGCGCCAGTTCGGCCGCCGGATCGCCGGGCGCGGCGGCAATGATCGCGGGCCCCTCCAGCCGCCGCGTCGCGCCCGCCCGCGCCGTCACCCATCCGTATAGCGTTGCCAGCCCGCGCCCGGCCAGCACATCCTCGACCGCGGCAAAGCCATCCTCGCCGGCGGCGAAGCGGGCCAGCGACAGGTCATCCTCGCTGGCCACGGGCAGGCTGACATGGCCGGCCTCGTTTGCGGTGACCAGCCTGCCCGTCGGGGTGCGGTGAACGACCGTGACATTGACCCCGGTTCCCAGTCCGATCACAAGCCGCACGCCGCCCGGCGCGCGCGGGCCATCCAGCACCGGGACCAGCGCGTCTGGCTCAAGCTGGTCCAGCGCATGGCCCTGCGCCTGAAGATCATTCAACAGCCGCACCCGGTCCGCCCCGGTGACGCGCGCGATATCGGCCGCGTCGATCGACCAGTCCAGGTTGGTCAACCGCCCGCGCCCGCCCTGAACCGGCCCGGCCAGTGCGGCACACGCGCCGTCGATCCGGGGGCTGCCTGCCTCGGCCAGAAAGCGCATCAGGACAGAGCAAAGCCCGTCGAAACCGTCGTTGCGATAGCGCCGGATGCTGTCCTCGATGATGGCCGGCCCCTCGGCCAGTGCGGCGCGGGTATTGGTGCCGCCGATATCCACGACAAGCCGGGTCATGCGGCCTCGGTGCAGGGCAGGGAGCGGGGGGTGCTCGCGGTCATGGCGCGCAGGTTCGGCGGGGCGGGGGGCTGCGTCAAGCGCCGATCGCGGCGCGGTGGCACCTTGCGGATCGGCGCGGCCCCGGCCAAGCTGGGCATGGCAGGACAGGCAGGGCACCTTGAAGGGAGAGCGGATATGACCGGACGGATGGGCCGCGCGGTGGCGGTGCTGGCGATGGTGGCAGCCCTTGGCGGCTGCGTCCAGAACGGGGCGCCTTCGGGGCCGGTGCCGTCGGGCATCTCGCCGGTTGCCACGGGCAGCGTCCATAGCGGCATGATCGGCGCGGTGGTGCAGCCGGGCGGCGCAGCGTTGCCGGGCTGGGCGCCGGAACTTTCCGATGGCACCTTCCGCGCGGCACTGGAAAACGCGCTGCGCCAGGCGCGCATCATGGCGCCGGGCGGGGTGCGGACGCTCGAGGCAACGGTTCTTCAGGTCGACCAGCCGCCCAGCGAGACCTCGACCACCAAAGTCGTGCTGACCGTGCATTACCTGCTGCGCGATGTCACAGGCCGGCCGGTTCTCGAACGCCGCGTGACCTCGGGTTATACCGCCACCATCGCGCAGGCAGTGCAGGGGGTGGACCGTCTGCGCGTGGCCCGCGAAGGGGCGATGCGGCAGAACATCGACGTGCTGCTGCGCGAGTTCGGCAGTGCGAGTGCCGACGCCGCGTATTGAAAGCCTTGGCCTGCAAGCAGAAACCGCCTCTTTCCCGGGCGTTGCGTGGCAGAGCCGCCGCGTTGGCGGGCAGACCTCCGTCGTCCGGTATCGCGGCGCTTGCACCGGCTTGACCCTGGCGCCCGGCACCTGAAAAAAATGACCACGCATCACCGCGCGGAGCGTTGCCCCGCGCCCGAACAGGAAAACCCTGTCATGCCCATGCCCGCCTATCGCTGCGACGCCTGTGGAGCCCGACTGCGAATTGCTGATGCGCCCCGGCGATCTGCCGCCGGTCTGCCCGGGCTGCGGCAGCGGAGATCTGCGGCAGACGCTGTCGCGCGTGGCCCAGGCCGGCAAGACCGGCGCGCTGATCGCGGGCGCGCGCCGACTTGCCGCAAGGGACGGCCATTTCAGCAATTACGCCAAGACCGAGCGGCCCGGCCGCAGCTGACGGGCGGGGCCGGGCAATCTGCGCTCACGTTCGCGTCAACGCCTTGGTGGGAACGACGAAAAGCGATTGGCGCGCGGCGCCTTGGCGTCTAGAACATCTCCATGGTCATAGAACTCGGTCACTTCGCCCTTACGCTCGCCCTCGCCATCGCGCTGGTGCAGGCCGTCATTCCCCTGATCGGCGCCCACAAGGGCTGGAGCGGCTGGATGGCCATGGCCGAACCCGCCGCCACCGCGCAATTCCTGCTGACCGCGTTCAGCTTCGGCGCGCTGACCTATGCCTTCGTCACCTCGGATTTCTCGGTCAGCCTGGTGGTCAGCAACTCGCACACGCTGAAGCCGATGCTTTACAAGGTGACGGGCGTCTGGGGCAACCACGAGGGATCGATGCTTCTGTGGGTGCTGATCGTGACGCTGTTCGGTGCCATGGCCGCCTGGTTCGGCGGCGGGCTGCCGCCCGGCTTGCGCGCGCGGGTGCTGGCGGTGCAATCGGCGATTTCGGCGGCGTTCTTCGCCTTCGTGCTGTTCACCTCGAACCCGTTTACCCGGATGCAGGCAATCCCCTTCGACGGGCGCGACCTGAACCCGCTTTTGCAGGATCCGGGCCTCGCCTTCCACCCGCCCTTTCTCTATCTGGGATATGTCGGCCTTTCGATCTGCTTCTCCTTCGCGGTCGCCGCGCTGATCGAGGGGCGGGTCGATGCCGCCTGGGGGCGCTGGGTGCGGCCCTGGACGCTGGCGGCTTGGGTTTTCCTGACCATCGGCATCGCGCTTGGATCTTGGTGGTCCTATTACGAGCTGGGCTGGGGTGGGTTCTGGTTCTGGGATCCGGTGGAGAATGCCAGCTTAATGCCTTGGCTGATCTCGGCCGCGCTGCTGCACTCGGCCATCGTGGTGGAAAAACGCGAGGCGTTGAAAAGCTGGACGATCCTGCTGGCCATCGTGGCCTTCGGCTTCTCGCTGATCGGCGCCTTCATCACGCGCTCGGGGATCATCACCTCCGTGCATGCCTTCGCCTCGGACCCCGATCGGGGGATGTTCCTGCTGCTGATCCTGGGCGTGTTCATGGGCGGCGCCCTGACGCTTTATGCCGCCCGGGCCAGCGCGATGGAAGCAAAGGGCGTCTTCAGCACCGTCAGCCGGGAATCGGCTCTGGTGTTCAACAACATCCTGCTCGCGGTCTCGGCCTTCGTGGTCTTCGTTGGCACGATCTGGCCGCTCTTTGCCGAAATGGCCTTTGACCGCAAGCTGTCGGTCGGCGCGCCATTCTTCAACATGGCCTTCACGCCCTTCATGGTGGCTCTCGCGCTGCTGCTGCCGATCGGCTCGACGCTTCCGTGGAAACGCGGACGACTCGGTCGGGCGATGAGCACGCTACTGCCCGCGATGGGGCTGGCCCTCGCGATCGGCGCACTTGCCTGGTCGATGCAGACCGGGCGCAGCGCACTCGGCCCCGCGGGGCTGGCGCTTGGCACCTGGCTCATCAGCGGTGCGGTGGTCGATCTGTGGCTTCGGGCGGGGCGTGCGGGTCTCGCGGACAGGCTGCGCCGTATCGCGCGGCTTCCCCGCGCCGATTGGGGCAAGTCGGTCGCCCATGCCGGTGTCGGCATCACCATGATCGGGGTCGCGGGCGTCATGGCCTGGGAGATCGAGGATATCCGCGTCGCCCAGATCGGCGACCGGTTCGAAGTGGGCGGCTACGGCATCAGCTTCGAGAATGTCGAGGATGTGCAGGGGCCGAACTACATCTCGACCATGGCGACGATGGGCGTCTGGCGCGGCGAGACACGCATCGCGACGCTGACGCCGGAAAAACGGGTCTATCCCGTGGCCCGCATGCCGACCACCGAGGCGGCGCTCGATATCGGCTTCTTCCGCGATGTCTATCTGGTGATCGGCGACCCGCAGGAAAATGGCGGCTGGGCGGTGCGCAGCTACATCAAGCCCTTCGCAAACTGGATCTGGGGCGGGGCGATCATCATGGGACTGGGCGGGCTTCTGAGCCTCAGCGACCGACGCGTGCGGGTTGCCGCAGGCGCGCGTCGGGAAGGCGGTGCAACGCCGCTTCCGGCTGAGTGAGGGCAGGCGCATGCTGAAGCGGCTTTGCGTGATCCTGGTGGTGGTATTCGCCCAGACCACGCTTTCTACCGGTCCGGTCCGGGCCCTCGACCCGTCCGAACTTCTGGCGGACCCCGCGCTCGAAGAGCGCGCGCGCGAATTGTCACAGGGCCTGCGCTGCCTCGTCTGCCGCAACGAGAGCATAGACGATTCAAACGCCGAATTGGCCAGAGACCTGCGCCGCATCGTGCGCGAGCGGCTGGTTTCGGGCGACAGCGACGCCGAAGTCCTGGACTATGTCGTTGGCCGCTACGGCGAATTCGTCCTGCTCAAGCCGCCCGCGACCGGGGTGAACCTGATGCTTTATTTCGCGGGTCCCGCGATGCTGGGTCTTGGTCTGCTGGTGGCCGTCTTCTACATCCGCGCCCGCCGCGAGCGCGGGACCGGCCCGGACGAGCACCTCAGCGCCGAGGAGCAGGCCCGGCTCAGGCAGATCGTGGGCGACTGACGCGTCGCGCGGCCCTGCAAGCCTGTGCTTTCCCCTTCTTCTGGCCGGAAATATCCCGGGGGGAGTCCGCAAGGACGGGGGGCAGCGCCCCCCTGCGCCGGTCACGCCTCAGGCATCGGCCGGGATGAGTCCAAGCCCACGCAGATAGATGTCGATGCCGGTTTCCAGCAGTTCCTCGGCCGGGGAGGGCACGCGGGCCCCGGGGGCGCTGCGGGTGTAGAGTTCCACAACGCCATGGCTCATCGCCCGGATATGGGCCGAGACCATCGCCACGGGCGGCCGCTTTGCCTCGGGGATATGGCGCGAGAGGTCGCGCGCGGCGCGTTCCAGGACCGCGCTCGCCCGGCTCGCCATAGTGCACAGATCGGGATCGGCGTTCAGCGTCAGGCCCGATTCGAACATCGCCGTATAATGGCCGGGGAATTTCCGGGCAAAGGCGAGATAGGCCCGGCCCGTCGCCGAAAGGCCTGCCAGGGCAGAGGGCTGGCCGCTTTCATAGGCATGTTCCATCAGCTCCCCGAAGATGGCAAAGCCCTGGCGCGCGCATTCCGCGATCAGGTCCTCGCGGCCCGCGAAATGGCGGTAGACGGCGGCGGGTGTCACGCCTGCGGCCCGCGCCGCTTCGGTCAGGGTGAAGCCCTGGGGGCTTTTCTCGCGGATCAGAACCAGCGCGGCCTCGACCAGCGCCTGGCGCAGGTTGCCATGGTGATAGCCACGTTTAGACATCCCAGATCTCGGGGCCACCGCAGATCCTTGGATCGGGGGCGCCGACCACGGCGATGTCCTTGCCTGCGTAATCGACCCGCGTCAGCACCAGCCGTATCGCCGCAAGCCGCGCGCGCGACTTGTCGTCGGCGCGGATCACCGTCCAGGGCGCGGGACCGGTATGGCTGCGCGCAAAGGTGTCGCGGATCGCGGCGGTGTAGCTATCCCAGCGCTTCAACCCCTCGACGTCGATCCAGGACACCTTCCATTGCTTGAGCGGATCGTTCTCGCGCTTGAGGAAACGGCGCAATTGCTCCGCCCGGCCCACGTTCAGCCACAGCTTGATCAGCACGATGCCCTCGTCGACCAGCATCTTTTCGAATTCCGGCACCTGGGCAAAGAAATGCTCGCGCTCGTCCGGAGTGCAGAAGCCGAAGACATGTTCGACCACCGCGCGATTGTACCAGGACCGGTCGAAGAAAACGAGTTCGCCACCCGCAGGCAGGTGCGGGATGTAGCGCTGGAAATACCATTCGGTCTTCTGTCGGTCAGACGGCGCGGGCAGGGCGACCAGACGCGCAATGCGCGGGTTCAGGTTCTCGCGGAAGCGCTTGATCGTGCCCCCCTTGCCGGCGGCGTCGCGGCCTTCGAAGACGATGGCGACGCGCTTGCCGGTGGCCTTGATATCGGCCAGCATCTTGACCAGCTCGATCTGAAGGGACTGAAGCTCGACCAGATATTTGGCCTCGGCCATTCGCTTGCGATAGGGATAGCTGTCGGACAGGATGTCGCCCTTGCCGGCGGTCTCGATCGCCTTGCGGATCACCTCCGGGGCCTTGTCGCGGTAGAACTTGGTGATCGCACCGTCGAATGGCAGGTCCTTCATCGGTCCCTCCGCTGCGGTTTCGGCCAGTATGGCGATCAGGCGCGAGCGTGCAATCCGGCGCGGGCGGCGGCGCGGTCGATGGCGGCCAGCGTCGCGGCGGGGGCGGCATGGTGGGGCATGTGGCCTATGCCGGGCAATTCGGTCAGTCGGAAGGCCCGCAGCCGGGGCGCCAGCGCGCGGGAATGAACGTCGATCGAGACCGCGTTGTCGGCGGTGCCATGCAGGATCTCGACCGGCAGTCGCAGCTCCGGGTAGCGGTCGTTCATCGCCTCAAGCTGCGGTTTCAGGATTTCGACCTGGCGCGCGCTGGTGCGCAGCGTCTCGGGGCGCAGGGCAAGCTCGATCCCCACATAGTCGGTATAGCCCGCGGGCGGGCGTTGCGGGGCAAAGAATCGCGCGACAGCGCGTTCGGCACGCGCCCGGGTGGCCAGCGCCGAGACCACGGCGCTGCCCAGCCCGCTGGAGGCAACCGTGTAGAAGCGCGGCAACTCGCCCGGCCAGGGCATCGTCACCCCGGCCAGCGTGACCACGCCTGCCGCGCGGTCCGGATGGTTCAGCGCCCAGGCCATCGCGACCGCAGCGCCATAGGAATGGCCGACGATGATGGCCCGGCGGATGCCCAGCATCGCGGCGGCGGCGTCAAGCTGGGCGGCCTGTTCGGCCGGGGTCTCGCCGCGATTGTTCAGCGTCTGGGAATGGCCAAGGCCCGGCCGGTCGAAGGCGACGACACGGTAGCGCCGCGCCAGACGCCCGCTCAGCGAAAAGGTGAAGTCGCGCAGATTGGCCGAGGCGCCATGGATCAGGATCACCGCCGGGCCGCGTCCCTCGTCCTGGGCATGCACGATCCGCCCGCGCACCCGCATCAATTGCCCGGTGGGCGGATAAAGCTGCGCAGCCCGGTCAGGCGCTTCGGGCCGGTCCTGTGCGGCGGGGCTGGCGCAGGCGCTCAGAACCGAAGCGGCCATCAGGCCGGTAAAGGCGCGTCTGGTCGGCTTCATGGCGATCTCCCTTACAGGGGACATAGCGGCCGGGGCAGGCGGGTCCACCGGGTTCAGGCGTTATCGAGCAGCCCCGCGCGCCGCGCCGCGCGCGCGATCGCGGCGACGGCCGCCTCGGGGCGGGCGTGGTGGGGCATGTGCCCTACGCCATGCAGCTCGATCAGGTTCGCGCTTGGCACGCGGGCTGCCAGCGGCCGGGAGTGGACCTCGATCGGCACGATCCTGTCGGCAGTGCCGTGCAGGATCTCGATCGGCATCCTCAACTCGCCATAACGCGCGGCCATCGCGCGGATATGGGGTTTCAACCCATTCACCTGCCGCGTATTGGCGCGCAGGCTGTCGGGGCGCAGCGAAAGTTCAATGCCGATATGTTCGGCATAGCCCTCGGGCACCGGATCGGGATCGAAGATCCTCTCGATGGTCTGATGCGCCAGCGCGCGCGGCGCGAAGGCCGAGATCAACGGGATCACCACCGCCGCGCCGAAATCCGTGGAGGCGATCATATACCACGGCCCCAGCCCGCCTTGCCAGGGCATCGCGGCGCCCGCCAGCGACACCACCGCCGCCGCGCGGGCGGGATGGTCCAGCGCCCAGGCCAGCGCCACCGAGCCGCCGAAGGAATGGCCGACAAGCACCGCGGGACCAAGCCCGAGCCGGACCGCCGCCCGTTCAAGGATCTCGGCCTGTTCGAACGGGCTTTCGCCATCCGGGTGCAGCTGATCGCTATGGCCCAGCCCCGGGCGGTCGAACGCGGTCACGCGGAAGCATTCGGCCAGCCGCCCCATCAGGTCGAAGGTGAAATCCCGCGTGTTTCCGCCCGCCCCGTGCAGCAGGATCACGTCCGGGCCCGAACCTTCCTGATGGGCATGCACGCGGGTGCCGTCGATGTCCAGAACCTGGCCCGTGGGCATGTAGCGGTCATGCATTCTCAGGCGGTCCCGATCCGGTCGATGTCATAGGGGGTCGTCTGGTAGATCTGGTTGATCCAGTTGCCGTAAAGCAGATGTGCATGGCTGCGCCAGCGGTTCTGCGGCGCCTTTGCCGGATCGTCGCCGGGATAGTAGTTCACCGGCACTTTGATCGGCGTGCCATTCGCCACATCGCGGTCATATTCCTGTTTCAGCGTGTCGCTGTCGTACTCGAAGTGATTGAAGATATAGAGCGCGCGATGCGCCGCATCCTCGATCAGGCAGGGCCCGACCTCGTCGCTGCCCAGAAGCGTCACCAGCCCCGGCACCGCGTCGATCTCGGCCTGGCGCATCTCGGTCCAGCGGCTGACGGGGATCACGAAATCGTCCGAGAACCCGCGTAGAAAGGGCGAGGTCGGCATCAGGTTGCGGTGCCGGAAACAGCCGAACGCCTTGTGTTCCAGCATGTGCTTTTCGACGCCATGGAAATGATAGATCATCGCCATACCGCCCCAGCAGACGCCGAAGGTGGAATGGACATGGGTCTGGGTCCAGTCCATTACACGGACAAGCTCATCCCAATAGGTGACCTGCGGAAAGGGCAGATGCTCGATGGGGGCGCCGGTGATGATGAAGCCGTCGAATTTCTCGCCGCTCGCGGCGACCTCGGCAAAAGGGCGGTAGAACGCCTCCATATGCTCGGCCGCGGTATTCTTGGCCTGGTGCCCGGTCATCCGGATCAGGTAAAGTTCGATCTGTAGCGGCGTGGCACCGATCAGCCGGGCGAATTGCGTCTCGGTCTGGATCTTCTTGGGCATCAGGTTCAGCAGGCCGATGCGCAGGGGCCGGATGTCCTGACGCGCCGCCGCCTCCTCGCCCATCACCATCACGCCCTCGCGCGTCAGCACGTCATAGGCGGGCAGCGAGGTGGGGATCTTGATCGGCATCGGGCGGGCCTTTCCGGAAGACGCGGAGACGACAGATAGGCGGCTTCTCAGCGGGCCTCAAGGGCGCGGGCGACCAGTTCGACGAAGTCCGCGGGGCTGGTGACCCTTGCCACATCCCGGGCGGCGACCTTGACGCCCCAGTTGCGCGCCATCGCCGCGTAGCGCGGCTGACGGTGGGCCAGCGCGCGGGCATAGGTCCAGCGCACGAAGGCATCGGGATCGACCTCCGGCTCGGTCAGGCCGGTTTCGTCCAGATAGGCCGCCCAGGTCGCGTGCAGGAAATCGGGCTGGTAATACATCGGCTTGGGCGCGCGGTCGAAACGCGCGACCAGATCGGCGGTGTGTGCGTCGGAGCCCTCGATCCAGACCAGCAGCAGGTTGCGCGCAAGCGTCGTCAGCACCTCGTCCTCGGGGTTCTCGGGGTCCACCACCTCGCAGACCGACCCGCCCGAGTCGCAGACGAAGTTGCCGTAGCCGTAAAGCTCCTCGGCCCGCTCGATGAAGCGCGGGGTGTCCAGCAGGGCGCTGATCTCGGCGGCGCGGTGCTGTTCCTGCCGGCGCATGTATTCGGCAAAGCTCAGCCCGCCCTTTTCCGCCGCGCCGGGCTTGCCCAGATAGGTCGAAAGCGGTGCCAGATTGTCGAAGGTGATGTTCGAGGCGATAAAGACGCTGTCGGTCAGCAGCAATTCGCGCAGCAGCGGCACCTTCATCGCCTCGCGCTTGAAATTGTCGGCGATCAGCTCGCCCATGTAGCGGGTGCCGATGCGGTAATCAACCGAGTAGTGGAACCAGTCGCCCCGCGCGCGCAGCATGTTCGAGACATGGGTCTTGCCCAGCCCCGACATCCCGAACAGAAGCACCCGCTTGCGCGGCGCCGAACGCCACTCTGCCGCCGACTCGTAGATCATGCCTTGCCGCCCTTGCCGAACGGGCATCTGGTAGCGGGCGGGCGGGGAGCGGTCAAACGAAACCGCCCGGACGTGCCGGGCGGTGGCAGGACAGGGCAGGAGGGCCGCTCAGAACGAGTAGCCGACGCGCAGCCCGAAGCCCCAGCCGTAGTTGCCTGAAAAGTCGCCATCTATCCCGCGGGTCGTCGCATCGCCGATATCGACATAGCGCAGGCCGCCGGTGATCTTCGCCGGACCGTTCGTGTAGGTGAGCGCCAGGCCCGCCGACTTGAACCCATCCGTGGGACCCAGATTGCCGGTCACATTGCCCTTGGTCTCTTCGTAGGCGAGCAGAACCGCGCCGGACCAGTTGTCGTTGAACTTGCGGCCCAGCCCCAGATTGTAGGTGATGACATCGTCAGTGTAGAAAACGAGAGCATTGCCATAGACGTTGCGGTATTCGTCGGGGTCGATCGTGAACTCGGTCCAGTTCACCCAGCGAACCGAGCCGAACAGCAGCGTGTCGGCCGCGATGCCGGTCTGGAACTCCAGGTTGATCGATTCCGGGATCTCGGTCTTGAAGGTGCTTTCGACGACGATGCCGCCCGTCGACGGGCCGCTTTCAGCGGCATCGAACGTGTGGTTGATCGCAGAATTGTAGGTCAGCGCCACCCGCGCTGCAATCTCCGGCTTTTCCCATGCGATCCCCAGAACATAGCCGAAATCCGTCTCTTTCGAGGTCTCAAGCGTGTAGGGGTTCGGGTTGAGTGCCGGGAACGGCAGATTGACCGTCCCGGATGTCCTCAGCGCGCGCAACCCGCCGATCAGGCTGAGATTGTTGTCGAACCTGTACCGGGCCAGTGCTGTCACAGCGGTCGCGTCAAGTTCGGCCGTGGTGCCCGCGACCGGGTAGCCCGTGCCGGACCGGTAGTCGACATCCGCGCCGATCGGCTGGTCGAGGATCAGCGCGAGATCCAGCGACGGGGTAAGAGCCTGCTTGTAGCCCAGCGAAAAGGTGTTGTAGCCGGGCGCCATGTCGCCGGAAGCAAACCCTCCGATGATCGGGCTGGCCACGCCAGACACCTTGGCGTCGAATGTGCTGAAACTCAGCTCCGCATAGGTGCCCGGCTCGAACAGGATGCCGACCGACTGGGTCGAGCGCTCGACGCCTCCGGCATGGGCGCTGCCGATCCCCATGGCGGTCAGGACGCCCCCCGTCACCACGTTTTTCATTTTCCCTCCCCACGAAACGTCGCGCCCGTTGACGGTAGTGTGACGGGCCGCTTTCGGTCAATTGCGAACGCCGCCTTAATCGCGCCGGGTAATGCCTTGCCGCAAAGCGTGTCACCGCGGATGCAGTTCCGTCCTCAGGTTGAGAAGGTTCGCCGCCAGGATCACCGCAGCGCCCAGGAACACCGCCGCGTCCGGCGGCTCGCCGTAAAGCAGCATGCCGACCACGGCGATCACCGGCAGGCGCAGGAAATCGAGCGGCATCACGATGATCGCGGGTGCGACCATGAGCGCGCTGGTCAGGCAGTAATGCGCCATCAGCCCGGCCACCCCCAGCACCGCAAACGGCACCCATGCGGCGGCCGAGGGCCAGGCGATCTGGCCGTCGATCCCGGCGCAGACCAGCCCCATTCCTGCCTGCATCACCGTCAGCCAGAACAGGATCGACACGATCGATTGCGTGGCCGTCAGCCGCTTGGTGAACAGCGCCGACCCCGCAAAGCCCAGCGCCGCCCCCAGCGCGGCCAGTGCGCCGGGTTCCAGCACCATGGGGTCGGGCCGCGCGACGATCAGGAACCCGGCAAAGCCCGTCAGCGCCGCAAGCGCGCGGGCCCGCGTCAACCGCTCGCCCAGGGTCAGCGCGGCCAGAAGCGCGACCCAGAGCGGCGCGTTGAATTCCATGGCGAAGACCTGCGCCAGCGGGATCAGCGCCAGAGCAAGAAACCAAAGATTCTGCCCGGTGAAGTGAAAGACATTGCGGACGAAATGCAGGCTCAGCCTCTGGCGCGACACTTCGCCCAGCCGCCCCGCCAGCCCCGCGAGGCCGACCACCAGCACGATCCCGATCACCGAACGGTAGAGCATCAGCTCGAACGTATCGAGTTCCACCGACATCGCCCGCCCGGCCAGCGCCATCGACGAGAAGGACAGGATCGCCCCGGTCATCCACAGCGCAGCGCGAGGGATGTCCGGGCCGCGCGCCGGAAGGCTCACTCCCACTCGATGGTGCCGGGCGGCTTCGACGTGATGTCGTAGGTGACCCGGTTGATACCCTTGATCTCGTTGATGATCCGGGTTGCCGTCTCGGACAGGAAGTCATGGGTGAAGGGATAGTAATCAGCGGTCATGCCATCCACCGACGTCACGGCGCGCAGCGCGCAGGCGTAATCATAGGTCCGCCCGTCGCCCATCACGCCGACGGTGCGCACGGGCAGAAGTACGACGAAGGCCTGCCAGATCTGGTCGTAAAGCCCGTGGCGGCGAATCTGGTCGATATAGACCGCATCTGCCTTGCGCAGGATCGCCAGCTTTTCGCGGGTGATCTCGCCGGGGCAGCGGATCGCGAGGCCGGGGCCGGGAAAGGGATGGCGGCCGATGAAGCTGGCGGGCAACCCCAGTTCATGGCCCAGCGTGCGCACCTCGTCCTTGAACAGCTCGCGCAGCGGCTCGACCAGCTTCAGACCCATCTTCTCGGGCAACCCGCCCACATTGTGATGCGACTTGATCGTGACCGAGGGGCCGCCCGAAAAGCTGACCGACTCGATCACATCGGGGTAGAGCGTCCCCTGCGCCAGGAATTCGGCGCCGCCAACCTCGGCCGCGTGTTTCTGGAAGACGTCGATGAACAGCTTGCCGATGGTCTTGCGCTTCACCTCGGGGTCGGAAACGCCGCCGAGCGCGCCAAGGAACAGGTCGCTTTCATCGGCATGGATCAGCGGGATGTTGTAATTGTCGCGGAACATCGCGACGACCTCTGCTGCCTCGTTCTGGCGCAACAGGCCGTGATCGACGAAGACGCAGGTCAGCTGGTCGCCGATCGCCTCGTGGATCAGCACGGCGGCCACGGACGAATCCACGCCGCCGGACAACCCGCAGATCACCTTGGCATCGCCCACCTGTGCACGGATCTTCGCGATCGCTTCCTCGCGATAGGCGCCCATGGTCCAGTCGCCGCGGAACCCGGCAAGGCGGATGAAATTCTCGTACAGCGTCCGACCGTTCGGGGTGTGATGCACCTCGGGGTGGAACTGCACGGCATAGAAGCGGCGCGCGGGATCGGCGGTGATCGCGAAAGGCGCCCCGGGCGAGGTACCCAGAACCTGGAAACCCGGCGCAATTTCAGCGACATGGTCGCCATGGCTCATCCAGACCTGCTCGCGCCCGCCCTGGAACCAGCCGGACAGGAACTCGTCGCCCCGGCCCGCCTGTTCGACATAGGCGCGGCCGAATTCCGCGGTGGCATGTTCGCCCGCCTCGACCCGGCCGCCGAGGTCCTGCATCATCACCTGCTGGCCATAGCAGATGGCGAGGATCGGCACGCCCAGCCCATAGACCGATTGCGGCGGGCGCGGACTGCCCGCGCGCATCACCGAATCCGGACCGCCCGAGAAAATCACGGCCCTTGGTGCGAAATCCGCAAGGAAGCTGTCGGTGACCTTCTGGTAGGGATGGATTTCACAATAGACATTCAACTCGCGCAGCCGACGCGCGATGAGCTGGGTCACCTGAGAGCCGAAATCGATGATGAGGAGGCGATCATGCTGGGTCATGGCCGACTGATAGGCCCGGGCGGGAGCCTGCGCAAGCCCGCGCCGAGCCATCAATGGCGCGACGCCGCAGCGCGGCGACGGAACTCAAGGGATGTCGCACGTGGCGCAGGATGGGGCGAAAACCGTCCGGCGCAAAGCGCGCCTCTTGCGCCAGATGAGCGCGCGGCGGACCGGGCCAGCGACGGGAGAAGGGCATGGGCGAAGCGGTAGAGCGGGACACGCGCAGCCGTGGCGGCGGTGGGGCAGCGCGCCGGGCGGCGCGCACCGTCCTGTCGGTCGAGACCGCGCGCTTCATCGAGCGCAACATTCCCGGATCGAGGATTTCCGCCGCTTCGTGCGGCTGGGCCAGATGTCGAAATGGCTGCACCATTCCGGCGGCACGGTCTGCGAGCCGACCGATATGGCCGTGAACAAGCGCCGCCTCGACATGCTGCTCGCGCATGTGACGCTGTCGGACAAGCCGTTCATGGGCTCGGTCACCGAACCCTCGCGCGCGCGGGATCCCGTCGAGATGTGCGAGATCCTGTTCGGACGGGAGTTTGTCGCACAGAACGCCGTGATGACCTCGCTCATCAACATCAACTCTCCGCTGACCTTCGACCCCACGATGATGGGTGCGCTCGAGGTCCATGCCGCGGCGAACCAGGCCTGCATCGTCTCGCCCTTCATCGTCGGCGGCGCGATGGCGCCGGTGTCGGTCGCGGGCACACTGACCCGGGTTCTGACCGAGGTGCTGGCGGGTGTGGCCTATTCCCAGCTGATCCGGCCCGGTGTGCCGGTGATCTTTGGGGCCTTCGTGACCTCGATCGACATGAACTCCGGCGCGCCCACCTTCGGCACGCCCCAGGCCAGCCAGATCCTGTTCGGCGCGGGCCAGCTGGCCCGACGGCTGGGGCTGCCGTTCCGGTCGGGCGGGGGCTTGTGCGGGTCAAAACTGCCCGATGCGCAGGCGGCCTGCGAGTCGGCCAACACGCTGAATAGCGCGCTGCTGGCTGGGAGGCGGGCTGGTCGCGAGCGTCGAGAAATTCGTGATGGACGCCGACCAGTTGGGCGCGCTTTACAGGCTGGCCGAGGGGGTGACGTTGGACGTCCAGGCACAGGCGATGGACGCATTGGCCGAAGTGGGAGCGAGCGGCCATTTTCTGGGCTGCGCCCATACTCGGGCGCCTTTCAAGGAGGCGTTCTGGCGGTCCGATCCGCTCGATTACAAGCCCTTCGAGACCTGGGACGAGGAAGGCGCGCGCGACACCGTCAGCCTGGCGGCCGACCGGGCGAAGGCGATGCTGGGGCGCCATCAGCCGCCGGCCATGGACGAAGGCGTGCGCGAGACTCTGGACAGCTATGTGGCACGCCGCAAGAAGGAGATGCCAGACGCCTTCATGTAAGCTCCCGCAGGTCGTCAGCTCAGGCCGCCAATCGCTCGGGGTAGGCTGCGGCCAGCGTGCGGGCTTCGGCCATCAGAGCGATCAGGACCTCGATATGGCGAGCGTAGGAATACCCGGCATCGCCGCGGCAGCGGCGCTCGTCCATGCCGGCTTCGATTTCGATCAGCCGGTCGATCACCGCGGCCGGGTTCGAATGCCGATGCCCCGGAAGCAGCCGGGCAAGGTCGCGGTCGCGACGATAATCGGCCAGGCCGAAGCGTGCGGCCTGGACCATCAGGCGAGGGCGGCGGAGCCGGGAGAGCTCGGTGGTAAACCGGGTCATTTCAAAACCTCCGATATGTCGTTCGAAGGCAGAATTGCACAACCCTGACGGGTGTTGCGTCTCTGTGAAAAACTGCGTACGGAGGTTTCATGAATCTTTACCGTTTAGAAACAATACTAAGCATCGCGACGTTTGTTAACCGAACGGTAACTAATTCAACCTTGGATTGCATTCGACCTTGGGGGCGAAAGACCCGTCCGGGTGCATCAGGATCAGGAGAAAGCCGCGATATGGATTGCGTCTCACCGTCGGAAACCGCCCCGGCCTGGCTGCCGAATGCGGCGCGCTTGTATCTTGCTCATACCGAGGGGGGCTGTTCGCTGCGTGAACTCGCGCGCATGGAAGGCTGTCATCCTTCGACCGTCCTCCGCCAGATCCGGCGGGTCGAGACGCGGCGCGACGATCCCCTCGTCGATGAGGCCCTCACCCGGCTGGGTGCCCAGGCCCGGACGGCCCGGTCGCGAAAGGAGACCCCCCCGATGACCGCCACGATCCGCGTGGACCGGCCGACAGCGGACGATCCGACGATCCAGCGAGAGGCCCGCCGCATCCTGCGCCGCCTGAACGAGCCCGGCGCCTTTCTTGCCGTCGCGCATGACATGGAAAAGGCCGCGGTCCTGCGCGAAGGTCCGGATGGCCATACCAGCCGCGTCGCCGTCGTGGAGCGTTCGGTGGCCGAGGTCTTTGCGCTGAGGGACTGGATCGGCTGCCGCACCCGCGGGCGCGTCACGATCTACGAGATCACGTCGGCCGGTCGTGCCGCGTTGAAGCGCATTCTCGCCGGGGACGAGGCCCGCCAATCCGGACAGGCCGAAGCCGGATCGCCCTATGGCGATCAGCATCGCGACTGGGAGACGGCAACCGACGAAAAGGCCGAGCGCATCCGCTACAACCGCGCCGAGTCGCCGCTGTCCATCCTCGGACGGCGCCGCGACAAGGACGGCAAGCCGTTCCTTGCGCCCGATCTCGTCGCGGCGGGCGAGCGGCTGCGCGAGGATTTCGAGATATCCCAGATGGGACCGCGGATCGCGCAGAACTGGGAACGTTTCCTGACCGGCGGCCAGCGCGGCGGGTTCCAGCCCGGTTCGGGGCCGCTCAACGGCCCGACGGATGCGCGCGAACGCGTGGTTTCGGCGCTGCGTGATCTCGGGCCGGGTCTGGGCGACGTGGTCCTGCGCTGCTGCTGCTTTCTCGAGGGGATGGAGCAGGTGGAGGACCACATGGGCTGGTCCGCGCGGTCGGGCAAGATCGTGTTGCGGATCGCGCTGCAGCGGCTCAAGCTGCATTACGAACGTCTCGGCGAGGATGCCGGACTGATCGGCTAGGCGCCGGCCCCCACCACCATCCCCACGACATAGGCGACCACCGCGCAGACACCGCCCACCAGCATCGTCTCGCCGACCGACCGCCCAAGGCCCAGCCCGGTCGCGTTCCAACGCAACAGCCCCAATGCGCCCAACGCGCAGATCGTCGCGCCAATCGACAGCACGAAGGTCGGCGGCTCGGCAGGGAGCAGGAAATAGGGCACCAGCGGCACGATTCCGAAGACCACGAAGGACAGGAAGGTAAACAGCCCGTTGATTGCCGGGTTGTCCTGGTCAGGATGGCCCATCCCGTTCTCGTAACGCATCAGCATCTCTGCCGTCATGTCGGGCGTGCGCGTGATGATCGCGGCGGCCGAATCGGCATCGGTGGGCGACAGCCCGCGGCCCCGCAGAAGACCGGCAAGCCGCGCGCGTGCCTCGGCCGGGTCATGGCGGATCGCGGCGATCCTGCGGGCCTTCTGGGCGCCGTAAAGGTCCCGCTGGGCCCTTCCCGAAAGAAACTCGCCGAGGCCCATCGAGACGGCATCTGCCAACAGGTTGGCCATTCCGAACACCAGAACCGCCACCGCACCGATCTGGGCGACGCCATCGGCATGCGCGCCCGCAAAGCCCGCCACCACGGCAAAGGTGGTGACGATCCCGTCATTCCCGCCATAGACGATCTGCTTGAGGAATTCCTGGGTCCGACCCAGCCGAAAGGGCCGGTACGGGGCATGATCGGCCTGGGTCATGGGGCCTCCTTGAAGGGTTCTGATACCAACGGCCTTGGCTTCTGACCGCTTTGGCATAATCGCGGTTTGTGATGGATCGGACGGTGGCGATGTCGTTGGC
>OMKS01000486.1_pt1 | contig 36899 bp, 30 predicted proteins | sample 1674721 | NCBI WGS metagenome assembly OMKS01 (sample SAMN06264996, study PRJEB25208) | sediment metagenome | isolation source: hot spring sediment | place: USA: California | collected 2014-09-02 | reverse complement strand
TCAAGCAGAAGACGGCATACGAGATCTAGTACGGTCTCGTGGGCTCGGAGATGTGTATAAGAGACAGGGACTGGACTGCGCGATCCTCGATCCCCTGGATCAGGAATTGCGGGCCACGCTGCTGGCCGCCGAGCTGGTGCTGGGACGGGATAACTATTGTTTGCACTACGTCCGGGCCTACCGCGCGGGCGTGTTCGACAAAGTTCAACCTGTGCAATAGCCCTTCTGGATAACTCATTTTCTGTCAGCAGATTAAGCAGATTGAGCAGATTTTTTACTCTTAATCCGCTAAATCTGCTCAATCTGCTGACAAGTTTTCTCCTATTGCACAGGTCGATAAAGTTTAACATCAAACGCAGACAGAGGTCTGCCCAATTCATTCACCCAAAGGAGGTTAAGTATGTCACAACAACTGATTGACGCCATCGCTGATATGCGGGAAGAAGACGCCCTCGCGTTGGTCAAGGAGATGGCAGACAGCGGTGTCAAGCCGTTCGCCATCCTGAACGACGTCAAGGCAGCTATGGACATTATCGGCCAGCGGTACGAGGAAGGCACGTACTTTTTGCCCGAACTGATGATGGCCGGCGAGATGATGAACCAGATTATGGCGTTCGTCAAGCCCGGCCTGGGCGAGTCGGTGGAAGAAGAACACCTCGGCAAGGTCCTCATCGGCACGGTCAAAGGGGACATTCACGACATCGGCAAGGACATCGTCACCTTCATGCTGAAGGTCAGCGGATTCGACGTCCTCGACCTGGGCGTCGACGTGCCCGAACAGAAGTTCGTCGAAGCCGTCAAGGAGTTCCAGCCGCAGGTGGTGGGCCTGAGCGGATTCTTGACCCTGGCCTTCGACCAGATGAAGGCCACCGTCGAGGCCATCGAAAAAGCCGGCCAGCGCGACCAGGTCAAAATCATGATCGGCGGCGGGCAAATGGACGACGCCGTCAGAAACTTTGTCGGCGCGGACGCTTATGGCAAGGATGCGATGGCCGCCGTCAAACTAGCCAAAGGGTGGATAGGAGGGTAACCATGGATAAGCTAGAAGCCGCTTTCGAAAGATTGCTTTCGCCGAAAGGCCCTGATGGGAATGACGTGCAATTCCAAAGCGCGGAGGCCAAGGCCAACTACCAGGCCAGCATCACCCGAATCAAAGACGCAATTCAGTTGCGCGAGGCGGACCGGGTCCCGGTCACGGTGCTGCCGAGCATGTTCCCGTACCTCAATGCCGGGATGACCGTCGAAGAGGCCATGTACGATTACGACAAATGCACTGCGGCCTTCAAGAAATTTATCCTGGAACTCAAGCCGGATATGCACATCGGCGCTTCGGCGCCCGGGCCGGGCAAATTCTACGAAATCCTCGATTACAAGCTCTACTCCTGGCCGGGCCACGGCGTCGCGCCGGAGCATTGCTACCAGTGCAACGAGGACGAGTATATGACGGCGGACGAGTACGATCTCTTCATGATGGATCCGTCGTTCTACTTCAGAAACTTCTACCTGCCGCGCGTGTTCGGCGCGTTGGGCGGGTTCTCGATGCTCGCGCCCTACACCAGCATCCTCGAAATGTACGGCGTGGCCTTCAACTTCGTCCCGTTCGCGCTGCCGCCCGTGCAGGCCACCTTCCAGAAGCTCTTCGAGGCCGGAGCCGAAGCCCTCAAATGGGCGATGGCGACCGGCGCTTCAGACGGGGAATTGACCACGCTGGGATTCCCGACGATCCTCGGCGGCTTCACCAAAGCGCCGTTCGACGTCCTCGGCGATACCCTGCGCGGCACCAAGGGCATCATGCTCGATATTTACCGCCAGCCCAACAAGCTGCTCGCGGCGATGGACAAGTTGGTTCCCATCATGATCGCAATGGGCGTGGGCGCGGCCCAGCAAACCGGGAATCCCCTCATCTTCATCCCGCTGCACAAAGGCGCCGACGGCTTCCTCTCCGACGCGCAATTCAAGAAGTTCTACTGGCCCACCTTGAAGCAGGTCATGCTCGGCCTGATCGAAAATGGCTGCGTCCCCTTCCCCGCGCTCGAAGGGCATTGGGGATCGCGTCTGGAAGTTATCCAGGATATACCGCGCGCCAAGACGGCCTGGATGGTCGATCAGAGCGATATGGTGGAGGTCAAGAAGACGCTCGGCCAGAACGCTTGCCTCATCGGCAACGTCCCCTCCTCCCTGCTGAAGCTGGGCACACCGCAGGAAGTGAAGGACTACGTCAAAAAGCTCATGGACACCGTCGCTCCCGGCGGCGGCTTTATCCTGAGCAACGGTGCGTTCTTCGACGAGGCCAACTGGGACAACGTCAAGGCGATGGTCGAGGCCGGCAGGGAATACGGCGTCTACAAGTAACAACTTGATGACGGGATACGTCACCCTGAACAGCTTGCCCTGAGCTTGTCGAAGGGGAATCCCGGTGCCTTTCCGGGATGGAGTGAAGGGGCTCTGATTGTGCCAGATCTAAATCGTTTGTCTATAAGAACATTTACCGCAGAGATCGCAGAGATTTCTCAAGAATAGCTCAGCGCCCTCTGCGAACTCTGCGGTAACATTCCCTTTTGATTCCGGTTCATCCGGGTTAGGAGGACACCTATGAAAATCAAAGGCGCGGTTATTTACGAGCAAGGCGGCTCCTTCAGCCTCGAACCGTTGGAACTCGACGAGCCACGCGATGATGAAGTCGTGGTCAAGATTGTCGGGGCCGGCATCTGCCACACCGATTTAGGGGCCAGGGATGGGCATCTGCCGATCCCGCCGCCGCCGAGCGTCTTCGGACACGAAGGCGCGGGCATCGTCGAAAAGGTGGGCGCGCGGGTGACCAAAGTGAAATCGGGCGACCACGTGGTTTTGGCCTGGAATTCCTGCGGCGCGTGCCCGTCGTGCAAGTCGGGCCACGACGCGTATTGCCTAAACTTCTTCCTCTACAACTTCCACGGCGCGCGTCCAGACGGGAGCGCGACCCTGCACAAAGGCGAGCAGGTCGTCCACGGCGCTTTCTTCAGCCAGTCCTCTTTTGCCGATTTCGCCCTGGCCCAAGAACGGAACGTGGTCAAGGTGCGTGACGACGTGCCCCTCGAAATCCTGGCTCCCATGGGCTGCGGGGTGATGACCGGGGCAGGCGCGGTGATGAACGTGCTCAAGCCCCGGCCCGGCGCGTCTATCGCCGTCTTTGGCGCGGGCACGGTGGGGATGAGCGCGATTTTGGCGGCGGTGGTGTGCGGCTGCACGACCATCATCGCCGTGGATATCAACGCGGGCCGCCTGGAAATCGCCAGAGAACTGGGCGCCACCCACACCGTCGATGCCGGCAAGGTGGACCCCGTCGAAGCTGTGCGGGAGATCACCGGCGGGGGCGCAAACTTCAGCCTGGAATGTGTGGGGAATCCCAAAGTGCTGCGGCAGGCCGTGGACGTGCTAACCCTCTTAGGAGTGTGCGGGCTGCTAGGCGTCGTGCCGCCGGGCACCGAGGTCGGCCTCAACATGGACCTGCTTATGAATGGCCGGACGGTCACGGGCATCATCGAAGGCGACGCCATTCCCGATTTGTTCATCCCCAAACTGATCGAGCTATATCGCCAGGGCCGCTTCCCCTACGACCGGCTGATCCAATTCTACCCCTTCGACCAGATCAACCAGGCCGTCGCGGACATGGAAAAAGGCCACGTCATCAAACCCGTCTTGCGGATGTAAACCCACCCCATGTGGAATTCCAACCAACGAGAACAAAAATTCCGTCAGCAGATTGAGCAGATTGAGCAGATTAAGCAGATTTTGATATTCTAATTCCGTGTATTCTGTGTATTCCGTGGTCTATTTTCAGAGGAATCTCCATGTGAGATTCCACACCAACGAGTGACGAAAATCTTCGCCATTCGCCATTCGCCATTCGCTATTCGCTATTCGCTATTCGCTATTCGCCATTTGCCATTTGCCATTTTTCAGGAGGCAACGATGAAATTCCTCAGAGTGAACATGAGTCACAAAACCATCGAGGTCGAAGACGTGCCGCCGGATTACTTTGGGCTTGGCGGCAGAGGGCTAACCTCGGTCATGATCAACGCCGAAACGCCCCCCACCTGCGACCCATTGGGGCCGGAAAACAAGCTCATCCTCGCCCCAGGGCTGTTGACCGGCACGCCGTTGGTCAACACCAGCCGCCTCTCCATCGGCGCGAAAAGCCCGCTGACCGGCGGCATCAAAGAGAGCAATGTGGGCGGCTCGGCAGGGGCGGCGCTGGGCCATCTGGGTATTACGGCCATTATCGTCGAAGGGCAAGCGCCGGACGGCGAACTGAACCTGCTCAGAATCGACGAACAGGGCAACGCCAGCCTTGTCCCGGCCCAGGCCTACAAAGGGATGCGCACCTACCAGACGGTGGCGACGCTCCTCGAAACCTACGGCGAGAAAAACGCGGTCCTCTGCATCGGGCCGGCCGGCGAATACCAACTCAACATCGCTTCTATCCAGGGTTCGGACGTGGATGGGCGTCCATGCCGCGCCGCCGGACGCGGGGGCATGGGGGCCGTTATGGGGTCCAAGGGGCTGAAAGCCATCGTCATCGACAAGCGCGGCAAAAGCGCCGGCGCCATTGCCGATCCGGAAGCCTTCAAAGCAGCGACCAAAACCGTGGTCGAGGCCATCCAGGCCGATCCCATGAGCGGCAGTGTGATGGCCAAACTCGGCACGGCGGCGCTGGTGGCCCCGGTCAATGCGATGGGCGCTTTTCCCAGTTACAACGCCACGAAAGGCACGCTGGACGGTTGGGAGAAAATCTGCGGCGAGGCCATGGCCCAACTGATCGAAGAACGGGGCGGCAAAACGACCCACCGGGGCTGCGACGGGTGCATGATCCACTGCTCCAACGAATTTGTGGACAAAGACGGCCACTACGTCACCAGCTCCCTGGAATACGAAACGATCTGGGCCATGGGCGGCATGACCGGCGTCGCCGATTTGGACACGATTGCCCGCCTCGACAGACTGTGCGACGACATCGGGATCGACAGTATGAACACGGGTGTGGGGGTGGCCGTGGCGATGGACGCCGGCTACAAAAACTTCGGCGACGCCCAGGCCGTCCTGGAGATGGTCGAAGAGATCGGCCAGGGTACGGCGTTTGGCCGGATTTTGGGCGGCGGACCGGCGACCGTCGGCAAGCACTTCAACCACCACCGGGTGCCCGCAGTCAAGGGCCAGAGCATCGCCGCCTACGACCCGCGGGCCATGCTAGGCAATGGCGTGACCTACGCCACGTCGCCGATGGGCGCCGACCACACCGCGGGCAATCTGGTGGGGGCATACCTGACCCAGGTGCTCGACCCCTTGAAAGTGGAAGGCCAGGTCGATACCTCGCGCTTCCTGCAAATTGCCATGGCCGCCTTCGATTGTATGGGACAGTGTTTCATGGCCAGCGTGGCTTTGTTGAGTCCCGACGGCTTTGCCGCGTTTGGCCGGTTGATCGAGGCCAAACTGGGCGCGCCGCTGGGGCCGGACGATTTCCCCGGCGGAATAGGCGCCCGCATCCTGAAAGCCGAGCGGGAATTCAACAGAAAAGCCGGCCTGACCCGCAAGGACGACCGCCTGCCCAGGTTCTTCTACGAAGAACCCCTCCCACCCCACAACACCGTCTTCCCCTTCAGCGCCGAGGAACTGGACAGCGTCTTCAATTTTTGAGAATGGCAAAGACTACAAAAGTCTCAGCACGCACTTTGACTTGCGGGCCGCCTGTTCGGCGCAGATATTTGCTTTACCAGAAGCCTCGTGAGACTTTTGTAGTCTGGCTCCAACGGCAAAGACTACAAAAGTCTCAGCACGTACTGCGTTTTGCAGACCGGGTGTGCAACGCAACAATCTGCTCAACCAGGCGTCTCGTGAGACTTTTGTAGTCTGGCTCTAAACGTATCATGAAGATAAACGTCAAACTCTACGGGACATTGAGCCGCCGTTTTCCCGGCTACCGGCCCGACGCCGGCCTTGAGCTTGAGCTGCCAGAAGGCGCGACGACCAAAGACCTGCTCGCCCTTCTGGGACTCTCGGCCGTACAAGGCGCGGTGGTGATCGCCGCCGGCCGCGTCCTCAAGGCCGATGACGCCCTGCCCCCCGGAATCCCGGCGCAGATTTTCCAATCGCTTTCCGGCGGATGAAAATGTCAACGGATTGAACGGATTTTAACGGATTTTTTTGCTCAACTTGCGTGTGCAACCGAACCTGCAACGCAGGACTATCCGACTATTCAGGAGGCCCCCTATGGCAGACTACAAAGCGCTCCAGGCCAGCGTCCAAGAGCTGGCGCAAAGAGCCTGGGACACACCGGCCCTCGAGGCCAAAATCCACAACCTGATGAAAGCAGGCATCCCCAAAACGGCAGTGAACCGGGATGACCTTGTAGCTAACAAAGTACACGTCCTCGACCGCGTCCAACAGCGCGCCGAGGAATACAACTTCATCCTCAAAAACTGCGCCCAAAGCACCGCCCTGGCGCTGATGGAAGCGTTCGGCCTGGGTAACCTGGAAATCGTCAAGGCCCTTGCCCCCTTCCCCGGTTTCGGCGGGACCGGCTGGATGTGCGGCGGCGTCACCGGCGGCCTGATGGCCCTGGGATTGTACTTCGGCAGCGATGACATGCTCGACCCTGAAGCCGTCGGCGCGACGATGATGGCGGCCCGCACCTTCATGGCCCGCTTCGAAGAACAGGTCGGCGCCGTACTCTGCCCCAAAATCCACGAAGACGTGGTGTTTGGCCGTTACATGGACCCCGGCGCCGGCCCTGAGAATATGGCCGCATTCGCCGCCGCGCAAGGCTTCGAAAAGTGCGGCCTCCTGCCGGGCATCGGCGCCAGACTGGCCGCCGAGATTATCATCGAAAGCATAGCAAACGATTAGGACACAGATTTTCGCTAAGAATTCACCATTCGCCATTCGCCATTTGCCATTTGCAAGGGAGCAGCCCTATGGATGAAAAGAAAACACAGTTGATCGAGATTATTGGCCAGGCCAATGTCTTCGACGGGCCGGAGATGGGCGAGCCGTGTTCGCTGGCGCACCGGTTGGTTCCACCGTTGAAACCCGATTTTCTGGTCAAGCCGCAGCACGTCGAGCAGGTGCAGAAGCTCGTGCTGTGGGCGAATGAGACAGGGACGCCGCTCGTGCCGGTCAGTTCGGGCGGGCCGCACCTGCGCGGCGACAGCGCCCCGACCGCGCCCCAGGCCGTCATCGTCGACCTGAGCGGGATGCAGCGCATCCTCAAAATCGACCGGCGCACGCGGCTGGCGCTGATCGAACCGGGCGTCACCTACACGCAGCTTCAGCCCGAGCTGGCGAAAGCGGGGCTGCGCCTGATCGCGCCGCTGCTGCCCCGGAACAACAAATCGGTCATCGCCAGTTTGCTGGAACGCGAACCCGTGATGTCGCCCCGCTACCACTGGAATCCGATGGAGCCGCTGCGCAGCCTGGAGATTGTGTGGGGCAACGGCGACAAATTCTACAGCGGCAGCGGCACGTTTCGCGGCGAAAAAGAAGAGGATTGGCAGGAGGGCAAAGTCCCGCTGCTTGGGCCAGGCCCGGCTCAACTGGATTTCTTCAAGTTCGTTTCGGCGGCGCAGGGCAGCATGGGCATCGTTACGTGGGCCTCGGTCAAGTGCGAGGTCTTCGCCGAAGCGCGCAAGCTGTTCCTGGTCCCGGCGGAAAACCTCACCGGCGTCATCGACTTTACCTACAAACTGCTCAAATTCAGGTTTGGCGACGAGCTGTTCATCGTCAACAACACTGCTTTGGCCTGCATCCTGGCCCAAGAACCAGATGAAATCGCGGCGCTGCAAGCAACGCTTCCGGCCTGGACCGTCGTCGTCGGGCTGACCGGCGGGCACATTTTGCCGCAGGAAAAGGTCGAGGCGCAGGGAAACGACGTCCGCGACATCGCCCAGCAATCCGGCCTGAAGATGCTGCCGGCCGTGCCCGGTTGCCGGGGCGGCGAAGTGCTGGACCTCATCCTCGAGCCTTCTGCAGAGCCGTACTGGAAATTGCGTCACAAGGGCGGCGTGCAGGAGCTATTCTTCCTGACCACGCTGGACAAAACGCCCGGCTTCGTGACCGCGATGCACACAGCCGCCAACGAGCACCGCTACCCGGCGCCCGACATCGGCGTATACCTCCAGCCGTTGCACCAGGGCGTGAGTTGCCATTGCGAGTTTATGCTGCCCTTCGACCGGGAAAGCGAAGCGGACACGCGCAAAACCGAGGCGTTGTTCCGCGACGCCGGCCGCAGGCTGTTCAGGCAGGGCGCGTTCTTCTCGCGGCCCTACGGCATCTGGGCCGAGATGGCCTACAACGCCGACGCCGCGACGACGATGGCGACCCACAAGGTCAAGGACATCTTCGACCCCCGTCACGTCATGAATCCCGGCAAGCTCTGCTTTTAGCTGGATTCACAGGAGTTCCCTATGGGATTCTACACCAACGAGGAGAAGAATTCTAACCGCGAATCACGCGAATCTTCGCCAATTTAAAAAAGATTCGCGGTAACTATTCAGCCGTCATTCCGAACGTAGCGGAACGAGTGAAACGAGTGGAGCGAAGTGAGGAATCTCTGCTTTTGCAGCGCCAAGACCCTTCGACTCCGTTTCACTCCGCTCAGGGTGACAGTCGCATTGTAGGCAGGCTGCTTAGTTACGATTCGCGTAGATTAGCGAGATTAGCGGTTTTTCTGAGAGGAGAACAAAATATGGCGCTGGAAGATTTTGCGGCGGAAATGGATAGATGTAGCCAGTGTTCTTACTGCAAGTGGATTCCATTCGACCAGGTCAAGAGCTGGCGGTTTGCCAAAAACTGCCCGAGCATCGCCTACCACAATTTCAACAGCTACTCCGCCCGTGGCCGCTATGCCGTGGCCCGCTCGCTGCTCAAAGGGCAGAGCGACTATTCGGAGACGGTGCGCGACATCGTCTTTACCTGCCTGGCGTGCGGGGCGTGCGACGTAAGCTGCAAGGTGTGCCGCTACAACCTCGAACCGCTGGAGATGGTGCGCGAACTCAAATTCAGGCTGGTCGAAGACGGTCAAGGGCTGGCCGCGCACCGGGACATCATCGAGAGCCTGAGGACAAAGGGCAACACGATGCAACAGCCCAGAGCCGGGCGGGGCGCGTGGGCCGACAATTTGGACGTCCCGCGCATAGGTTCGGAAAAAGCCGAGGTGCTGTTCCATGCCGGGTGCCGCTACAGCTACGACCCCGACCTGCAACCGGCGGCCCGGGCCGCGGTGCAGATTTTGCGGCAGGCGGGCGTCGACGTGGGCATTATGGGCGAGCAGGAGATGTGTTGCGCCGGTCGCGTCTACTCGATGGGCTACCGGGACGAATTCACCCGGCTGGCGCAGGCCAACATGGCCGTCTGGGCCAAAGCCGGCGTCAAGACAATCGTCACGTCATGCGCCGACGGCTACCACGCCTTCAAGCGCCTCTATCCCCAGTTGGGCGCGCAGGTGCAGGTCTTCCATACCGTGGAATACCTCGACCGCCTGATTAAAGAAGGCAAACTCACGTTCCGTTCCGCCGTCCCCCTGACCGTGACCTACCACGACCCCTGTCACCTGGGACGGCAAGGCGAGCCTTACGTGCCCTGGGACGGCGTGGAAAAGAAAATCAAGAACCAGATTATCGCCTACGAACCGAGCAGGCCGCGCTACAACGGCGCGTGGGGCGTGTACGACCCACCCCGCGACGTCCTCAAAAGCATCCCCGGCGTGCAGTTGGTGGAAATGGAACGCATACGCGAATACAGTTGGTGCTGCGGCGCCAGCGGCGGCAACCGCGAAGCCTATCCCGAATACGCCGCCTGGACCGCCGCCGAAAGAATCGCCGAGGCCCAGGCCACCGGCGCAGAAGCCCTGGTCAGCGCCTGCCCGTGGTGCGAGCGGAATTTTATGGACGCGCAAGGCGCGCAGAGCGGCGCGATGAAGATCTACGACATCGTCGAGCTGGTACAGCAGGCGCTATAACGGAGGAAGCCAATGACACTACCCGATAACGTGTACAAGGCGCTGGAAGACATCGTCGGCGCGCGACATATCTCCGCCGACCCGGCCGTGCTGGATAGCTATCGCTACTCGCTGGCCCACACGGCCATTCACCTCGGCCCCTTCTTCGACACCTTTACCCCGCGCGGCGCGGCGGTGCTGATGCCGGGGAGCACCGAGGAAGTGCAGGCCATTGTCAAACTGTGCAACCAATACAAAATCAAGTTCAAGGCCTCGAGCACCTTCTGGTCGGCCCAGGGCTACCCTTCGGAAGACGATACCCTGCAGCTCGACATGCGGCGGATGGACCGGATTCTGGAGATCGACGAGAAGAACATGTTCGCCGTCATCGAGCCGGGGGTGATTGGGGCCACGCTGCAAGCCGAAGCGATGAAAGTGGGGCTAAACACGCACATCCCCGGCTCCGGCTGTAGCTGCTCGCCGTTGGCCGGCGCGACGTCCTACTTTGGCTCCGGGCCAAGCAACCTCTACGGGGGCTGGTATTACGAAAACCTGCTCGGCGCGGAATGGGTCATGCCCACCGGCGACATCCTGCGCAACGGCTCGTTGGGGGCCGATTGCGGTTGGTTTTGCGGCGAAGGCCCCGGCCCGAGTATGAAGGGTGTGTTCCGGGGATTCCTCGGCGCGAAGGGGTCGATGGGCGTGTTCACCAAGTGCGCCCTCAAGCTTTTCGCCTGGCCCGGCCCGGCCGAGTTGCCCACGCGGGGCATTATTCCCGCCTACAAAGTGTCACTCCCGGACAACTTCAAAGCCTACACCGTGGCCTTCCCCTCGTGGAAAGCCTGGGCCGATGCGGCGCACATGATTTGGGACGCCGGTATCGGCTACCTCGCGCACCGGCAGTTCAATATGTTTGGGCGGGACTTGAAGTTTGCGATGGTCAAAATCCTGACCGACCCCACCAAAACCCTGAGCGACCTCGAAACGCTGCTCGAAGACCCGGAAGTGCGCGCCGTCACCGAGGCGTCCAAGCGCGACTTCCAGATTATCCTGGCCGGGATGACGCCCCGCGACATCGCCTGGCAGGAGAAAGCCTTCGACGAAATCCTGGCCCGTACCGGCGGCTGGAAGGTGGAGGCGATGAACGCGCCCGACATCCACGATTGGACGCTGCTCTACCTGATTCGACTGGGACACAAGAACCTGAATTTGGTCTTTGGCGGGTCGTATGACGGATGTTTCGGCCTGCTCGGCCCGATAGACTTCGGCGCCACGCACGCCGAAGAAGCCGCCGAATTCAAGAAAGAATGGGAGAAACGCGGGGCTATCGTGGAAGCCGGCGGCGATTGCATGATGGGGCCGATCGGCGGGCAGGGCGGGGGCGGCACGGGCCTGTGGGAGAACTTCACCTGTTTCGACTCGCACGACCGGGCATCGACCGAAGGCACCCTGGAATTCTTCGACGCCTGCACCGAATACGGGCTGGAAAGAGGCTGGGGCGTGGGCATGGAAAAGTGGAATTCCGTCGCGCGCGGGCCTGACGGCAAGACGACGCCCAAGGAAGAGCGCGACCGGATGCACCGGGCCGCCCCGCAGCCGTCCGTCTTCCGTTACCAGCACAAGGTCAGAGAGGCTTTCAACCCCAACGACCTGGGCGACGCCTATTTCGAGACATTGGACGATTCAGACTGATACCGGTTAATGAGGTTTAGGAAGATAATCAGGTAATCAAGGCAGGAAATCCCCCCCTTTAATTTCCCCCACAGGGGGGAAGATAGCCGGCTGGACGATATCTCCCCCCCTCTGGGGGGGGACTAAGGGGGGGGCTTACACCTGCTCAAGCTCTCCCGCTCATATTCCCAGGTGCAATTTTAAACTTCATAAACCAGCGTATACACCGGGCTTCAGCCGGTAAGGTGAAGTACTTACGTTAAAGTTAAGGAGATTCATATGGCCGTACTAACAGAACCAATCAAAAACCCCCTGAACCTTGAGAATTTCATCGACGGTGAATGGGTCGCGTCCCAGGGCGAACGCCGGGACGTGGTCAATCCGGCGACGGGCAAGGTCATCGGCAGCGTGCCGATTTCGACGCGCGCGGAACACGACCAGGCCGTGGCCGCCGCCAGCGCGGCGTATCCCGACTGGCGCAGAACCCCGCCGGCGGCGCGGGCCAGGTGCCTCTTCCGCTTGAAGGAACTGATGGAGGAGAACTTCGAGGAACTGAGTCGCGTCCAGACGATGGAGCACGGCAAGACCATCGACGAATCGCGGGGCGAAACGCGCCGGGGCATCGAAAACGTCGAAGTCGCCACGGGCATCCCTTCCCTGATGATGGGCTACAATTTGGAGGACATCGCCAGCGGCATGGACGAGTATCTCATCCGGCAACCGCTCGGCGTTTTCGGCATCATCGGCCCCTTCAATTTCCCCTTTATGGTCCCGCTGTGGTTTGCGCCCTACGCGGTGGCCACGGGCAATTGCGTCGTCATCAAGCCCTCGCCGGAAGACCCCATCAGCCAGGTGAAAATCGCCGAACTGGCCGACGAGGCCGGGATTCCCCCCGGCGTGTGGAACGTGGTGCATGGCGAGCGAGAGGTTGTGTCGGCCATGCTGGACCACAAAGACGTCAAAGGCATCTGCTTCGTCGGTTCGACCCCGGTTGGGCGGGACGTCGTCTACCGGCGGTGCGGCGAGACCGGCAAACGGGTCATCGCGCAGACCGGCGCCAAGAACTTCGCCCTGGTCATGCCGGACGCGGACATCGACCGCACCATTGCGGCGTGTATGACCTCGTTTTTCGGCAACACGGGCCAACGCTGTTTAGCCAACGCGAACCTGGTCATCGTGGGCGAGGGCCTGTCGAAAACGGAGCACGAGGCGTTCTACACCCAGGTCGTCGATGCGTTTGTGGCGGCGGCAGCCAGGATACGCATCGGCTACGGCCTCGACGACAGCATCCAGATGGGGCCGATACGCGATCCGGGGAAGAAGGCGAAAGTTTTGGGCTACATCGAGAAGGGCATCGCCGAGGGCGCGACGCTCAGGCTCGATGGCCGGAACCCCGTCATCGTAGGCGATTATCCCGACGCCTGCTTCATCGGCCCGACGGTGTTCGAGGACGTGACGCCGGAGATGGTCATCGCCAGGGAGGAAATCTTCGGGCCTGTGGCGATGATGATGAAAGCGGCCACCCTGGACGAGGGCATCGACATGATTCACGCCAACCCCTTCGGCAACGCCGCCTCGATCTTCACCGGAAGCGGAAAATGGGCGCGGGAGTTCCAATACAAAACAGAGTGCGGCAATATTGGGGTTAACGTCGGTATCGCCGCGCCGATGGCCTTCTTCCCGTTCAGCGGCATGAAAGACTCCTTCTTTGGCACGCTACACGGGCAGGGTACGGAATGTATCCGCTTTTTCACCGAGAGCAAAGTCGTCATTCAAAGGTGGTTCTAGCTATGGAAGACACAATGCTAACCGCTTCGGCCATTATGCGTTATGTCGAAGAACTGGAAGACGCGTCCGCAGCGTTTTACGAGAAGCTGGCGCAGAAATTCGCCCAGGGTCAAGACGCCTTCCTCGGCTTTGCCAAAGAGAGCAAGAAGAACAAAACCCACCTGGTGCGCACCTATCAAGAAACGATCTCCGACGCGCTCGAAGCGATGTTCTCCTTCGAGGGCCTAACTCTACCCGACCACGACTTCGACGCCGCGTTGGCCGAAGACATCGATTTCCGCGAAGCCGTGGAGATGGCAGTAGAGATCGAGGAGAAAACGTCAAAACTGTACGTCCAAATCGCGGAGCAAGCGCAGTCCCTCCTGGCGACGATCCCCAGAGCTTTTTCGAGAGTCGCCAAAACGAGAAGGGCGCGAGAAGAGACATTGCAGGCTATGCTCAACACTTGAATTGCTGTGGCCGGTCTCCAGACCGTGCCGCCGCAAGCCCAATCATAGGTTGGGCGGACGCGGTCGGAGACCGGCCCGAGCGCTTCCCAATGGTTTGTCCCATACCCGTTGGGAGTTTGCTAGGGCTTTATCATTCTCGTCACAGTTCCTTTATTTTGCTTCGAGCGGATCGCCAGATCCGCGTTTCGTGACCCGTCTCAGCGTAAAACGGGGAACTGGCGTTCCCCTTGGAGCGAGAATGATAAGACCCTAGGGAGTTTGCTGTTTCACTCTCTCTATGATAGAATCATAGTATCAAGGATTCATCAATGAGGTGATCGTATGGAAACTGTGATGGTTTCATCCAAATTCCAGGTCGTCATTCCCCGTGCGATTCGAGAATCACTCAGCATCCGGCCAGGGCAACAAATACAAGTCATTCCGTATCAGGGCCGTATAGAGTTGATCCTACTACAGCCTATCAAGCAAATGCGGGGATTTCTTGCAGGCATCGACACCACCATTGAGAGGAGTGCAAAATGACAACGCGACAAATTGTGTTAGATGTTCCAGAAAAAAGGTTTTCCCCTTCGAAGCCGAATTGCGTGAATTGGAACGCGCCCATGCCTGACGCAATTTGCAACACATCTTGACACCTTTATGAAAATCGCTCTGGCCCAAATCAACCCCACGGTCGCCGACCTGCCTGGCAACGTCGAACGCTGCCTGGACGCCATCGAAACGGCGCAGCGTTTGGACGCCGACCTCGTCGTGCTGCCGGAGCTGGCGATCCCCGGCTACCCGCCCCGCGACATCCTCTGCGACGCCAGCTTCACCGAGGCCGTCTTCGAAGCCACGCGCGACCTGGCCCGCCGCACGGCAGATGGCCCGCCCGCTATCGCCGGCACGATCACCCCCAGCGGACATCATCCGCCGCACCATCCCGGACTCTACAACGCGGCAGTGCTTCTGCGCGGGGGCGACGTGCAACTCGTTGCCGCCAAACGGCTGCTGCCCACCTACGACGTCTACTTCGAGGCGCGCTGGTTTCTGCCTGGGGCGCCCGCCTCGCCTGTGACCATCGCCGGGCAGCGGATCGGCGTGCTGATCTGCGAAGACCTGTGGGACGACGGCTACGACATCCACCCGCCCGCCGATCTACTGGCTGCCGGCGCCGAACTCCTCATTGGCATCTCCGCCTCGCCCTTCCGGCGCGGGACGTTCGCGCACCGCCTCGCCGTGATGCGCCGCCCGCACTGCCCGCTGGTCTACGTGAACCTCGTCGGCGCCAACGACGAGCTGATCTTCGACGGCCGCAGCCTCGCCCTCGACGCCGACGGCAACCTCCTCGCCCAACTCCCCGCGTTCGAAGAAGCCGTCCAGGTGGTAGATATGGACGAAGCAAGAGGCAAGGGGCAAGAGGCAAGGGGCAAGAGGCAGGAGGCAGGAGAGAAGAATCTTGCATCCTGCATCTTGCCTCCTGCATCCTGCATCTCGCATCCTGCATCCTGCATCTTGCATCCAGAAGAAGAACTTTTCCACGCCCTCGTCCTCGGCATCCGCGACTTCGCCCGCAAGAACGGCATCTCGCGCGCGTTCCTGGGGCTTTCGGGTGGGGTGGATTCCGCCGTCGTCGCCGTGATCGCTGCCGAGGCGCTGGGGCCGGAGAACGTCACCGCGGTCGCCATCCCCTCGCGCTATAGCGATCCGCGCTCCACCTCCTGCGCACGCGAACTGGCGGAGGCGCTCGGCATCGGCTTCGAGGTGGTGGACCTGGAGCCGCTCCACGCCGCCGCAGAGCAGGCGCTCGGCGATTTGCTGTCCAGCGGCACGGAGACGGAGAATGTCCAGCCGCGCTTGCGGACGCTGGTGTTGATGGCCTACGTCAACCGTCACGGCGGGATGCTGCTCAACGCCAGCAACAAGACCGAGTTGGCGGTGGGCTACAGCACGCTCTACGGCGATACGGCGGGCACGCTCTGCCCCATCGCCGACCTCACCAAGCCGGAAGTCTACGCGCTGGCGAACTGGATTCAGGAGACGAAAGGCGGACCGCGTTCGCGCGGCGGACCGCGTTCGCGCGGCGACATCATCCCGCGCTTTGTCATCGAGCGACCGCCCTCCGCTGAACTCAAGCCGGATCAGGTAGACCCCTTCGACTACCCGAAAATCGCTCCGCTGCTGGAACAACTCATCCAGGAGAACCGCAGCAACGCCGCCATCCGCCGCGCCGAGCACAAGCGCTGGCACATGGGCGTGGTGCTCAAAGTGAGCGAAAAGGCGTTCGGCACCGGGCGTATGATCCCGATTACCCGCAAATAGCTCAGGTGCAACGCACTTTCTGAAGTGCGTTGCACCTTGCTGTCACATTTTCCGAGATTGCGCCATATAGTTACGATAACCACAGACCTTCGACCTTTGACTTTCAACTTGAGACTTAGTTTTAGGAGAACAACTATGCAAACTTTAGAAGCTATCGCACAACGCCGTAGCATCCGCAAATTCACGGATACGCCGGTGGCAGATGAGACCATCCGCGAACTCCTGCACGCCGCTACGCTCGCGCCGTCGGGCAAGAACGCCCAACCGTGGCGCTTCGTCGTCGTGCGCGGCGAAAAACGCGCCGAGATGATCGCTGTGATGCGCGCCGGTATGGACAAGCTCAAGGCGCTCGGCGTCGACCTGGGCAGCAGCCCGTGGACAATACAGATTATGGAACACGCGCCGGTCACGATCTTCATCTTCAACGATGAGATGACGCTGGAAAGCGGCGAGCAAACGCTGAGCGTGCAGGATATGGTCTTCAACTCCGTCAGCGTGCAGTCGGTCGGCGCGGCGATTCAGAACTTGCTCCTTGCCGCCCACGATATGGGCCTGGGAACATTGTGGATCTGCGACGTGTTCTACGCCTACCCGGAACTGTGCGAGTGGTTTGGCGAGACCCACCAGATGATCGCCGCCATCTCCGTGGGCCATCCCGACGAGGCGCCGTCGTCCCGCCCACGTAAATCCGTAGACGAAGTGACGCTCTGGTTATAGCGATGGCCGACATTCTGATCCTGGGGGGAACAGGCTACACCGGCAAATTGGTCGCCCGGCATCTGCTGGAACATTCCGACGCCACCCTTACCCTTGCCACTCGCCATGAGGACAAAGCCCAGGCTTTGGCGGAAGCGTTGAACCGGCAATTCTCCGGCGACCGCGTCGCAGCAGTCCGTGCGGATGCAGCGGACGCAGCGTCTCTGCGCGCGGCGTTTCGCGATCACCGCCTCGCCGTGATTGCGGCGCCGACCACGGCCTACGCGGAGACGGTCGCCCGCGCCGCCCTCGAAACAGGTGTGGATTATCTCGATGTGCAACTCAGCGCGCGGAAATTCGCCGTGTTGCAATCCATGGCCGGAGAAATTGAACGCGCCGGGCGATGTTTCATCACCGAGGCCGGATTCCATCCGGGGTTGCCCGCGGCCCTGGTGCGGTATGCCGCCGCCCACCTGGACACCATCACGAGCGCCGTGACCACCGGGTATCTCAACATGGGCAAAGACCTGCCCTACACCGAAGCCGTGGATGAACTGATCGAGCTTTTCAAGGACTATCAGGCGCAGGTCTACAAAAATGGGCAGTGGACCAAAGCCCATTCCTTTGAAATACGCAAACTGGACTTTGGGGGCGATATTGGCCGGAAACAGTGCTACTCGATGTTTTTCGAGGAATTGCGCCCGCTCCCGGCTCTGTATCCCTCGCTCAAGGAAGTCGGCTTTTATATGTCGGAAACCCATTGGATGACCGATTGGGTCATCATGCCTATCACGTGGGTATGGCTGAAGCTTATGCCGCGCGCCGTGCGCCCCATCGGCAAACTGCTATGGTGGAGCATGGGGACTTTCCACAAGCCGCCGTATCGCGTCGAACTACAGGTCCACGCAAGCGGCATCAAAGATGGGCAGTCTGCTAAAGTCCAGGCAACGGTGGCCCACCCCGACGGCTACGAATTGACCGCCATCCCGGTAGCTGCAACCTTGTTGCAATATCTGGATGGATCGGCCTGCAAGCCCGGCCTGTGGATGATGGGGCATCTGGCCGATCCGGTGCGCCTGATGCAGGATATGCAAAAGATGAGCGTGCAAGTCAACACTTCCCTCCAACGAGAGGCAAGATGAACAAAACTGACACCTACCGCGAGACGCTGCGCGGGCTGGATGACTGGGAGCCGTTTCTACTGGAGGAATCCGGGTTGCCCGGGCCGCGCGGGAATCTTGAGCTGGCGCAGGCCGTCGCCGATGAGGGAGACGAAGCGCTGTTCACGCGCTGGCGCGCCTACGACGCGCAGCGAGCGCCGGTCAATTCGCCTTACGAGTTCCTCGCCTTCTGCGGGACGCTCGGGCTGGGCCGACTGCTGGCGGAAGGCCGCCGGGACGTGCTCCCGACGCTGCGCGCATGTGCATCCGATCCACGCTGGCGCACCCGTGAGGCCGTCGCGATGGCGCTCCAACGCTGGGGCCGCGCCGATATGGATACGCTGTTAGTAGAAATGGCGCAGTGGGCCACGGGTAACCCGTATGAACAGCGCGCGGTCGTCGCTGGCCTCTGCGAACCGGACTTGCTGCGCGATGCCAAGCACGCCGCGCGTGTCCTGCACCTTCTCGACCGCGTGACCGCATCCGTGGCCCAGGCCGCCGACCGGCGCAGCGATGCCTTCATCGCCCTGCGCAAGGGCCTGGGCTACGGCTGGAGCGTCGCCGTCTGCGCGCTGCCGGACGTAGGCAAGCCCCTCATGGAAAAATGGCTCGCCAGCGAGGACAAAGACGTCCGCTGGATCATGAAAGAGAATCTGAAGAAAGCCCGTCTGGCCCGCATGAATGCGGAGTGGGTAAACGGTAGACGGTAGACGGTAGACGGGGGCAAGAAACCCTGTCTACTGTCTACCGTCTACTTTGTCCTATCGATCAAAAAACGCCCCACCCTCACCACGCCAGATACGGAAGGCGTGTGGAATACGAATGACGTGACCGGGATCTAAGTTTGGCGGCAGCGCGTCCTCGGCGAACCACTCGGCTCCCAAAACTTCGAGCGCGTGCGTCGGCGGCGCGGCCTCGTGGCCATCGAGCGGACGGCACAGGAAGACGAACTGGTACAGGTGATGACGGCTGACCGTGCCACACAGCCGCGAGTCGAATACACCGATGAGTGAAACGGCCTCGGCGCGCACGCCGGTCTCTTCCAAAACCTCGCGCAGCACGCCCTCGGCGGGCGTTTCGCCGACTTCGAGCGCGCCGCCCGGCATCGCCCACAGGCCGTTATCGGCGCGACGGATAAGGAGGATACGGCCCTCGTCGTCGATGACTGCGCCGTCGCCTACTGCGAAGGGTGTTGGAGAAGCGAAAACCGTATCACGCAGCGGTTCGAAATCGTCCATAGGCGTATCCGTCGCCAGCGCCATCATCGCCATAGCGATGTCTTTCACTTTCCTGTAATGCGCCTCGTCATAAACGCTCTCGGCGAAGCGCGCGCCCATCGCCGACAGATCACGCAATTGATCGGCCCACAACGCAAGCTGCGGCGCGAGGTGCAGGTCTTTGTCCGCCATCACAACTTCTTCCCTAACTCGGATAAACCGGAACTAAAAAGGGCCTGCGACGCACGTTTCTTGCTCGTTGGGCAAGAATTTGCGTGGTTAGGCCCTAACAATTGCTACACGGCAGCACCAGTTCGATCACAATGCCGGGGCCGTCATCCCGGTTAAAGCTGCGGCACGATCCGCCCACACTCCACACGTGCGTCGACACCATAGAGAGACCCAACCCCATCCCGGCAACCTGACCCGTCCCGAATTTATCGACTTGATAGTACGGCATCCACATATGGACCAACTGCTCCGGTGAGAGCGTCAGGCCATCGTCCCATACTTGGATCTGCACCTGCTGCACGCCAACACTGGCAACCTTGACAGCAATTACCGGCATATTGCGCGGATGGAACTTCTTAGCGTTTTCCAGGATTTCCCACAAAATTGCTTCGAGGCTCCAACCGGAGAGCATCAAGCGTATATTCTCCACAGCTTCCAGGCCAGAGACGGTTATCTCAGGCAGCAACAACTCGCCACCGATCCTCTCGATGAGCGCACCAAAATCGGCGAGCGCGAACGCCAGGTCTGGCGACACGATGCGCGGCGCGCCCAGATAGCGGACAATCTGCTCGACTTCGTTGTAGAGGTGTTCGGCGCCTTCGGCGGCGTTTTGGATGAACATTAGGACGTCATCCTGCGACATAGTCGACGCCTGCTCCGTCAGAAACGTCAAACCGGTGTAAATCGGCACCAAAGGGGTGCGTAGTTTGTGGGCGATGACGGCGTGGAAGCGGCTCAACTCTTCTTGCAATGAGGTCTTCTCGGTAATATCGGTAAGGCAGATGATACGTCCCGCTTCCGTATCCAGCCCGGCTGAAATATCAAGCATTTCCACTTGCAACCAAAAGGCTTTGGCAACCTGTGTTTCCGGACGCACCAGGTAAAGGGGAACCGGTGCTTTGTTGACGTACATCTTCTTCGGCCAGAGCGCCCAGGCCGCCTGCGGCTCACAGCGATACTGCTGCGAGACGAGTTCCATAAATGTGGGGGGCGCCGTCTTATCGATCTCGCGCCCCAGGCCCAGGTATACCTGCGCCTTGATATTGGCGTACATAATCTTTTCCTGGTCGTCAACGATGACGTACCCATCGTTCACGCGGCCCAAGAGATAGCGGAACATCGCTTCTGAAGCGCGCAGGGTCGCCGTGCTCTCGGTGACCCGCCGGCTGAGGATATCATGTGCGGTGCGCAGGGCAGCTTCGGCATCCTGGCGGGCAGCAATCTCTTGCTGAAGTTGGTCGGCCTGCTCTGCCGCCTGCTGCTGCGCGCGCTGGAGCGCCAGATGCATCTCAACACGGGTGATAACCTCAGCAGAGCGATAGGGCTCTGCCAGGTAATCCGCGCCGCCGGACGCAAAGACGGCGCTGCGATCCATATCAGCATCGACGCCACCGCTAAAAAGCACCGGCATCGTCCACGGCATTAACGCCTGCAAGCGAGTGTAGGTACCAAAAGCCCCTACGTCCAGCACGACCAGTGCAGGCGCAAGCGCGGCAACGCTTTCCGGACTGACGTCTTCCTGGGAAAGTGTATGCGTGGTATGTCCACGCAAGGTTAAAATTTCCGCCAGCATTTGGCGATCAGCGACATTGTCATCAACGATCAAAATGACGTCCGGCTCAGTATTTTTCATACGCACATTCCTCCACCCTCACGCTATTATAACCCTAGTATACTCGCAAATTGGGGCATTCACAAGACGTGCAGCCCACACTCATCCTTCCCACAACAACGCCTGCAATTCCTGAATGGACTCAATCTGCGGCTTGCCCAAAGCTCGCAACGTAAACGCCAGGATGTCAGGCCCGAATTCGTGCAGAAAGGTAAAAGCCATCGCGCGTGTGAAGAAAGTGTCGTCCAGTCTGAGGTGTGGGTTATAGGCCGCCATAAACGCCGCCAGCTCGTCGTAATCCCGGTCCATCGCGCTGAACCACAAGGCAATCCATTCATAATCGCGTGCCCCTACCAACGCATCGCCAAAATCGATCAGAGCTGAGATGCGCCATCTGCCGTTGCGCTGCTCCAGCAGGATGTGGTCTTCTGTCAGATCTCCGTTTAGCAATGCCAGCGGCACCTCCAGACTGTCAGCTAAGGTGAAGGCAAGGAATTCCGGGATCCCGGCAACGACCGGTTCGGGCAGAATCCCGGCCCACAGCGCGGTCTCAGCAACCTCGGCCTGCCGCTGGCGCACGAACTGTTGCCAACTAGCCTGGGTATGCGGCAATGACGTCAGCGAGGCCACCGGCACACGGTGCAGTTCGCGTACCATCTCGCCCAATTCGGCAGCCACCCGCAACAGATTGCGGTGCGGGATACGGTCGCGCACTTCGCGGATGGGTGCGCCTGGCTTGAAGTCGATGATGATGTAGGGCCAGCGGATTCGATCCTCAAGAATGCCCTGCGCGATAAGCTGCGGCACAGGCAGGCGTGGGTTGGGGCCTAACAGCGCGTACAACTCGCGCTCCAGGTCGAAATCCTCCGGGCAGAATGGCGCGTAAATCTTGACGACGTAAGTGTCATCGACGACGAAGACGGCGTTCGTGCCCGGATATCCGGCTTCCACGTGCTGTACCGGCAGGTCGTGACGATGGCAGATTTCACGTACCACCGCCGTCCACTGCGCGGTGTTGGTGAACATACGGCCCCATTCGGCCCAGGTGGTGACGACAGGCAGCAAAGGTGGCATACATTAGATCTCACGTTCCAACAGATCAGTTTCCAGGACCAACGATACGCGGTCACTGGGGATAAGAAAGGTTTTGATCTCACCCGGCCAAAATACGGTCTGAATCGTCCGGTCCCAATACGGCAGACGGATTGTGGCCGGCGTAGCGACATTGTGGGTCTCATAGCAGCGCAAAATCCAGGCATCGTCATCCTCCGCCTGCTTGAGCACGCTGACGACGATGTTATCGGGTTCGACGGCGATAAACGCGGCGCGCTGTGGCAACTTACCCCACGGATGGTACGTCTCTTTCAAGACCACGGGCGGCTGGTTCAATTCGGCAGCCCGTTGGATCGGCTGTGCCTGCTTCCAGGTAACGGTATGGGGCAGCAGCGCGTAGCGGAAATGCTGAAGGCCCTGATCCATAAAGGTGTGAACACCCTCTGGGTCGGGCGTGAAGGGAACGTGATGCGCGTAAATCGGGCTGCGCAACACCGTCAGGCCCAACACCGCGCCATCCACGCTGAAGCTATACTTACCATCGTTGAGTAGACTCATGCCATACGCAGTTTCCGTACCACGCAGGGTCCCAGATACATCTACCCAAGACTGTCCAGGCTCCTCTTCACCCTCCGGGGGACGGACGATGTAACCGTAGGGAATCTCGTAGGTTGCAGTGGGGCTGGCAAGATTGAGGGGGAATGTCAGCCGCAGCAGTTTGAACGACTCGTGCCAGTCAACCGTCACCCGGACATCGATCTGCGGCAACGCCTCGTACAGCGTAAAATCCTGCGTGAGCCGCGATGCACCGTAGATGCTTGTGACGCGCGCCACGGACTTGACCGGGCCGTGTTCCAATAACCGGATGCGCTCAACGGCAAACGCACCAACCTCACGATCGAAGTGGAAGACCCCGTGACTCCACGTGTCACTCGGATCGTCGATAACGACTGCTCGCGCGGCCGGAGCAGCGAAAACCGCAGCTTCCACGCGCTTGTCGAACAGTCGCACGCCGCCGCTGGCAGCATCGAATTCCAGGCGGAACCACGCATTATCCAACACGAACTCACCCGTCTGCCCGATTGTCGCATAGTGTGACGAGCCTCCTGCTTCTTGTTGCTTGCTTTTCAGAACAATGCCGGCATCTATCGATTTCTTTACCCGGTACGTCCGATATCCCAATGGTGGCAATTCCGCAACAAAGCTCAATTGGGAAACATCCGGCACTGCAGGCTCCGGTCGCACCGATTGCGATGGGACTACCGCCCCCGTATCATCGACGATAACGCAGGATGCGTTGACGTAAGATTCATTGTCCAACCTACCCAGCGCCACCTCCACCAAGACACGGCTCGTCCAGGCGTGCGGGTTGAAGACCACGACGGGCATCGTCTCCGGCTCCGGATCGATACGCACTTGCCAGGCCAACGATTGCACGGCCGCATTGTACGCGCGAGCGGCAATCGCCTGGGCCTCGCCGTACAGCACGCGCGCATCGTCGTAAGCCGTTTCGATACTCGTGCCCGCCAGAATGTCGTGGAATTGGTTGAAGAGAACGTTCTTCCAGGCACGCTCGAAGTCTTCTGCCGGATAAGGTAACTTAGTGACCCAGGCCGCCAGCGTCGACCACTTCTCAGCCGCCATTAACGCCTGTTCGGCCTGGCGGTTCCACCGCTTGACGCCGGAATGGGCAGCATAACACCCGCTGGCATGGTGCTGTAACTCGTCATGCACCACCGGGAGCCTTACCTTTTGTTCACTGACCAAAGCAAAGACTGGCTCCGGCAACGCCATAGTCAATAAGGGCATGTTCGCATCATCGCCAAGTGCGTGGATCAACGCAATGTTCTCCCGCGTTGGACCACCGCCGTGGTTGCCGACGCCGTAGAAGCACATCAACGCATGGTGATCGGCGGCGAGTAGCTCCCCGCTGCGCCGGATATGCGCTTCCAGTTGCGATCCCGACGTCCCGTAAGCGTAGGGGATGCGGTAGGTCAACACCCGTGAGCCATCGTCCGCCTCCCACCAGAAAAGGTGCGGCAAGTCGGCATTCTCGTGTGGGCCGGGGCGCATAAAGACGTAGAAATCGAGACCACTGCGCTTGAGAATTTGTGGCAGCGCCGCATTGTGGCCGAAACTGTCCGGGCAATAGCCAACGCGCACCATACGCCCGAATCGTGATGCAAAGTAACGCTGCCCGTACAATCCCTGGCGCACGAATGACTCGCCACCAGGCACGTTGCAGTCCGGCTCAACCCACCATCCGCCGACCAAGCCCCAGCGACCGTCTGCTACATGCTCGCGGATTTCGGCGAACATCGCCGGGTCGGTCTGCTCTACCCAGGCGTAAAACGCCGCTGAACTGGCGATAAAGACGAAATCCTCATCCTCCTTCATCCGGTCGAGCGCAGAGCGGAACGTCGCCTTGATCTCCTGGAAGCCTTCCTGCCATCGCCACAACCACACCGGGTCGATGTGAGCATTGCCGATCATAAAGAGTACGTCGTTTTCCATAATCACCCCCGCAGAAATTATCCTTCCTTCTTCGAGCCGCGCGCGACGTCGATGCCTTTCTTCGCCAATTTGATGGCGAGACCGCCACCGGGCACAAACAAGTCCACCGTTTCAACCCCTACGTCAAAGAGGAACTCCGGATCGAGAATTTTGCCCATATACTGCTGGAACGTCTTGCCACCGGCCTGCCACTGTCCCGTCACCCCGTCGTATTCCACAATCGCCTCTTTCTCTTTGGACAACCAACGATACTGGAAGGCATACACAGGGCGGTAGTAGAGGTCGATCTGCGCGACGTCGATGCAATCCTCCAGGATACGTTCGGCTTTCACGCTCTTGATCATCTCGATCAGCACTTCGTGGACGACGGCCGAGGCGCGCGCGGCAGGCGGTACGACAATGGCGTCACCGGCGGAGAAGTCATCGAGGTCATCGCCGGGGATTTCGACGGTGGCGTGCTTCAGGTACTCGGACAACGCCGGGGTCCGCGCACTCGTCAGGCCATCGAAGAACACGTCGGCGTGCAGTTCCTCCCGGCAGTGCTCCAATCCCGCAAGCACAATCTTCCCGTCGCTGATCTGATACGCCACGTTGTCAATCGTCACCGCCTTGACCACGGGATCGCTGAACGCCAGCGGGTAATCGCAGCGCCGTTCGTAGACGTAGCGCGCATGGCACACGACGTGCCAGAACGGCTCGTAGCGCTGTTCCTTGTACACCAGCTTAAAATCGTCGTCTTTGGGACGTTGGAGCAGGCTGCCCATCTTCGCCATCGTCCCAAACACATCCACTTTGTGGCCCCACGCGCGCCCCTCCGCCTGATCGACGGTGAGCTGCGCTTGCAAGATAAAGGCCCGTTCTTCGGTAAGATTGATTTCCATACGCTCCACCTACTTTCGGATAACTGATTTCATCATTATTGATAGGCTCTGTCGACTAGGCAACTGCCACGTCTACAATTTCAAAGCGTTGGTTCTCCACATCGACACGCGCGCGACACCCTATCGGCATGGTGAGTTGTGGCGCAGTATGTCCAAAGTCCATATCCGTGACAATGGGAAATGCATATTGATTGGTCCGTTCTAACACAACGTTACGAAGCTGTTGTTTGGCTTCAACGGTATAGCGCATAGGGCGACCGACAAGCATCCCCTTGAGCTTCTCCAGAATCCCCATATTCTCGTAATCCATCAATATACTGTCAACTGTTTCCGGAGATGGCGCTTCTTCCGAGGTCTCAAAGAACATGATGGCATCCTGCCAATCCGGCCAGAAGCGCGTTCCTCGCAAATGCTGCAAAGACTCTAAACATCCTCCGATGAGTATGCCCTCAGCCTTGCCTCCCCTTAACCAGGTCCAACCCGCCGAATCGAGTTGTGCACGAGGCCGCACAAGATCGGCTTTTTGCTCCCAATCCAAGAATTCCTCTGTCCACCAAGTTGAGGGCGCAACAGGACCGATGGGCTGCGCGCTGCACAATGCTTTCAGCATATACGCTTCTGTATACTCAAACATTTTCGGATATTCGGCAAAATCTGTCAACAGCGCCGGGCCATTGAAGGTCATCAGGCTTGTCGCTTGCCAGATCGCCACATTGAGGACTGTGATGTCAGAGAATCCCATAAAGATCTTCGGATTCTTCCCTATCAGATCGAAATTCAATAGGGGGAGCAGATGGCAGGAATGATCGCCCCCGATTGCCGCGATAATCGCCTTGACCTCTGAATCAGCAAACATCCCGTTGATGTCGCCGGCCCGATTTTGCGGCGTATCGGAGATGAATCCGTGTTGGTTGAGGGCGTGCGGCGCTATCTTCACCTTGAAGCCAAGCGACTGCAGATGACGAACGCCCAACTCAACACGGTGAGGGAACATCCCCGCTCCCCCCCAAGAAGGGCTGACGATGCCCACTGTATCTCCGGGCCGCAATCTCGCAGGTCTAACTGCCATTTCTCCGCGATCTCCAATCACCCAATCTGTTTCAATGGAAACTGTGGCGCTAATTCTTCAACCAGCCGCACGTTCTCGTCAAGCTGCGCGGCGCTGGTCATGCCGATGGTCAAGGCGTGCACCGTCCCCAGACGCAGGACGTACTCGATGGCGGCGCGCGCGTTGTCCTTGAGCGCGCCACAGCCGAGGACTTTCATCCCGTAGACGGCTTTCCCGGCAGCGTGCAGCTTCTCGATGAGGGGGACAACCTTGGCGGGTTGCGCGTCCATATTCACGCCGGCGTGGTTGATGCGCACCAGCACCACATCGACCCAGGACATCTCCACAGCAGCCCGCAGCGCGCCCAGACCGTGACATGAAAAGCCCACGGCGCGCACGATGCCCGCTTCTTTGGCGCGGGAGAGCACGTCCATCGCACCGGCACACTTTTTCGGCCAGTTGGCATCGCTCAGCGCGTGGAGCAGCACGACGTCGATCACGTCGGTGTTCAATTCTTTGCGGAAGCGCGCCAGGTCCCTGACAATGTCCGGCCCTTTGCGCGCCATCGTCTTGGTGACAATCACTACTCGCTCACGGGGCACTCCTTGCAGCGCGCGCGCCACGTGCGGATGCGAACCGTATTGATCCGCCGCATCCCACAGATTGACGCCCGCGTCGTAGGCGCGGCGCAGCAGATTTGCCAGCCCGTCCACGCCCAACGCCGTCTGATCCGAGCGCCCGGCCCAGCCGTGCGTGCCCGTCCCAATCGACAGGCGCGAAACCTGTAGTCCAGTATTGCCAAAGTCGATGCAGTCCATAGTCCTCAGTCGTTAGCCCAAAATCCAAAATCAAACCGTGCTTGACCAGATCATGATGCGTGATACGTGATGCGTGAGAGGTAAATCACGCATCACGTATCACGATTTACGCCCTCCCCCACTTCTCGTAGGCGTCTTTGAACGACATCCCTTTCGCAAAATCCTCGCGCATACCCTGCTCGCGGGCTTCGATCTCCTCAGCCTTTTCGAGCACTTCCATCGCAATCTCCTGCGGGACGACGATAACGCCATCGGGCCCACCGACGATCCAGTCACCGGGGCGCACGGGCACCATGCTCGTCAGCGTGCCGGGCATCCCGATGGTGACGTTGACGCCGACGATGCTCCAACGCTTGGCCGATTCGATGGGTGACGTTCCCCTGGCGCATACCGTGTAGTCGGGAATGACTTCCAACCCCAACAGGTCACGGATGTAGCCATCGATGACGATGCCCTTCGCGCCGCGCTGCATCATATCCCAGCTTGTCATCTCGCCAAACTTGCCGGTAAACGGCTCACCGCCCCCATCTACGACAACCACACAGCCGGGGAAGAGGTACTCGTTCAGCTTGGGGCCGGTCGCCACCGGCTTACCTTCCGCTTCGGCCTTCTCCTTCGCCGCCTTCTTCTCCTCCCACGAGGTCGGATCGCGGCTGCCACGTGCCGTAACCGCGACGCCCGCCAAATGCTGCTTGGGGAACAGCGGGCGGATGCTCAAATCGATACACTGATCGCCGTAGCCCATCTGATCCATCGCGTCATACAGATTGGCAACGCGAATCTTATCCCACCGGGCCTGTAATTCCAAAATCGAGGGTTGTTGTTCGTCTGACATTGTCTTTGCTCCTTGAATGTGAACTTGATACTGGATGCTGGATGCTGGATGCTGGATGCTCGATGCTCGATGCTGGATGCTGGTTCAAGTATCAAGCTTCCAGCTTCCAGCTTCCAGTTTCCAGCTTCCAGTTTCCAGCTTCCAATTTCTAGTCAACGATAAGGTTCTTGGTGGTGTTTGATGACACCTTGCAGAAAGTTGTTGAGCTTACGGCCCAACGTATCGCACTTTGTATGAAGATCATCATAACTGGATTTGGGTAGAGAGTCTGTTCGAGAAAGCATATCCAGATGAACACTGGTTTCATCGCAGGAGGCCAGGGCATAAACGATGAAGCGAATATAATCTTATTTATAACGCCGGCGACCAAACCCTTCTGCCAGATTCGCCGGTATTGACTTGGCAGCGCGACGCAATTGACTCCCAACTTCATACATTTCATGCTTGGGCAAGGTTTTAGAAACCCTATCGACCTCAACCGCGAACTCAAATCCCAGTTGATAAACCTCTAAATCCCGATAGCTCTCTACCTTCCCCATCATTCACCTCTTGTTCACTTCAGGCCGCCGAACTTCCAGTATCCAGTATCCAGTATCCAGCATCCAGCATCCAGCTTCTAGCTTCTAGCTTCCAGAAAACTCTGCATTTGCGCGCTCAAGCAGTGCCTTCATATAGCCGATGCTGAACGCGGTGCTGACTTTGTGATCCTTCGCCATCAACGGAATATGGTCGGCGATGGCGACGCCGTCGAAGTTTACCTCGCGCAGGGCGCGCATCACCTTGTACATATCCATATAGCCGTCATCCAGGAACGTCTCCACGAAGTACGGGAGCGGCTGGCTGACGTTGCGGAAGTGAATCTTGAACAGCTTTTTCTGCTCACCGAAGTACTTGATGGTCTCGAAGACGTCCTTGCCCATCCACGCGCCCCCTTCCAACCAGCAGCCGACGCAGAGGCACAGGCCCACGTTGGGGCTGTTCGCCATCTCGATGGCGCGGCGGTAGCCCTTGAAGTTGCCGAAGATGCAACGCGGGATGCCGCCCAGTTCCGGCACAGGCGGATCGTCGGGGTGGATGCCGATTTTGACGCCGGCCTCTTCCGCCACGGGGACGACCTGTTTGATAAAGTACGCGAAGTTGTCCCAGATTTCGTCCTCGCTGTACTTACGCCCGTGGGTGAGCGGCATGTCGTACTGCCGCCCGTGCCAGTGGCCCGAATCGGCCTTGTCCAGGTTGAACGCCCGCGCGGGCGCGCCGCCACGCGTCGTCTCGCGCTCGGTGCTCCAGATGCCGTTCGCCATGTGCGCGTAGGTCGTGTAGGGGATACCGGCCTTGCCCAGGTTGCGCAAGTGCTGCTTGTACGCCTCGATCTTCGCGTCGCGGTCCTCCAGGCCGAGCACGATGGCGTCCTGGTTGTGGACGTCGCTGTTGCCGAAGCCATAGACCTTGAGACCGTGATCCTCGAATAACTTGCGACGGCTGGCGTAGTACTCGTAGCTCGCCTTCTTGCTGTCGGTCCACAGCACGACGTACCCTACCCCCATTTGCTGGATGAACGCGAGATCGTCCTCCGTCGGCTCCGGCGTAATCTGCGCCGCAATCTTGATGCCCGGCTCGATGTCCGGTCGTTCGATGAACATAGGTTTTCCTCCGTAAGTGAATTATTACTCGTTACTCGTTACTCGTTACTCGTTACTCGTTACTCGTTACTCGTTACTCGAATGAAATTATGGCACAACTCCTACTATGGTCAACAAGGCAATGCGCCGCGCGGTGCGCGCATTTGCCTATTCCGCAAGACTGCGTACACTCTATGCTAACGACTAACGACTAAGGACTGACGACGATGAGATCAAATCTAATGAAAGCGAAAATCCAAGCGGGCCAGCCTGCGCTGGGCGTGTCGGTGATGTTCCCGTCGCCGCAGATTGTGGAGATGATCGGGGCACTGGGCTTCGATTGGGTGTTGATCGACTGCGAGCACGGTACAATTGACATAGAAAGCGTGGAGCTGTTGGTGATGGCAGCGGAGGTGAGTGGGATCACGCCAATCGTCCGCCCGCCGAGCCGGGACGCGGCGGACATCCTGCGCGTGCTGGATCGCGGCGCGATGGGCGTGCAAGTCCCGCACGTGAATACCGTCGAGGACGCCCGCGCGGTCGTCGCGGCGGTGAAGTACCACCCGTTGGGCACGCGCGGCCTGGCAGCGAGCACACGACCGGGCAATTACGGCATCGGCCTGACGGCGGCGGAGTACGTGGCGCAGGTAAACCGCGAGACGCTCGTCTGCGTGCAGTTGGAGGAGGCGGAGGCGTTGAGCAACATCAACGAGATCCTCAAGGTAGAGGACATCGACGTATTCTTTATCGGGCCGTCGGACCTATCACAATCGATGGGATTTCCGGGACGCAGCGACATGCCCCTTGTGCAGGAGTTGATCCACGCGGCGTTCTCCGCCATCGTCGCAGCAGGCAAAGTTCCCGGCTCCACCGGCCCCGACACCGTCATCGCCGAATATCTCAAGCGCGGCTGCCGGTACGTGTACACGCACGTTCCCCGGCTGCTGGCAGCGGGTACGGCGGCGTTTAGACGGTCAACGGATTTAAGTGAATCGATGGATAAAACCATTTAGTTTACGGTGTTTATCCAGTTTGGCATAAGGCTTCGAATATGTTATAATATAGTTGTAGATACATTCCATCTGCCCATCAGGGCAGGTTGCCTGCGCTGGCGAGACAGCAACAGGTTACAGGGTATCTTTCCGAGGATAGGCAAATTACGCAATCCCATGATATAGCAAACATTTAGATTAGTGTCTGGTAATCGAGTATCGTGCGACGCTTGCCAGGGCTGGGTTCGCCCGGCTAAAACTCAAACTGGCGCAGCTCGCATAGGACACCGTATATGGAGGAGTAGATCGTACCGGCGCATCCGTTAATACGACGGACATATTGTGAGAATCTGCTAGAGGTGTTTTTACATTTCTAAATTCCGTAGGACCTGCTATGGACCTGTTGCGTACCGTGGATTGTGAGTGCACACAGGTCCATTTTTGTTTTAAGAACACGTTCAAATTCAGTATTTGAAATCAAGGAGGTGCCATGTTTCAAGTAGGTGATGCGGTTGTACATCCGGTTAACGGGGCTGGCATTGTGACCCAACTTCAAAAACTGGGAAACCAACATGAAAGCTTACAGTATTACAGAATCAAGATCATTGACGAACAAAACAAAACCCTTGTTATGATGCCTGTGAAACAAGCCGAATCTCTTGGTTTGCGTTACGTTATCCCCAAAATACGTCTGAAGTACGTATGGGAGATACTTCGAAACGCACCGGATACGTTACCTTCCGACCATAAGATGCGGTACAGCGCCTTAGAAGAGAAATTGGATACACAGGATGCCTTACAGTATGCCGAGATCGTCAGGGACCTCGAATGGCGGCGCTTGCAAGAAGGGCACCTTAACATTCCCGGCAAACGGATCTACGATAAGGCGCTGCGTTTGCTTATCGGAGAACTGGCTTTGAGTCAAGAGATTCCAATACAAGAAGCGGAAGCACAAGTAAAAACTATGTTAGCAGAAAATTTATCCGCCCGGCAATCAGAAGTTGCCGTTGTCTGATGGATTTGGTGATTTGTTAAATCCATTGCCGTTTTCAAGGAGGCATTATGGCAAAAGAAGAAAAAATAGAAATGATGGGAACTGTACGAGAAGCGCTGAAAGGAACGAAATTTCGCGTCGAACTCGAGAATGGGCATGAAGTTATCGGGTATTTGAGCGGTAAGATGCGCCGGTACTACATTCGTATCTTGTTAGGAGATAAAGTGAAGGTGGAACTCTCTCCTTATGATCTAGATCGAGGCCGGATCGCCTACCGCTATAAACGGCAAGCAGGTACATAGACATTATCATCCGGCGAGCATTCGCCACTCTGGCGAGCATTCGCCGCTGCTGGCTGTGGCACGGCAGCGTTTAGGGCTACAACGGGTTCAATAGATAGAACAGACTAAGGGAAGGCTACCGCAGAATAAACGGTAAAAACTGGACTACATCGTCGGAATAAAAGACGCGGCGCACCATCTCATGCGCCGCGTCGTGCATCTCGGCGAAGTGTGTTATTGTGCAAACTGGAATGTGGCAACGATAACCGGGATCAGCGCGACAACGTCCGGGTTTTCGGCGGCCCGGTTGGCAAACTTGCTGAAATTGTCGACGAGCACCACACGCACATCCGGGCTCGCCGGGTTCTGGAAAACGTAAAGCACCGTCACATACTCGCCACTGCCGCTCTCCTCGCGCACCATCTCGACGCCGTTGATCGTCAGCGTTTCGCTGTAGGCAGGCTCGACGTAGGCGCGGCGAAATTGCGTCTCAGGCCCCACACAGACCTCCAGGCTGAGCGCCGGGATAGCGGGAGGCGCGCCAGGCTCAGGCGGGCCGCTGCGCTCGAACCGCTCGGCCCAGGCTTGCGGGAAAAAGATCACCACCCGCTCGACAGGCCAGTCGCCCGGCATCCCCGCGCCCTGAGTAGCCAGGTCTTTGTGCGCCCAGCCTTCTGGATACGCCAGTTGGAAGCCATAAACCTCATCGCTGAGCACCGGCCAGCCGGCAGTGCGATCCTCGCGGGGCACATCCGGCGGGTCGAAGGCTGCCGTTTCCAGCACGCGCGTCAAAACCGGTTCGATCTCGGCCAGTTGCTCAACCGTCGGGGCGCTGGCGTAGAAGTCGAAGCCGCGCCGTTCACCGTTCACACTGAGCACGATCAGGACGTGAATCTCAACCGCCTCAACCGGGGCCTGCTCGCCGCCTGGAGCCGCCGTCCCGTAGACCTTGAGCGTAATTCGCCGGCCTTCGCCCCACCCCAACGCGAGCGGCTCCGACGCCACAATCTGAGCATGATCGGGCAACAACGCCGCTTCCGGCTCCACCGGCGGTTCAAGTGTTGTCCATGCGAAACCCACGCGCAGGTCGTCGGTATACTCAGGCGTCCAGACCGTCTCCGGCGTAAGCTGTACCCATCCGGCTGGAATTTCGAAGCGCATGCCGGCTTCGGGGATTTCCACCAGACGATACTCGGTCGGAGTCGCCGTTTCAGGGGTCAGCACAGGGGGCGGTTCAACCCCAGCCGGCGGCTCAACCCCAGCCGGCGGCTCAACCCCAGCCGGCGCTTCCTCCGCCAGATACAGCCGCCCGTTCCGCTCGACGACGGTGACGGCGACGGTGACAAAGCCGTACTTGTCAGCGCCCCAGGTCAGGCGATAGTCGCCCGGCGAGAGCACGCCGCGCCATTCCATAAGCCAGGCCGTGTCGCCCGCAGCGATTGCCGGCAGCGACATCACATTGGCGGCGGCGCGCAAATCGCCCGACGTATCGCGGATCTCCATCTGCCCGCCGAAGCGGTCATCCCCGGCGAAGTCCTGCGCGCCCGCGTTCTGCACACCCAGGTTGGCGCGGAACTCCTGATCGGCGTCCAGCATTACCGGCGCTGCGAACGTCAAACGCGGTGCAGGCGGCTGTTCCACCGGCCGCGCGCAACTCACCAGAAGCAAAACGGCGACGCCCAAAAGCATATAAAAGACTTTTCTCGTTCTCATCATCTGTTCTCCTTATCAAAGTTTAGGTTTTCACCCATATTGTAAAACAACCCGGCTTTGCTCGCATCGGTCATTGGGGGGATTTGCGCCTCGTACAGGTAGACGGTAGACAGGGGGGGGGACGAGAAAAGCCCCGCCGGGTTTGGCGGGGCTTTCGTTGTGTTGAGCGGTGTGCGCTAGTGAGAGACTGAAGCGATCTTCCAGTTGCCGTCTACCAGCGTCAGGTTGACGGTGCGCTCGGTGGGTGTGGGGTTGTTGCCCCAGAACATCGCCACCTTGACCTGAGCCTCCGAACCCTCAGCCGTCGCCTCGACCACTGTGACGCGCTCCGGTACGTCCTGGGCCATCAGGAGGGGGTCGAAGCCGCCCTTGTCGAAGGAAGCCAGCGTCTCGTCAATCTCTGCCACAAAGCCCTCGGTCAGATACCCGCAGTCGCGGTAAGCGCCGTCCACCAGGGGATTGCGCATCGCCTCGCCGCCGTCGATGTACCAGAGGTACCAGCCGTAGAAGCTGCTGACCACCATGTCGGGCGCGGGAGCAATCGAGGTAATCTGCCACCGGCCATCAAGACGCTTCAGGCCGACCGTCAGGGCGTGCCCGGGGAAGCTGGTTTCGACCGGTACGTAGGCCGCATCGCCGTCGATGAGCGCTTCCCCAACGGTGACGCTCGTGGGAACGTCCTGCGCCATCAGGAAAGGATCGTATCCACCCCTATCGAACCCGGTCACAATCGCATCGACCTCAGCGATAAAGTCATCGGCCAGGGCCTCGCTCGACCGGTAAGCGCCGTCCACCAGGGGATTTTGCCGGGTCTCGCCTTCGCCAATGTAACCCAGGTACCAGTCGTAGAAGTTCGCCACGACCTGCGCGGGTGCATCCCCGTTGCGGTTAGGCGCTGCCGTTACTCCGGCGTAAGCCAGCCCGCCCGCTACCATCACAATCACCAATCCGATTCCGAATATCCACTTGCCTTTCATCTGTCTGTCTCCTTTTTTGAAATTGATTTGTTTTTGAACTACACCTACAGTATATGGCAAAGGTAAACAGCACGATCCCGCCGATAATGACGATGTTGAGCACAATTGCCCCAAAATCCAAACCGGCGACCAGGCCCGAAACGAGCAAAACGACGACCAGCAAAACAGCCAGGCAGGGCAAAACGATCGCCAGCATCATACCACCGGCGACCTGCAACCGGCCATGCGCTTCCACGAGTGGATACTGGGGCTTGGGACGATCGGCAATGGCGAAATCGGATGAGGTGTTCATCAAAAACTCCTTATCTAAGATGACTTCCCTCAGTATATCCGTGATTGCTTGCCCGGTCAACAAGCGTTGGCCTTCGGCTATAGGGCAGAATATGGGGCAAATTCCGTAGCCGCGCTTTCCAAAGCGCGTGTTCGGGCGCGAAATGGATTTCGCGGCTACGGTTCCTATAATTTGTCCTATACCCTGGCCTTCGGCCTTCATCCAGCGTTTCGGTTGGCCGGAGGTCTTTTTCATAGTAGAATAGGTTCAAGTCGTTGCAGGTACGCTGCTGAAGTGTACATAAGCGTACATTGAGTGTTCACAGTAATGGCTCGTCCTGCTCGGCTTGGATTTGACAATCCAAGCAAGTTTTACGACTACATTGGATTGCGAGCCATACCTTGTTTTTCTTCTGTTCGCAGGAGAGCAAGATAACCAGGAGGTCAATAATGGCTAATGGAATACGAAATATAGTTGTGTCGGTTGTTGTTTTGTTAGTTCTCGTGGCGCCGGCTTGTGGAAGAGCGACCACACCAACGTCCACTGAAGCGCCGGAGCTGGCTACGGAGGAGGCCATAGCGGTAGTTCCGGCAACGGCTCCTGAGCGCCTCTTCCAGTGGGAGTACGAAGATGAACAGGTCTATAGCGTCGCTTTTTCTCCTGATGGCGCGTTAGTCGCTGGCGGCAGCAAGGTATGGCAAGTGCGCGACGGCGCACTTGCGCAAGCGATTGAATACCGCCACAGTGTCATAGACCTGGCTTTTTCGCCCGATGGGCAATTGCTAGGCGCGGGGTTGAGACTGTACGGCGTGCAATTTGTGCAGGTGGCCGATGGCGAGATGCTGCACCGGATCGACAGGGGCTTCGATTACGATAATCATCTGGCCTTCTCTCCTGACGGCGAAACGGTCGCCACCGGCAACCGCAATGGCATCGTCTGGCTTTGGCGCGTCGCGGATGGCGAGTTGTTGGCCGAGTTCGAACCGCCCGACACGGCGTGGAGCGCCGGCCTGGCCTTTTCGCCAGATGGGGAAATCGTCGCCGCCGGGCATAAAGATGGGACGGTCTATCTGTGGCGCGCGAGCGATGGTCAACTACTACACACCCTTCCCGCCCAGACCGACCGTTGCACCGTAAACGACCTCGCTTTTTCCCCTGATGGCGCGTTGCTGGCAACCGTTGGCGGTCGTGAAGAACAGGAGCACGTGGTCTGGTTATGGCGCGTCGCCGATGGCAGCAGCCAACAGGCGTTACCGTTGCCGAAAACAGGCGGCGCGGTGGCGTTTTCTCCCGACGGGCAATGGCTGGCGGCCGGCTCCGGTGAAAAGCTCATGCTTTGGGAACTGTCGGAGGCGGCGCTGTGGGACGCGCTGGATTATGGGGCGCAAATCGCGGAGAGCGATCAAATCACCAGTTTGGACTTTTCCCCCAACGGCGACCTGCTTGTGATTGGTCGCCACGGCGGAATCCTGGAGCTGTGGCGCTTCAACCGCGCTATGTAGCCAGTGACAGGCTTCCAGCGCCGGGAGCGAATTCACTCCTCCCCCATCGCGTGTTGCGATGGGGGAGCGTTCATTTCAAGTAAGGTCTCGGAGCGGAGCGGGCGCGCAGCGCGTCCAGGGTGCTGAACGTCATTATATGCCTCCGTGTTGGCAGATGGTTGCCAGTGTAGCGGCCGGGATCGGCTGCCGGCCATGTCCGGGATAGGTCAACGAGGGGCGCAGGACTTGTACGCGCCGGAGGCTGGTCGCCAGCGCGTCCCAATCCGTTGCCAGATAGCGCTGGGCGTGAGGTCGCCCCGTGCTGGA
>OMKS01000485.1_pt1 | contig 36955 bp, 40 predicted proteins | sample 1674721 | NCBI WGS metagenome assembly OMKS01 (sample SAMN06264996, study PRJEB25208) | sediment metagenome | isolation source: hot spring sediment | place: USA: California | collected 2014-09-02 | reverse complement strand
TATAAGAGACAGCCCCCACACCCATCTTATCGATGACCGCAGCATCGGGATGCTGGGTGATCTTGGATTTTGGCATCAGACCCGTGATGCCGGGTTCCAGCATGATGAAGTAGCCGAATCGTTCTTTCTTCTCGATGACGCCCTCGATGACTTGGTCCTTCTGGTATCGATGTTCGATGTCGATCCAGGGATCTCCCTCTGCCTCTTTGATGCTGAGGGACACCCGCCGGGAAGCGACGTCGATATCCTTGATCATGACATCGATATCATCCCCTTCTGAAACCAGATCCTGGGGTTTTGTCACCCGCTTCCTGTAGCTCATTTCGCTGATATGCACGAGCCCCTCGATCCCCGGTGCGAGTTCAACGAACACACCATACTCCATGCAGCGCGTCACTTTTCCCCTGAGCTTGAGCCCTGGTTTGAACCGTTCCTGGGCAGTGTTCCAGGGATCTTCCTCCACCTGCTTCATGGACAGGGAGATCTTCTTTTCCGCCTTGTGAGGGATATGCTCCACGGAGAGCACCTTCACCCTGATTTTCTCCCCGAGGGTCAGGATTTCATCGGGGCTCGCGATCCGAGACCAGCTCATCTCAGAGATGTGAACCATGCCTTCGACACCTGGAGTGAGCTCAACAAAGGCACCAAAGGGCATGATTCTGCTCACGGTCGCTTCATAGCAGTTGCCCGGGGAAAGCTCGGTATAAAAGGCTTCTCTGATCTTTTCCTGTTCCTGTTCCAGCAGGTTTCTCCGGGATACAACGATGTTTTTCCCGTTTTCTTCAAGCTCAATGATGAGAAACTCAAAACTCTGACCCACGTAGGATTCAGGGGTTTCTATGTAGAGGGTATCCATCTGGCTGATGGGGCAGAAGGCTCTGCGTTTGATGATCTCTACGGAAACCCCCCCCTTGCACGTCTCCAGGACCTTTCCTATGACAGGTATTCCCGATTGGTACGCATCCTGGAGCAGCGTTGCTCCGCCGATACCGGTAAGGGCTCTGGAGAGTTTCAACTCTCCCGCGCGAATCGAAATGACGAACAGATCGAGGGTGTCTCCCTCTGTATAGGGAAAAGTTCCCGATTCATCGATGAGTTCCTCTTTTTCCACGATCCCATCGAGTTTGGCGCCTGTGTCGATGAAGACATAGTCTCTCCCGATGGACAGTATTTTTCCCCGGACCCTGTCTCCCACCTGGAGGGACTCCCGCTTTTCTGATTCATACGCTTCGAGGATCTCGTGAAATCCCATCTCCGGTGTGTCTGAGTTCTCTTCGTGACTGTTGTCGGTCATCTCTAACTCCATGTGTTCGTTGCAGTGAGGCGATGGTATAGAATTTTATGTGTCGAGTAAATACCCTTTGTGCAGGTTCTTTTCTGAACGCAGGGACTGAGAGGTTCGAGGGGGAAGATCCGCGGTCGGATCATGGCAGAGCCTATGGGTATTACCCTATCACGAGCCATCGGTATTCCCGTATGTGATCGAGAAACTCGAGGATGATTTCCTGGCGAGGGGTGGAGCAGGCTTTTGCAGTGAATATGAATCTCATCTCCGGAGTCTTCCTGATGCTCACAAGGTCCAGCAGGGCTCCGGTGGAAGTTGTTCTTCCCAGGACCGAGGCCACCCGGATCAGGTGGCTGAATCGAATGGTGTATTCGTTGTGGCCCGAGAGATGGATCTCCCGGGGATATGAGTCTACCTCAAGACCACTCTCGAGGTAAGAAACATTCTCCGGCACGAGGGGATCTGATGCGTGCTCTGATATAAAAGCAGGAATCTGCTGTTTACAGATCGCATCGACCAGAGCGATGGCCCCCACATTGAGATGGAACGGCGTGTGATCTGGTATGTCGAGGTGGTAATGTCGTATCAGCGCTGAGATGTCCTCGGGAAGATCGGAGGCTCGAAGGTGTGTCATGACATCCAGATCCCCGATGACTTCATTGAGAATAATCAGATCGACGCCCCTGATGGAGGAAATCATGGAGTGGATGTCTGCGTGGAGATACCTGACCTTTCCTGCCCAGGGGGACAGCCTCTCCCGCTGTCGTAGCAGAAGCTTCTTCGAGATGTCGATCATGATGACGCCCCTGATGGAGTCAGCATAGGCCGTAAGGAGACCTGCCATGAGGCTTCCGTATCCCCCACCGACCTCGACAATCAGGGCCCCCCTGCGAAGAAGCCCCTTGTTTTCAAGAAACTCTCCCACAAGGGCTCCATACCCCAGGGGCCTTTCCAGGGCGATCATGGAAGGTCGTGTGGTATCCGCGAGTGATTCGCAGATGGTATACTCCTTCATGAGATCAATGGAACCATGCCTGTGGTAGTGATATGTCGTGGCTTTCTCTGCCATGGAGAGCCTTCTATACAGGAATTTTCCTGATATGTACATGCTGCGATTGCTTGAAGGCAGGGTTGTTCTGTGCTAAGGTCTCCCTCCAAGAGGGAGGACGATCTATGCGGAAACAGCTTCTGCCCATCATGGTCTGCATGGGGATGATGTATCTGGCAGTTCTTGGCGGGAATCTCCACGCACAGAATCTTCACCAGGAAGACTGGGTGATCAGTGTGGCGGAAAAGGTTATCCCCTCGGTCGTGAACATCTCTTCCACGAAGACGGTAATGGTACAGCAGTCTCCGTTTTTCTCTGATCCCTTCTTCCGGGAGTTCTTCGGCGGAGGTATCCCCCGAGAGCGCGTTCAGAGAGCGTTGGGATCGGGTGTGATCGTGTCGGAAGATGGTTACATCGTGACCAACAATCATGTCGTGGGTGGAGCGGACACCGTTGAGGTGCGACTCTCCGACGAACGTGTGTTCATCGCAACCATAGTGGGAACAGACCCCAAGAGCGATGTGGCCATTATCAAAATCGATCAGAAAGGCCTGCCTGTGATCACCATCGGAGACTCCACGAATCTGCGGATCGGGAGTTTTGTGCTGGCCGTGGGCAACCCTTTCGGGTTGGGTCAGACCGTGACCATGGGGATCATCAGTGCCCTTGGAAGATCCGGACTCGGCATCACGGATTACGAAAACTTCATACAGACTGATGCAGCCATCAACCCGGGAAACTCCGGGGGTGCCCTTGTGAACATGAAGGGTGAATTGATCGGCATCAATACTGCCATTCTTTCGCGCTCGGGAGGAAATGTGGGAATAGGGTTCGCCATTCCCATCAATGTGGTCACCTCGATCCAGAAGAGCATCGAGAAGTATGGAACGGTAGTCCGTGGTTGGCTGGGTGTTTCGGTCCAGGATATCACGCCGAAGATAGCAGAAGCTCTGGGGCTTCCGACCAGAGTGGGGGCACTGGTGTCAGAGGTAATCAAGGATTCCCCGGCCGAACAATCAGGGATCAAGCAGGGTGACGTTATTCTTGCCATCGGCGGGAGTGTGGTACAGAACACGTCTTCGTTGCGTTTCTTGATCTCCGAGCTCCTTCCGGGGTCGGCCATTGATGTAAAGGTGTTCAGGGATGGCAAGGAACGGGTACTGCGCGTGACTGTTGGGGATCTTTCTCAGGCTGAAACCCCTCTGCACAAGGTCTATATCCAGGACAACCGGTTTCTCGCAGGGGCCACCGTTGCTGAAATCACCCCGGGATCACGGGAAACCTTCCAGATCGAGAACGCCATCGAAGGGCTGATCGTCGTGGAGGTGGAGGAGAATTCCGAGGCAATCCGGACAGGGTTGAAGCCAGGGGATGTGATCCTCGCGATCAACAACAGGAAAACGAGAACCCTGGACGAGTTGCAGCAGATTCTTGGCACGTTGCGGGGGATGAAAATAAGTCTCAGCCTCTATCGCCATGGCATGGTCATGAATCTGACGATCATCAGGTAAGCGGGGTTTTCCGAATTCGAATCATTGGACAGCGCTTCTTCCGCCGGCGATGTGCGGACGGTTCAGGTGCAGCTGGCATCACCTGGTGGACGGTGAGCTTTCGTTGAGGTTTTTATGCGGGCGGTCATTCAGCGGGTATGCCGTGCATCGGTGGGTGTCGCCGGGGAAGAGGTTTCCCGGATTGGTTTCGGGCTGTGCTGTCTTGTTGGGGTTGAGCGTTCGGACACCGATGCTGATATTGAAATAATTGCGAGGAAAATCTGCTCGTTGCGGATCTTCGAAGATGCCGCCGGTCTGATGAATCTCGATGTCGCCCAGGTAAGCGGAGATATTCTCGTGATCTCACAGTTTACGCTCTTCGGTGACGCCAGAAAAGGGAGGAGGCCATCATATACCTGTGCAGAAGAACCGGAACGTGCCCAGGAGCTCTTCTGTGAACTTGTCGAGAAGATCAGAGGAATGTACCCTTCGGGTCGAGTTGAAACAGGGATATTTCAGGCAGCCATGGATGTTTCTCTCATCAACCATGGCCCGGTTACCCTCCTTTTAGACAGCAGGAAGAACTTCTGATCAGATTCTCAGGCGAAAGACCTGATCCTCTCGATCAGCTTCTCTTCAGGCATGGCGCCGACAATATCACCGACTTTGTTCCCATTCTTGAAGACCAGCAGATTCGGGATTGAGCGGATCGAGTAGGTTGCCACAGTCTGGGGATTCTTCTCAACGTCAAGCTTGGCAAAGACGATCTCACCCGCATGTTTTTTCGCGAGGCTCTCGAGAATAGGGCCGATCATCTTGCAGGGTCCACACCACTCAGCCCAGCAGTCGATCACGAGGAAGGGATACGCTTCAACGGCTTCTTTAATGGTGCCGTCTGTGACCGTGATGGGGTGGTCAGGATTCGTAACCAGGATCTCTTCTGCCATGTGGTCCTCCTGAAGTAGCGTGTTAGTGGTTATCTCACGTCCCGTACAACGTACCTTTGAGTTCGTTCACGTAGTGTTCTGCGGAAAAAGCCGCTGTGGCACCGTCACCGCAGGCGGTTACCACCTGGCGGAGCAGCTTCTTCGTGCAGTCACCGCAGGCAAAAATGCCCGGGGCAGAGGTTTTCATCTCAGCGTCAACCACGATATAGCCTCCTTCATCCAGAGCGAGGATTCCGTGTAGAAAGGATGTGTAGGGGATATACCCGGTGAAGATGAAGACTCCCTCAGCTTTGAGAACCTTTTCGTCTTCAGGGTTTTTGACGTTTCTGATTTTCACCCCCGTTACTGCGGACTCTCCCATGATCTCTGTCACGACAGCGTTCCATTCGAAGGATATCCTCTCGTTGTCGTGGGCCCTCTGCCTGAGGATTCCCGTGGCCCGGAGTCTGTCCCTGCGGTGCACGATGGTAACCTTGCGGGCGAATCTGGTCAGGAACAGTGCTTCCTGTACAGCAGTATCCCCTCCTCCTACCACAACGAGGTGGGCATCTTTGAAAAAGGGACCATCACAGGTTGCGCAGTAGGAGACCCCCCTGCCGGTCAATTCCTCTTCACCTTTCACGTTGAGGTGGGCATACTCGGTGCCTGTGGCTATAATCACGGCCAGAGCCTCGAAGGAAGAACCGGAGGTGGTGACTTTCCATGCAGGAGCACTATTTTTCGATGTCTTCTCCAGAGAGACCGCATCGTCTTGGATGCACTCCAGGCCGAATTTTTCTGCCTGTTCCCTGAATTTCTCCACCAGTTCAAATCCTGAGATGCCCTCGGGGAACCCCGGATAATTTTCAATGAGGTCGGTCGTGGTAATCAGGCTCGGGTGGTATGCGCTCGCGAGCAGGAGGGTGCGCATGGCTGCCCGTGAAGCATACATACCAGCCGTGAGTCCTGCAGGACCGCTGCCCACAATAAGTATGTCGTACATAAGGGATCCTTTCACAGGTAGTAATCCGGGTACATCCATCCCAGTGTAGAATACTACTCTAAGAACTTAATGCCTGGGACATCGGAAGTCAAGTCTTGATTTTTTCTCACCGTTGCATACTATGATAGGTGAACGGGGAAGGAGGATGAACCATGCGACGGGTTGTTACCTTGGTAGTGGCTATGCTTGTACTCCCATGGGTGTGCCATGGTGCAGGGTATGTCTGTGCCAATTACGCCCTGGGAGGAAAGATCGATGGTTCGAGTCTGGGTATTGAAATGGGAGGAGTATTTCTTTCCGACCTCCATCCCCAGGACGGTGCCCTCAGTGTCGGGATCGGTGTCAGCGTTGCCGACACCGATGACGATCCCCCCTCTGCAGACACTCCCCCGGTTCAGCAGCCGACCTATTCGGCTCAGAGAGAGTACAATGACGGGTACGAACAGGAAGTGTCCCTTGTCCTCGGGGCGGAGCTGATCCCGGCCTTTTTTGCCGTCCTCGGGGTCGGGTATGCGAGCCAGGACACGGTTCTCGTTGGAACAACCGCTGGAAATCAGCACTATAAGCTCGATACCGAGACAGACACAAATGTGTCGCTCATGCTCGGTATGCGCTACGTGCTCAGGGGATTGAATATGGGGCTCGGTTTCCACACGAGACGTGGAGTCATGGTCAGTCTCGGAATTGCATTTTAAAGATCGAAGCCAGGCCATCAACGGAGACAAAGGATCGGGCACCACAGGCACTAACGTATCCAGGAATGGTTCAGGCTCCCCTCTTTGTCTCAGAAACCCCCAAGGAAGACACGATTCCAGAGGCATCATGAGGACAGGTACCAGAACATCTCACGATGTCCCAGGCTTCTTGTGTCCGAACTCGCCTGCTTTCGACGGCGCCATACCGGACAGGGCCCTAAGGAAAGAGATTCCCTGTGCCGTCCTATTCCATGGGCTCTTCTCGAACATGACCTCGATGCTGATGCAGAGAGTCGATACTGCGAAGCGTGTAGAAACTCCTTGATACCCACGGGGCGATGACCTATGAAAAGAGGACGTTCACATAAATGCGAAGCGTTTTATGGGAAGGATTGATGCCAAAAGCCCCCTGTGTCTTTATATCATGACAAGAAAGATCATTCTTGCATTTATCTGGTGCACACTCTTTTTGGCGGGATGTGCATCACTGGAAAGCTATACCAGACGGGCATATCAGGCACAGAGCTCCCTGGCAGCGGGGAACTATGCAGATGCCCTTGCAGTATTTCCCGAGAGTTCTGCACGGGGAAAGGATGAAATTCTCATTCGTATGGAACGGGCGGTCATTCTCCAGGCAATGGGAGAATTCCGGGAGAGCGCGGAAGAGTTTATCCAGTCTTCCCGAAGGATCAGGGAGCTGGAAGACAGGGCCGTGATCTCAGCAGCCAAGAGTACGGAACAGGCAGGAACACTGATTCTCAGTGAGCGGGTCAGCACCTACGAGGGGCAGGATTTCGAGAAAGTCCTCATCCATGCCCTCAATGCCGTGAACTTTCTCCTGCTGGGCGATCTTGAAGGAGCCCGGGTGGAGATCAGGAACGCCTACCGGAGACAGGACGAACTGGCGAAAACCCATGCCAGAGAACTCGAACAGGCCCGAAAAGAACTCAGGGGAGTCAACTGGCAGAAATCATTGGAAGACACCGATAGCCAGCGGTTTGATGCCCTCAAGCGCACGTCACAGACTGTCCAGAGTGTCTATCAGAATGCCTTTGCCTATTACATCTCTGCCTTGGTCTACGAGCTCAATCGAGAGCAGGACGCGGCGTACATCGACCTGAAGAAAGCCATCGCGGCAGCCCCACAGAGCAGGAGTATCCAGAAAGACCTCGTGCGTCTGAGCAGAGCACTCAATTTCAGAGATGACAGCCGGCTGTGGGAAGAGCGATTCGGAAACATCGAGGAGCCTTTTCTTGAGGGAACGGATGTATTCGTGATAGTTGCCTTCGGTGTTGCCCCCGTGAAAGAGGCGCTGAGCTTTCCCTTTCCCCTGAGGTCGGGGGGATTAGCGTTCGTTTCACTGCCGGTGTATCGGTTTATCCCGACACCCATACAAGCTGTGAGAGTATCGTATGATGGCAGGTCTGTGGAGACGTCGGTCCTCAATGACACCGATGCTATCGCGGCACGAAATCTCATGGACAAGTTTCCGATTCTCTTCGCTAAACAGGTGGTGCGTTCTTACCTCAAGGCTCAGGCAACCAGGGGATTGTCTCGCGAATATGGTCCCCTCGGGGCGTTCGCAGGTACCCTGGCATCTGCAGTGACGGAACAGGCGGATCTCCGTACATGGTCGAGCCTGCCTAAAGAAATTCATGTGGCACGGCTGATCGTGCCCCATGGAGTTGGATCGATTGAACTGGACTCTGCGCCCTATGGCTCTAGTCAAAGCATCGAGATACCACAGGGAACGAAACACCTGATTGTTTGGAGCAGGATGACTGATTGGGGAATGACGATACACACACAAGCATATTAGACAGGAGGAGATGCTATGGTCAGGATTCTCAGGTATGGTTGGATAGGGATGGTGCTCCTTGCTGCATGTGCAGGAACAGCACCGAACGTGCTCCACGTGCAGGCCACATCACAGGGACTTCTGTCCAAGCAGGTAGAAATAAATGATGCGGCCCTGGAGAGGAGACTCGCCTTCGGTGAGGTGAGCGTCAAACCCCTGGAAGGGGGAGCCTCCATGGAGACACAGGTGATCATTCGAAACACGAGTATGCGGGATCTGAAGTTCGAGTATCGGTTTATCTGGTATGATGCGAGCGGTTTCGAAATCTCACCGAACATCGCATGGATACCCGTGGTGCTTTCCGGCAAGGATGAGCGGGCTTTCAAGTCGGTCGCCCCTGCCCCCAATGCGGCAAGCTTCAAGTGCATGATCAGGAAATCCCATCCGTTGAGGGATTCATGAAAAGAAGAACACACAGACAGGAGGTGATAATCAGATGAAAAAGGTGGTGACGCTCTGTGCAGTGGCAGCGGTACTTTTCCTTTTCTGGGGCTGTGCCTCTACGCCCAGCGTGAGCTACGGAAGCCCCGAACAGGTGGAGACCGTCACAATTGATTTCGGTTCTACGGATCTGCAGATCATTGCAGAGAAAATGGTGAATTCTCTCCTGACAAGCCCGGTACTGTCGTCAGGGATGCGTCCGGTGTTCTATGTCCACAGAGTTCAGAACAGGACCGATGAACACATCGATACGCAGTCCATAACCAATAGGATCAGGGTAACCCTGCTGCAGTCCGGAAAGGTCCGTTTTTCTGCAGTTAGCGAGGTCAACGACGAGATCATCAGGCAGCTGGAATATCAGACGAGTTCCGGAATCGTAGATCCAAGCACGGCAAAGTCTGTGGGAAACCAGGTGGGGGCGGACTACTTCCTCTATGGTGAACTCACCTCCATCAGGAAGAGAGCGGGAAGGGTTGAGGACGTGTATTTCAAATTTACCTTGAACCTCGTCAATATCTCGAGTGGTCTCATTGAATGGGCTGACGAAAAAGAAATCAGAAAGCAGGCCAAGAGGCCCCTGCTCGGCTCATAACACCCTCGTCCTTCGTGGAGTATGACACTCCATTGAAGATCTCGTGGGCCGTGGGCACCAGGGGGGCGGATTTCCAGGTGATCCCCGGAGAATCCCCGTGTGGATCTCCGTAACCCACGGGATCATGGGTACTTCTCGGAGCGCACCCCTCGTATCTCGAGCTTGACTGGTGGGGGAGAAACAGATACATAGCAAGGTACATTTTTTTGCGGGGGAGGGGACATGACACTGCAGGACAGGCTGGAAAAGGTTACGGGCAAAACGCTTCCCCTGTACGGACTCATCGTTCTCCTGGTTGTCTTTGCCAATCCCTCCTGGACGTCGTGTTTCTTCGGGTTTCTCTTCGTTCTGGCTGGAGAGGCGCTTCGGTTCTGGGCAACCGGACACCTGAGAAAAAACGAGGAGCTCACCACCTCTGGTCCCTACGCATACCTGCAGTCACCCCTGTACCTGGGGAGTTTCATCATCGGTACAGGCCTGTGTATCATGGCGCAGAATCCCGTGATCTGGATCCTCACGGCTCTCGTGTTCTTTACCTCGTATGTCCCGAGAAAGAAAGAGCGGGAGTGGGGCAGGCTCGAAAAGATGTTCGGTCAGGAGTTTCTTACCTACAAAGCCAACGTTCCCTATTTCATCCCCCGGCTCGATCCCTATTCGGAAGGGAGCAAGCATCTCTGGTCTTTTGCACAGGTAATCGAGAACACGGAACACCAGACGGCGCTCGTCATCCTGCTCATCTCTGCCTTCATATTCATCCGTGCTCTCTAGTCAGGGATGGTCCTGCAGCTACAGTCTGCAGATCGATCGCGTCATTGTCCAATGATCAAGTTCAAGGATCAACCTTTGAACTCTGTGGCGGCGCAGTCGTTTCGACCAGCCAAGGATACAGAGAAGAGCCTTGTAAGAGGAGCGTGAATCTCGGGTTCTAGGACAGGTAATCAAGCCAATCAGTATGTCGTGGGTCGTTCCCCTTCACTGCGGCGAAAAATGCATTCTGCAAGGCCTTTGTCACAGGGCCGGGTTTGCCGTCGGCGATGGTTCGGTCGTCGAGTTCTCGAACAGGTGTCAGCTCCGCAGCTGTTCCGGTGAAGAATACCTCATCAGCGATATAGAGCGCATCCCTGGAGAACTGCTGTTCCCTGACTTCAAGACCTGATTCTTTTGCCAGGGTAATAACGGTATCTCGCGTGATGCCCTGGAGCACACTGGTTACCGGGGGTGTGTAGAGAATACGGTTTTTCACGAAGAAGATGTTCTCACCACTGCCCTCTGCAACGTATCCACTGGGATCCAGCATCAGCGCCTCATCGTAGCCTGCGCGGAGCACCTCCATCTTGGAGAGGATGGAGTTGGCATAGTTTCCACTCAACTTGGCCTTCGTGAGCATGATATTCGGATGGTGTCTGGTGAATGAAGATGTCTTCACGCGGATCCCCTTGGAGAGGCCATCATCTCCCAGGTATGCACCCCATTCCCAGCAGATGATGGAAACACGTATCGGGTTGGTTCCGGGGTGTACTCCCATTACACCATCGCCGATGAACACCAGGGGCCTGATGTACGCTTCCTTGAGATCATTTGCCGCAAGAGTCTCCTTGGCCGCATCCATGATCTCCTGCTCGGAGAAGGGAATGCTCATGAAATAGATCTTGGCTGAGTCGAAGAGCCTGCTCGTGTGCTCCCGATGTCTGAAGATCGCTGATCTCCCATCCATACACCGATAGCACCTGATTCCCTCGAAAACCGCCACGCCGTAGTGGAGACTGTGTGTGAGAATGTGGACATTCGCATCGTCCCAGTTGATAAGTTTGCCATCGAGCCAGATCTTTTTCTGTTTCATGACCATTGCAGCAGCACCTCATATACGATTCAACGTGGGCTGAATTATTATCCATTCCGATCTCAAGGTCAACACAAAGTTCGACAGTTAGATGGATATGGACGACAGTTCTCCAGGGATTTGACGTGTTCGATGAGGGCGGCTTGACTGAGGCATCAGAAACGTTATTCTTTATCGCATACAATGTAGTGGGAGGAATCCATGCAAGGAGGTCATCCAAGCCAGTGCCCTCGGTGCAGGTTCATCCTCAGGCCCGAGGACAGGTTTTGCTCTCGGTGCGGGCTTCGTCTTTCAAAACTGAAGCCTTTCCAGGAGCATCGTTTTGTAACCGTACTCTGCTCTGACATCAGCGGATACTCTACGCTCTCGGAGCAGATGGATCCTGAAGAACTCAAAATCGTTGTGGATAGTCTGTTCACACGGGCGAGTGCGATCATCCTCTCGTACGGGGGCATCGTGGAAAAGTTCATGGGGGATGAAGTGCTTGCGCTCTTCGGGATCGATCGTGCCCATGAAGACGATTCTATCAGGGCCCTCAAGGCTGCACAGGAGATTCACCACTGGGCTGAAGGCATGGATCATCTCCATGGGTTGCCCGCCTGCACCAGGATCAGGATGCACACCGGCATCAACGCAGGAATGGTGCTCGTAGAGCACGGTTCTTCCCTGACTTCAGAACACGGAGCTCTCGGAATACCGATCAGCGTTGCCTCCCGGTTGTGCGAGCATGCACAGGCTGGCGAGATTCTCATCGGCGAGGCTCTCAAGGATGATGCTTCACGATTTTTCATGCTGGAAGATCAGGGGAGTCATGTTCTCAAGGGATTCCGGCATGCCCAACGGATCTGGAAAGTGGTGAGCCAGCGCAAGATCCCCTTTGTTCTGCACAGGAACGGTGGAGGAGTGTCTTCCATGGTTGGTCGTGAGCAGGAGTTGAACATGCTCGCCGGCATACTTGGCCGGGGAACCGGAAATCTGGTGAGCATCATCGGAGAGGCGGGGATCGGGAAGAGCAGGCTGATCGAGGAATTCAGAACCAATCTCCCGGGCAACATCGGTTTTCACTATGCCGCATGCCTTGATCATGCACGGGACACCCCCTATTTCCCCGTACGCCTGATCATCACCTCTCTGTTGAATCCCGGCGACGAGCCCGTCAGGGAAGAGGTGCTCATGGAGCATATCTCAGTACTCCCTCTCAAGGGCGAATTCCATCAGTGCCTGCAGTTTCTCTGCGGTGATCATCCAGGTACGAAATCCCTCTCTCCGGACACCTGGAAAGCCACGGTGAGCGATGCGTTCTTTCATCTCGTGCGGCACGTGAGTGAGCGTCACCCACTGGTGATCTGTATCGAAGATGTTCACTGGGCCGACAGGACATCCCTCGATGTGCTTGAATATCTCGGACACATGGTACCAAAGATGCACGGCACTCTGGTGATCGTGAGTCACAGACCGGGAATCAGGGTTTCTCGTCCTGGGGTTTCCATCAATCTGAAAGAACTTTCCCGAAAAGAGATTTCGGAGCTCACCTGCAAAATGACCCGCACCGATGACCTTCCCGAGTCGATGAAAGAATATCTCTACCGGGAATCGGGGGGTAACCCGTTCTATCTTGAAGAGATTATACACTATTTCTTGGATCGGGGGATATCCCTCCACGAGCCCGTGCCCCCCCAGGACAAACTCGATCTTCCCCCCACCATTGTCGGACTCCTGGCCTCGCGGATTGACGGCCTCACAGAGGATTCACAGTGTGTGCTCCGGGAGGCTTCCGTCATCGGGAAGAACTTCAGCAAAGATCTTATTGCCAGTATCAGTTCGTCACGGAATTGTCTCGATGACTGCCTCGATGAACTGCAGGATACGGGTTTTATCGAAAGGCACGATGCACGGAGCTACTCCTTCAGGCATTCACTCACCCGGAGGGTCTCCTATCGCAGTATGCTGAAAAAAACCCGTGTCGAACTGCATCGGAACGTTGCGCTGGCCCTGGAAGAACGCTCCGGAAACCAGAAAACACACATGGCAGACATCCTTGCCCACCATTTTTTCCATGGCCAGGAATATGCTTCGGCAAAGCAATACAGCCTCCTGGCTGCGAGGACCTATCAGCGTGATGGGTCCTGGGTGGAGGCAACGAAACACTACCTCACCGCGATGAAGTGCATCGAGGGGTGTTCCGGGCAAAAAAAGGATCCACGAGAACTTGAGGAGGTATGGGAAGGAGTTTGGAACTGCAGCCGAATTTTCCAACCAGCGACGGCTCTCAACGCCCTCGAGTCCCTTGCCGGGCACTACCGCGATCAGGGTATGAGAAAGGACGAGGTCTTTACCTATATCAGGCTCATCAACCTCTATTCCCAGAGAGGACGCTTCGACAGGGCACAGGAGAATTACAGGAAAGCCATGCGTCTTTCACGGGGCAACCCGGAAATGACGGCCGCGGCACAGACGACCTATGCCTACACCTGTACCTTTCTCGGGAAGCCCACGGTAGCCTTGGGCTATCTTGCTCGATCGCGAAAGAAGACAGCAGACAGGGATGGGTTTCTGCCGGCAGTCAACAGCCTGACTACACTGACGTCGTATGTATGGAAGGCATCCATCAAAGATGCCTTTCGCTGGTATCATCGAAGCAAGGAGCTTACCACACCCTATAAGGATCTCGAACTCATGGCCGATCTCTTGCTGGGATACCTTTCCTTTCTCACAGGTGATTTTGTCCAGGCTGAAAGAATATTCCGCCATATTCGTACCGAAGAACGAAAGCTGGGTACATTGAGCGGCGGTCTTTCCTATCTCAGGATACAGAGTTCTGTCTTCTTCAATTCTCGCTACATGGGAAATCTGAAGCAGGCAAAGAAAGACCGTGCAAGTTTTGATGCACGCTATGGGGATATGGAAGGCAGTGCAGCCCTCTCCGGGCTGTATCGGGCATGGATCAATCTCGAGGAAGGGAAGCTTCTCAAGGCCAAGGACCTCCTGGAGAGCTCGCTTCCTCAACTCAGGGACGGTATTGCCAACAGGGTTCCGTATGCTCTCAATGCCCTTGCCGAAACCTATCTCTGTCTTGGCGAGCTGCAGCTTGCAGATAGGTATGCATCTGAGAGTATCGCATGGAACAGGGTTCGCGGAAATAAGGATCAGCTTCTGACCGCCTCGAGGGTTATGAGCAGGATCTGTGTCCGAACGGGTGATTTTGAGCGCGCGTCACAGTGCCTCATGGAGAATTCCCGGATACTTCACGCAAACAGAATGAAACCTCACCTGGCATGGGATCTGAGTGCATGGGGCGACCTGTACCGAGCAGCGGGAAATATCGACAGGGCGCGATCGTGTTTTCGCGCATCCCTGAACTTCTGGACGGAAATGGGAAATCCCTATCAGGTGGGCAAGGTGAATGCCATGAAGGTACTGGTAAATTCGTAGAGCAGCCAGATGGTCTCTCCCCTTGTTCAGCACTCTTTCCGGAGAATCGTAAAAGGAAGCGGCATAGCTCCCGGGAGCTCCTCATGATCGGAAAAAACGAGACAGCGATGCGGGAAAAACCTACTGGCGAATGAGCCTCGGGGAGCAGATGCTGTCCCGGGGAACAGGAGCGGAACTCCTGAGGGGGGTGATATCGACTCCCCCCCTCCTGGTGTAACAGCACCTGACTTCCAGTCTGTCAGGCGCACATCGATGGTGGATATCGGTGAAGATCTGTTCGCAGCACTCCTCACTGAATCCGGAATGATGTCTGAAGGAGCACAAGTATCTCAACAGGGAAGCGTGAATGATCTGAGGACCCGCATACGAAATAATCACGCTTGCCCAGTCGGGCTGAGCGGTAATTGGGCAGAGTGTTCGCAGGAGATCCGAGTAGAGCGTTTCCTGTACAGGGCTGATCTCGGTGAGAAGGAGACCGGGATCGGGCTGGAAGGTATCGATGGACACGTCGATCCTGTCGATGCAGATTCCGTCAGGAGTCTCCTGCCATCTCAGGCATGGGAATCGTTCTTGAGGAATGATCGTTACCTCGATCCATTCGGGATCCAGGATTGTCCTGAGATCGTGGAAAACGGTCTCTTCGACCTCCTTGAATGAAGCAAATCTGGATTGGGAAAAGCTGTTGAGGTAGAGTTTCAGGGATTTCGACTCGACGATACACGTGCTTTCAACAGGGTAGACTACCTCGCAGATGGCTACCTCTGGCTTGCCCGAGGAGTTGATCCAGGAGAGTTCGTAGCAGCGCCAGAAGTCGTGCCCGTAGGGTACCAAAGGAGAGCGTTTCCTGGGGATCGGATGGAGGACCGAGGGGGTATAGGTCTCGGGAGAAGGAGTCGTCCTGCCCAGGAGAAGCTCGCTCACTCCAGGTACCTCGTGGGATCGAGCCCCTCTTCGAACCTGAGGGCATATTTTCTCTCCAGGCAGGTGGCACACGTCCCGCAGTGGAGGTCTCCCCCACGATAACAGGACCATGTCCGGGAGAAATCAAACCCCATCTCGATCCCTTTTTGCGCAATCTCGCGCTTATTCAGAGAAGAGAAAGGAGCCAGAATTTCTACCCTGGTGAAGGTGCCCAGACGTGACGCTGCAGACATGGCCGCGGTAAAGGTCTTCCTGCAGTCAGGGTATATGGGGTGGTCTCCGCTGTGGGAGGCAATGAGCACTGTCGGGATGCCAGAGTTCTCGGCGTATCCAACGGCAATGGCAAGGAAGATTCCATTTCTGAAGGGCACCACCGTGGAGGAGATAGTCTCTTTCTGGTATGGTCCTTCGGGAATCTCCCCGCCTGAGATGAGGAGGCTCGAAGAAAACAGGGACTGCATGAAGGGAAGATGAATCTTGATGAGCGATGCAGAGTAGGTGCGGGCAAGGGATGCAGCCTGTTCGAGCTCCCGGGCCGCATGTTTTGATCCGTAATCGAAGCTCAGCGCGTGGATCCTCTCATACCTTATCGTTGCCCATGCCAGCAGGACCCCCGAGTCCATCCCGCCGGAAAGGAGAATTGCGGCTTCAGACCTCATACCCCGCCCCTGGTATCAAAGGTCAGGATGTGAAGCCTCGGGCTCATCCGATATCCTTTATCCCTGCAGTGGGTAAAGACAAGTTCCATGGTGCTCAGCTGGTCCTCCCTGGTTGCGCCCAGGGGCATGACGCAGATTTTCTCCCGGGCAAGGGCATGACGCGAAATGAAGGAATCGATCGCATCCAGTGACTCCCTGCTCCAGGCAATGAACTTGAAACAGTCGACTCGCGGCGTGTTTGATCTTTCGTAGATCCATGACCCTTCGATGAACTTCGGGCTGCAGACTACATAGGCATCTCGAACATCGGGAATCGGCAGTTTCCCGCTTGTTTCGTAGTGGAGTTCGTAGCCTTTTTCCAGGAGCATCGTGTGGAGTTCCGAGAGGCCTTCATTCCACTGGAGAAAGGGTTCACCGCCGGTAATGACAACGAGCCCTGCGGGAAAGTCAGCCGCACGAGCACAGATATCAACCGGAGCCATTTCGGTAAAGGTGTCCCAGGCACTGGGCGTATCACACCAGGGACAGTAGGGTTTCTTGCACCCGCTCAACCTGAGGAAGATTGCCGGGATCCCGAGAAACGGGCCCTCTCCCTGGAGCGAGTAAAAAATTTCAGCAACCCGCATTGCACGCTCGTAACACGTCTGAATGACTCTCCTGCACCGATGGGATGTAGTTCTCTTCACCTCGCCATGCATTGATCGCCTGCTCATTTCCCAGGTTACCTTAATACCCGGGGGGGGAATCCGTCAAGCACCGGGAGATGGTATTCCTGCTCTGGCTCGCCCATGGGCTTCACCATCCGGTCGGTCCTCTCACCACGTGGGAATGAGCAATGAGTCTGAGACTTCCGGGACTGGTCGAGCGCCAAGATTAGCATTCACAATCTGGGGTTATTCTGTTAAAGAATGTATCCGAATTCATTTCTGATGTAAGGAGATGCCATGAAAATCATTGAAGAGGCACGACAGAGAGGAGACAAGACGCTCAGCGAGTATGAATCGAAGAAGATACTGGAGGAGTACGCGATCCCGGTAACGAAAGAACGTGTCGTCACAGACCTGGATCAGGCAAAGGAGTTCGCCAGATCCATCGGGTACCCCGTGGCATTGAAAGGGTCTTCCTCCACCCTTACCCATAAGACCGAACTGAAACTTATCGAACTCAACATACAAGGAGATGAATCCCTCGAAACGGCCTACAGGGCCCTTGAGGAGCGAGGAAAAGGAAAGCTCGACGGAATCCTGGTTCAGCAGATGATCAGGGGGGAGCGTGAATTGGTCGCAGGACTCATTCGTGATCCCCAGTTTGGCCCCTGTGTGATGTTCGGCCTCGGGGGGATTTTTACCGAGGTGCTCAAAGATGTGACGTTCCGTGTTGCTCCCCTGGAGAAACGCGATGCACTCGAGATGATGGATGAGATCAGGGCAAAAAAACTCCTCGATGAGTTCAGGGGAAAACCGGCCGTCAACAGAGACATTCTCGCCCAGGTTCTCATCAATCTGGGAAAAATCGGGCTCGAGATCGATGAGATCGCTGAGATCGACATCAATCCGCTCATCATCCAGGATGATACGCCGGTTGCCGTGGACGCGCTCGTGGTTTTGAGGGACGCCAGCACGTAGTCTCCCATGCAGCTTCTCCCCGATCATGCCTTGCTCATGGCCCCCATGGTGGACCTGAGCCATGGGGCATACCGGAACCTCGTACGTTCTTTTTCCGGATGTGATCTCTTCTACAGTGAGATGCTCAACGCCCGGATCGTACCCACCGAAAAACCCCAGACGTCTTTGTATCTCAGGTGGAAGCGGACCGATGATCTGATCTTTCAGCTCCTGGGCAATGATCCTGAACGCATGCACCTCTCCGCGCTGAAACTCGATGGATACGCTCCTTTCGGGATAGACATCAACATGGGGTGCTGGCTCAAGAAGGTGACGACCCACGGCTGGGGGGTAAAACTGATGGAGGATCTGAACCTGGCCTCTCGGGTTGTCACGAGTGTCAGGAGCGCCACGCAGAGACCCCTGTCGGTAAAGATGAGAATCGGGTATTCCCTGGATCGTGAAGTGCTTCTCGACTTTGCCTCCATGCTCGAAGATGCCGGGGTCGATTTCATCGTGCTTCATGCAAGAACCGCTCAGGACGGTCTGTCGCGCAGGGCAAGGTGGGAATACATCGCCTTCCTGAAAGAACGGCTGCGGATACCGGTGATCGGAAACGGGGATATCAGGAGCGCTGATGACGCCTGCAGGATGTTTCGGATCACGGGGTGTGACGGGGTGATGGTGGGAAGGCAGGCCCTCATCCAGCCCTGGATTTTTCGTGACATAAAGCTGAAATTAGCCGGCATGGACACGAAGGAGTCTCCCGCCCTGAATGCCGTTATTCTCTCGCTCCTTTGCAACCTCGAAGAGAGTTTCCCGGAGGATGTCGCATGCAAGAGGTTCAAAACCGCACTGTTCTGGCTTGCCCAGAATCACCAGTTCGGTCATCACCTTACGAAGCTCGCCGGCAGGTGTCACACCGTGGAGGGGCTGAAAGGGTGCATCATGGAATTCTTCGCAGTGTCTCAGTCCTGATCTCTCCTTGAATTTTTTTCCTGAAACCGATATATGGTGAGGGGTTACAGAACCGCCAGTGAAAGATATCTCTCTAGAGAAGATCCCCGGAGGAGCGAGTCATGAAACAGATCGAACTCATGAAGGAATTGCATGTTTCTTCTGATAAGAAGATCGTCCTGCTTGTGCTTGACGGACTCGGAGGGCTTCCCGGTACCGAGGGGAAGACAGAGCTCGAAACGGCGAGCACCCCCAATATGGATAGGTTGTGCAGGGGATCCATCGTGGGCCTATCCTCCCCCATCAGCCAGGGGATCACGCCTGGCAGTGGTCCCGGCCATCTTGCCTTGTTCGGGTATGATCCCTTGGAGTACCAGATCGGCAGGGGGGTTCTGGAGGCCCTCGGGATAGGGCTCGAGTTGAGTCCCAACAGCCTGGCTGCCAGGGGAAATTTCTGCAGCCTTGATCCTTCGAGCGGGGTGATTACCGATCGTCGAGCAGGCAGAATCTCCACCGAAACGAGTGCTGCCCTGGTGGAAAAACTCTCCACCATCAGGATCGAGGGAATCAAGATTACCGTCAAACCTGTCAAGGACTACCGCTTTGCCCTCATTCTCGAAGGAGTAGGACTCTCTGATGGTCTGACAGAAACCGATCCCCAGAGAACCGGTATGAAGCCGCTTCCGGTCAAGGCCTTAACCCCTGCAGCGAAGAAGAGCGCGCAGATTCTCAATGAGTGGGTCAAACAGGCCCTCGGTCTCCTCAAAAACGAAAGACCGGCAAACGGGTGTACCCTGCGCGGTATTGCAAAGGATCCGGGGCTTCCCTCCTTCCTGGATGTCTATGGTCTCACCGCATGTGCCATCGCGTCCTACCCCATGTACAAGGGTATTGCGCGTCTCGTGGGCATGGAGGTGGTGGATGCGGGAGATACGGTTGAGACAGAGGTCCAGGCCCTCAGGCGTTCCTGGGAGGACTATGATTTTTTCTTTTTCCACGTGAAGAAGACTGATTCCGCGGGGGAGGATGGAGACTTTGAAGCAAAGGTCAAGGTTATCGAGCAGGTCGATCACATCATCCCCGAGATCCTGTCGTTGCAGCCCGATGTGCTGGTGATCACCGGCGACCATTCGACCCCGTCAACGCTCAAGTCGCACTCATGGCATGAGCTGCCGGTCCTGCTTTCTGCGAAGAATATCCGGGTGGATCCGGTGAGCGAATTCGGGGAGGTTGCGTGCATGCGGGGAGGGCTCGGGCACATCCGGCATATCGACATCATGCCCCTTGCCATGGCCCATGCGGACAAGCTCATAAAATATGGCGCGTAACCATGCATCTGGGGTGAACCAGGTGAACCGGTTATCATTGGGCCTCGACCGTCGTGGATATACGGCAGGCAGAGATACCCCGGTGATCGAACCCATACTCACAAGAGGCAGGAGAGCATGAACTCTCAGCTCAAGGTCGCTGTCATATTTGGGGGAGTCTCCACCGAACACGAGGTCTCCATTGTCTCTGCAACCTCTGTGGTGCGGAACATTGATAGATCACGCTTTGAGCCAATCCTCGTGGCCATCGACAAGAAAGGGAGATGGTTTCTTGGGCCCGGCGCATTCAGGCTCCTTGGTGGAGATGAAGCAGGTGATGTCCAGCGGGTTGTCCTCAGCGCCGACCCGGAAAGGCGAGGGTTTCTTCACCTCGACAGCGGTAAGGTGACCGAAGTCGACGTGGTCTTCCCGGTCCTCCATGGTCCTCGGGGTGAAGATGGGACGATTCAGGGCCTCCTCGAACTTGCTCAGATTCCCTATGTGGGGTGCGATCCTCTCGCCTCTGCCATTGCCATGGATAAAGACGTGACCAAGCGGATACTCTCTCAGAGAAATCTCCCTGTGGTAAAGGGAACCTGTGTCAGCAAGTGGCTGTGGTTTATCGATCGGGACGAAGTTCTCGAAGAAATTTCTGATACCCTCTCGTTCCCGCTGTTCATAAAACCCGCTACCATGGGTTCAAGCATCGGGATTACCAAGGTTCACGGTTCTGAGGATCTCGTTCACTCCATCGAGATTGCCTTGAGCTTTTCCTCAAAGGTGGTGATTGAACAGGCGGTTGAAAATCCCCTTGAACTTGAGGTGGCGGTGCTCGGAAATTACGAACCCCAGGCATCGCTTCCCGGTCAGGTAATTCCCTGCAACGAGTTCTATGATTTTGATGCAAAGTACGTGGACTCTTCGAGCGAGTTGATCATCCCCGCTCTGATCAGCAGACGCTTGAGCGATGATATCCAGTTCATGGCCGTTGATGCCTTTGTGGCCATCGGGGGATCGGGGATGGCGCGTGTGGATTTTCTGGTCTCTGGGGAGACCGCCTATGTCAACGAGATCAACACTATCCCCGGCTTCACGAGCATCTCCATGTACCCGAAGCTCTGGGAAGCAACAGGAATTACCTACCCGGATCTCATCACCAAGCTCATCGAGCTCGGCCTGAGCAGGCATCAGGACCTCCAGTCACTGAAACAGACCATTGATCTGGAGAAAGGTCTCGGGGTCTGAACGGATCGGTTCTTTTCTGCAGGCGAGCGAAAAAGGGACAGTGCTGCTCCGGGTCGGTGAAAAGGCAGCAACGGGGAAGGAAACCATCACCCCGAAGATCAGATCCCCCTCCCTCCCTGGAGTTGATCTCGATGAGACAGAGGGAATGACTGTTACAAGACCGAGGGTAAATCCGCACAGGAATCCAATTCCGGCTCCATATCCTACCCAGTGTGATGTTTCTCCTGGATCAGAGGAAAAGATCATCGCCATCATCCCGGCAAAAGCCCCGATACTTGTCCCCAGAACAGAACTTGAAAAAATCGGCATAAAGGATGGTTCAGCCCGTGCGGAGACCGGGAGCATCATGATGCAGCACAGAGAAAGTATGAGTACCCGGTGTTTCATCTCTTCATGACCACGTTCATGTCGGTGCCTAGAACGTTTTGCTGCCCCCTCAAAAAGAGAGGCAAGTAATGATGCACGAAATGAGCCAGGAGATCTACTTGAACGGGATCCCCACCTGCAGACCGTAGACCCATTCTTTCTCTCCTGCAGGCGTTCTCATCGTGTAGAACATGGGCGAAATCTCATAGAGTCCGAATGCCAGACCGCATATCAGACCAATACTCGCACCTTGGGCAATGCGGATGGTGTTGTCGCTGGGGTTGTCCATGAATGCCAGCGTTGATGCTCCCACCAGCGCCCCGATGCCTGCCCCGATCAGAGAATCGTAGAGAACAACCTGCAGGGGTGACCCTGCATGAGAACGAACCGGAAGGAAGGAAACCATCAGAATCAGGCACGCACAGATACAGCATTTCTTCAGCATGTCTTTTTTTTACCCTGTTCCCGTGTCTTGTGCAAGCCTTTCGTCGTACATGACCAGTCCTATGGTTTCTTCATTGACTCCACGATGAGTTCAGAGGGATCAAAGGCGGGAAGGCCCGTATAGTGTGACAGCTGCATCCTGCATGCTCCGCAGTCCGAAACAATGGCTTCAACCTCACGTTCCCGGATTGCCGAAGAAGCAAGCTGCCCCAACTTTCTTGAAATCCCCTGATTTTTTTTCTTGAATCCGTAGCTTCCGGAAAGACCACAACAGTTGTCCTCCATGAGATGACAGGTTAGCCCTGGAATCCTTTCAAGTATCCGCGCTGCTGGATACCCGATACCCAGCGCCCTGAGGTGACAGGGAATGTGGTATGCAATAGTCATGTTCACTTGTGCAGGAGCGAGTTCGGTGTATCCGTTCTCAATCAGGGAAAGGAGATATTCGTGGACGTTGTAGGTGTTCTCGGAGATTTTTTCCCCCAGGGTAATATCCAGGACCCCGGGATAATCGCGGACAAGGGTCAACCCGCATGAGGTACAGGCATAAACGACATCATGCCCCTTGTCGATGTACCGGGCGAGAGTGGCAGCATTCTGCTGGGCATACTTTCGTGCCATGTCCAGGTCTCCGTTTCCGAGGGCCGGCAGGCCGCAGCAAGACTGTTTTGGAATGATGACCTGCACCCCGAGGGATGCTAAGAGATCCCTGATCCCCCTGCCGATATCAGGCCTGTTGAAATTGAGAAAGCATCCGTGGAAGAACACGACCTTTCTGGCACCCCTGCCCCTTCTCTTCCACCCCCTCTGGAGTGTGAGAAAGCGAAATGAGGGAAAGGGGAGAGACGTGGCAATTCCCAGAAGGGACATGACGCCTTTCGATATGCCCCATGAGGAGACCCGATTGAAAACCGGGGCAGCGAGAGAGCCGAGACCGCTGATATAGTATGTATTTGCGAACAGATGGGAAGAAAAAGGACTGAGGTGCTCCCGGGAATATTTCAGTTGAGCATTGAGGATGATCTCCGAGACTTCAACGTCATTGGGACATGAGACCTCACATCGTTTGCACTGGCTGCATAATCGAACCCACTGGTCGACGGATTTCTCACCATCAAGACGGAAGCGCTGGGCATCGGGTCCGGCCTGTTTGGGCCCGGGAAACAATGGTTCCACCTTGAATACCGGACAGTTTTCCACGCACACCGTGCATCTGACGCAGTGCTCGAAACTCATGAAAGGAACTCCTCGCAGATCTTTGCGGCCCTGAACCCTGTGGCGATGGCGAGCCCGTGACCGCAGTGATTCTTCATGATTTCGGCATGCGAGAGGATGCTCCCGCTCACAAAGAGGTTTCCGAATCGAGTGTTGACAGGCCTGAATGAAGAGTCCACCTTGATTCCTGCAGTTTCAATGGCGTGTCCTGCCTGAAAGAAATCCTCTTTGAACCAGTCTTTCCGCGTGCCGGGAACAAAGACCGGCAGATCGAATACCGTCTCTTTAACGGTATTCCGTGTGGCATACAGGCCTCCGCTCACGAAAGAACCGGTGGAGAGAATAAAGGCTTTTCCGGGAACCCGGGAAGGCCTCCCGGGGCTTTTCAGAGTTACGGCCTCTATCTGATCCCCCTGGCTCTCGACGCTGGCGATCACTTTGCCCCAGTAGTTATCCCCTCCGCTCTTGATGAAGGAGGATTTCAGGGTTCTGAAGAGTCTCAATCCTGGAATAGAGGGTGGCAGTGTGGGAATTTCGAAAATCTCCCGGCCGATCTGATCGGATATCTCCGTGAGTATTTTGAGAGGGTTTCTGATCCCCAGCACAGCGGGAAAAGCCACCTTTCCGTGAGGAAGCTCGAGATTCTGGATCCAGGAGATGAATTCCCTGCGGAATGATTTGTCCTCGAACAGGGTTGCGATCCCAATGGTGGAAGAGGTGCCCGCATCGTAGAGGGAGAAACGGATGTTTCTCCGCCCGGAAGTGATGTATGAAGGGAAGAAGTCCTTGAGTCCCTTGAACGAGATGACGTGGATATAGGTGTCGCTCTCGGTCTCTGAACCAGCCATGGTCATCGGTACCAGGCAGGTTGTCTTTGCTGTGCCGATGGGAGTAAGAATAGTTCTGTTCTTCCGGGGGGTCCCCGAATAGGGGATAGGGGTATCCTGCATGATCCGCTTGAAGAAGTTCAGGGCATCTGTAATCCCCTTTTTCCCCACCAGGTGGTACGGATGATCACGGCTCAGGCCAGGAATACCATCCAGCGGATTTTTATCAGATGAGAGCACATCGATACACCCTGTTGACAGACAGCAGACCGGATCCCCTTTGGATATGATGGCAACCTTGTACCCCTGTCCCGTGAGGTAGAGGGCTGAAGTGAACCCCGCCATGCCGCCACCGATTACGACTACGTCGTAGGTAAGAGGGGTCATTCCTGCGGCTCCATGTTCAAGATTCCCAGGTAGATGCTCTCCACGAGCTGTTCTTCCTTGAGTTGGTCACCCCACAGGGCGGGCCTGATGCCTTTGAATCTCCTCTGGAGAAACTGTTGAAGAATCTTGAGGGATTCATCCGGACTCACCCTTCCGAGATCCTGCATGATGCCCAGAGCCCTGTAGGTACAGAAACCACCCTGGCAGGGGCCCATTCCAAGGCGGGTCCTGTGTTGGATATCTCCAATGTACTGGGTGCCGATGCTGTTGATCGCATGCTCCACATCACCCCGTGAAATGAGTTCACACTCACAGATGATATCCTCCATGGTCTTGAGCCGCTTGGAAAGAGGATATCCACTCAATTCGTCCTGCCCTTCCAGGGGGATGTCAGCGGTTTTGCATGCAACCTTGAGGCCGAATTCGTCACTGATCACATCCACCATCTTTTCTGCCATGAGCCGGTAGGTGGAGAGCTTTCCCCCCAGGATACTGAACATCCCGTTGTGGTGATTGATGATCCTGAATCCACGAGAAATGGCCCTCCCGTCGGCAGCATCGGATTTGAGCAGGGGGCGTACTCCGGTGTATGTTCTGATGAGCCTGGTGGAACCGAAGGCAGGAATCATCTGTTCAGCCTGAGAAGCAATGATGTCAACTTCAACGGGATCAACTTCGATCGTGTCCGGATCCCCGGCTGGCAGTGAGGTAGTCCCGGCAAGACAGACCGCCTCGTTCGGGACAATGATATCTCCGTCGGAAGGGGGCCTCAGACGATTGATGACCATATTGGTAAGGCGGTGATTCGATATGATAAGGCTTCCCTTGGATAGTGACATTGGAACATGGCTTCCCGACAACTGTGCGATCTTGTCTCCCCATGCCCCTGTTGCGTTGACGATGATACGACCCCTGATCTCCTTGATCTGGGAGGTGAGTCGTTCCCGGGCCAGCACACCGACACAGACTCCTTTTTCTTTGACGATGGCAACAACTTCATGGTGAGTAAGGATCTCTCCCCCGCCATGTCGGGAGGTGTAGGCATTCAGCATGCACAGCCTGAAGGGATCAATCGAACAGTCCGGTACGGTGATTGCCTCCTCGATTGCGGGGTTGAGCCCTGGAACAAGGTCCAGAGCCCTCGTGGGAGAGAGTACTTCTGTTGATATTCCCACCTCATCGCAACTCTTGAGAAACCGATCACGGAACATCTTGGAATCGCCCGGCAGTCGGACAAACATGCCTCCAGTGGGCTCAACACACTTTTGAGCAATTTTTCTCAGAATTGCATTCTCCCTGATACACTCACGTGCTGCCCCTGGATCGTTCACCACATACCGCCCGCCGCTGTGAAGAAGGCCATGACATGCACCGGTTGCTCCAGATGCGAAGTCTCCTTTTTCCAAGAGGCAGTGATGGGCACCCCTGAGGGTAAGATCTCGCGCAATACCGCACCCTGTAGCTCCACCACCGATGATGATCACATCAGTCTTGATCATCCGCAGAGAGTCCTTCTCCTTCGAGGTCTTTTCTCATGGTGACAAAAACAACCATATACAAGGTCTGATCTCTGGGTCAAGAGAGCAAGTTCCGCCTGGAGAAGCAACCGAGAAGGCAGATGATTGCCTACAGGGTTTTCAGGAGATCAAGCATCACCGCATTCCAGCCCGCAGGTCCGATACCAGGAGCCTGAATGAGCCTCTGGTTTTCGGATCGTGAGTAGTCCATGGAGGACCCATCGTGGCGCTTGACAACGATCGCGATATCAACGGTCTCCAGGAGGGAAAGATCATTGGGGGAGTCACCGAGACCCACGGTAATCCAGGAAGTCGAGGGGAAAGAGGTTGCGAAAATCTCGCGGGTCACTCGAGCCGCCATGCCCTTGTCACACCTTCCGAGGGCATGCCAGAACCGCCCACCCCGAGTACAAATGAGACCATGATCACCGAGGGCGGAGATAAGGGTTTGGAGTTCATGGGAAGAACCGCAGAACAGAAAAGGCTCAGAGAACTCGCGATGTCGTGCACGCTCTGCAGAGTCGAGATCAAGGCCGGTGTAGTTTGCAATCTCCGCGGGGCTCATTCCGGAAAAGCCACGGACTCGGATGCCGGTTTCTCTCTGGGCTTTTCCCAGGGCTTTCAGAACATCAGGATAGGCCATTCCGAGGCGAATGAGATTGTACGATCCGCACTGAATAACACGATGATCTGTATTGATCTTCATCTCCTCATCAAAAAATATGGCACTGCCATTTTCCGTGATGAAGGTGCGACGCATGTTCGGTAGATCAAGCAGTGGTTCAATTTCGAACCGGGTCTTGCTGGAGACAATAACCAGCGGAATGTTACGTTCTTCAAGTTTTTTCAGCGCGGGTATGGCTTCTTCCTTCGAATAGGTGGAATAGTCAAGGAGGGTTCCATCCAGGTCGCTGAACACCAGAAAGGATTTCCGGGAAGTGGCCATGGTTTCAATACTAACCGGCCCCCAGGAATTTGTCCAGGAGGTCTTCACTCACCTCAGATCCCAGGGTACGGGAATGTTTCTCATGAACGCTCAGAGACTCCGTCCCTGCCTGGATGCTGCTGCAGGCAGGGACGGGTATGCTTTTTACCGGATATCACTCCCTGGCGGAGGAAGTTCTTCTCCTGGTTTTTCATAGTCTCTCTTGCGTTTGTCCCGGTCTCTCTTGCGTTCCTGGCAGAGGAACAGCAGAGCGGCCGCGTTGGCCTTCACATGCGCAAAGATGCTTTCAAGGCCCTCAAGGGTCGCATGGTGTTCCAGATTGTACTGAAGATCTGAGATGATTTTTGCTAGGGTCTCTTCGTGAAGAGTATGTTTCAACTGGACCAGAACCTTTTTTGCTTCGGCTTCAGAATCCATGAGTTGTCTCCTTTCACAGTCGATGATCCGTATCACGGTAGCGTAAAGCATGCGGTTTGGTCAATGTGAGATTGGGAACAGTGGTTCGGTAAAAGACTTTCTGAGGGCATGGAAGGGCCTCTCATGTGTCCCGCCGGGGAGAAGAGGTTACTGTTTCTTTTCCCCCTCGTTGATAATCCACTGGTATTCTGTAACTTCTATTTTTTTCTTGGTTTCTACACGTCTCACGGAGACTTCTTTTCGGGAAAGTTCATACAGTTTCCCTTCACCTTTAAAGTTTTTGAGTGCATCCTCGAGACTCTGATAGAATTCTATCCTCTGGGACCCGAAAAGGGTGTCCCTGATGATCGCGTATTCTTTCCCAGAAAGAGGGCTTGTACAGGCAAGAAGGAGGATCAGTGCCAAAAATGGAGTGATCTTCTTCATATCTAGCATACCTCCACGCTTATGTTCTCAGGTATGGAAGCGTATTGTCAATCGGAAGTTCCTCTGTGAGGGAGATTTTCCGTCGTTACGTACGAGATTGACGGAACCATTTATTTCGGAGAACGAAGGCTCGAACGGGTCTTGGTTTTCAACCCGGGAGATTTATTGCCACGTTCCCAATAGTGTGGTACATCAGGTTTCACAAGGAGGAAGGACATGATCGGCGGACTCGGCATGACTGAGCTCATCATCATTCTGGTGATAGTGCTCGTGATATTCGGAGCAGGAAAACTGCCTGAAGTCGGCAGTGCCCTGGGGAAAGGCATTCGGAACTTCAAAAGTTCCGTGAACGACAGCACTGAAGATAAATCGGTCAAGGGAGACATAGAAGACAAGAACAAGGAAGAGAAGGATACCTGAACCCCTCGTTTCACGATTCTCAATTTCCCGACGGAGTGCTTACAATGAGAGGACGCATTTGTATCAGACTGTAGACTGAGGATAGATCCTGCGTGAACAGAACTTAGATCGATCCGAAGAAGGTACTCTGATACGCAGAGTACTACCAAAGGCACGTGGTTCTTGAACCCATCACACCGGGTTGGTTCTTCCCGCCATCAACCGCCATCACACAGGAATCTGAGCTGGAGCGATCCTGGCTCAAGGAAACGGAGCTTCTCCTCCTTCTGCCCTTGGAGAGTTGCCGCTAGATGGATCTGTTGTCTAAAACCCGCACCGCCTTCCCTTGGGCTACGGGGATACCTCCAGGTTCACACAGCACGACTTCCGGACTGATTAGAATCTCATCCCTGAGTTCGCGGACGATGTTCGCTCGCAAGGACTCCAAGGCCTTGTAATCCTCAATTGACAGAGAGGAATCAACTTCCACCTTCACGATCATGTGATCGTTATGTCCTCGTGATTCCAGGATGATCTGGTAATTTCTGCCCACGTGCTTCATACCGTTGAGCACCGCCTCGATCTGCATGGGAAAGATGTTTACCCCCTTGAGGATCATCATGTCATCACTGCGTCCGGTAATGCGTACGATTTTCCTGTGGGACCTGCCACACGGACAGGGGTCTTCGATAATCGAAGTGAGGTCTTTCGTGCGGTATCTCAGTATGGGCATGGCCTCCCTGCTCAATGTGGTGATGACAAGCTCACCGTGCTCGCCTGTTCCAACGGGCTTGAGCGTATCGGGATCGAGGATCTCCACAAGGAAGGCATCTTCCCAGATGTGCATACCGTTTTTTTCGGGACACTCAAAGGCAACCCCTGGACCGTTCATCTCCGAGAGCCCATATGAGTTGAAAGCCTGTATTCCGAAGAAGTTCTCAATTTTTTCTCTCGTTTCCTCGGTGTGAGGTTCGGCACCGAGAATGGCGGACCTGAGGTTGGGGAACTCATCTTTCGGGACTATACCCATGGATTCCAGGGTATCGGCGAGGTGGAGTGCATAGCTCGGTATCACGTGGATTACCGTTGCCTTGAAATCCTTCATGAATTTGAGCTGACGCTTGGTGTTGCCCGGTCCGGTCGGGATTGTGAGGCACCCCAGACGCTCTGCGCCGTAGTGGAGGCCCAACCCGCCGGTAAATAACCCGTATCCTATCATATTCTGAAAGACGTCGTGTTTTCTCACTCCAATCATGAACAGGCAACGGCAAACGAGCTCTGTCCACCGCTGGATGTCTCCCCGGGAATGGTAGACAACCGTGGGGATACCCGTTGTTCCCGATGAAGAGTGAAGCCTCACCACTTCCTCCAGGGGAACACTTATCATTCCGTAAGGATAGGCATCACGAAGATCCTGTTTCGTGGTAAAAGGAAGCTTGGTGATATCAGATACCGAAGAGATGGAGTAGTCCCGAAGGCCTGCCTTCTCGTAAAAAGGGGCCTTGGATGCCCGTTCGATGGTTTCCCTGAGTCGTGTGAGCTGGAGTTCTTCAAGCCGGTCCCTCGGCATTGTCTCGGAATCTCTTTCCCAGTACACGGTTCTTCTCCCTTGTGAGTATGAAAGTCGCTGTTAGAGCTATCATCAATGGATAGCCATGTCAAACGAGACGCGGTTTCCAGGATGGTGGTCTCTTGGAAGGGATTTTCATGGTAGGGATGTTGTCATGATCAGGGATGCCATTATGTTCCATGACAGAAAAAACGTCGAGAAACCCTGATGGGGTGTCAGGCCAAAAAAGACAGGGCTCTAATCTGACACACCGGAGAGAGGATCAGCCTTTCATCACACATGCGGGGTTTCCTGGCCACCGTGATGAATGATCTGCTGAGAGAAATCTCCCGTGACCAGCCTCACTCTGCTGGTTCAGATGGAAGTGACGGCGCGGGGACAGGGAGGGCCTCCATCGTCTCCGGTTGCATCACACTCCTAGATGGCCTGTCGAAGGCAACGTATCCCAGCGTCAGGGAAGAGAGCATGAAAACGATCACCAGTATCCTGGTCGCTTTGTTTAGAAAGTCAGCAGGACCCGCGCTTCCAAAGAGCGCCTGGGAGCCTGCTCCGCCGAATACTGCACCGATATCCGCTCCTTTTCCTGACTGGAGAAGAACCGCGACAATCAGGCAGATAGAAACCAGTATGTGAATGGTCAGCAGAAGTGCGTACATAGTAATCTCATCCTTTACATCCAAGTATTGTCGCAAATGACGCCACATCCAGGCTCGCTCCTCCAACGAGTGCACCATCAATATCCTGCATGGCCATGAGGGCATCAATCGTATCCGGTTTCACGCTCCCACCATAGAGGACACGTATGGTATTCGCAACAGTTTTTCCAAAGAGGCGTGAGAGAATCTCCCTGATGTGAGCGTGAACCTCCTGGGCGATCTGAGGGGTGGCGGTTTTACCTGTTCCAATTGCCCAGACCGGTTCATAGGCGATCACGAGAGCCTGCGCCTGCTTCTCGTTGATCTGGGAGAGTCCTCGCATGACCTGGTTCTGAATCACGGTGGATGTCTTTCCCTGCTCTCGCTCATCGAGGGTTTCACCCACGCATACAATGGGATGGAGAGACGAGGAAAGGACCGCCTGTATTTTTTTATTCACAATCTCGTCCGTCTCGGAGAAATACTGTCTCCTCTCTGAGTGTCCTACGATTGCATAGGTGGCACCAACGCTCTCGAGCATTGCTGGGCCGACCTCTCCTGTGAATGCCCCCTGATCCTGCCAGAAGACGTTCTGAGCCCCGATCTGAATCGGTGTACCTTCGAATGCTTCTACCAACTGATGGATGTAGAGGTACGGGGGACAGATGAGCACCTCTGTATCACTCAGACCGGTGACGAGAGGCACAAGCTCCGATGAAAAGCGTTGAGCTTCTTCTCTGGTCTTGAACATTTTCCAGTTCCCAGCTACCAGGGGTTTTCTCATGCCTTCAACCTTATTCTTCCAGGACCTTGACACCCGGAAGTTCTCTCCCGCCGAGCATCTCAAGGAACGCGCCACCAGCTGTGGATATGAAATCTATCTTGTCCTCGAGATTGCTTTTATGAAGTGCCGCATCTGTATCACCTCCACCCACGATGGTCAATGCGTTTGATGCAGCGATTTTTTCTATGATGGACTTCGTGCCGTGGGCAAAGTCATCGAGTTCGAACATACCCATTGGTCCGTTCCACACGATGGTACTGCAGTCATCCAGCGCCACGGAGAAGAGTGCCGCAGAAGCTGGACCGATATCCAGACCCATGAGTTCCGGGGGGATTTCCTGAATAGTCTTGACCACGGTGGCGGTTCCCTCTTTGGCTTCAGGGGCACAGATACAGTCGACGGGCAGGTAGAGTTTCACCCCTTTCTCCTTGGCCTTGGCCATGATGAAACGTGCGGTCTCCACGAGGTCATCCTCCACCAGGGACTTTCCGATGTCCTGGCCCAGGGCTTTCACAAAGGTGAACGCCATCCCTCCACCGATAATGATCTTGTCAATACGCTCAAGGAGGTTCTCGATGATTTCGAGCTTTCCCGATACCTTTGCGCCACCTACTACGGCAGCAAAGGGCCGTTGTGGGTTTTTGAGTGCCCTGTTGATGTATTCCACCTCTCTGAGCAGCAGAAATCCTGCTGCCTTTTCGGAGATATGGTCACACACACCAACGTTTGATGCGTGTGCCCGGTGGGCAGTTGCAAAAGCGTCGTTGACGAAACATTCTCCTAGGGAAGCGAGCCTTTGAGCGAATTCGGGATCGTTTTTCTCCTCTCCGATATGAAACCGAAGGTTTTCCAGGAGAAGGACGTCCCCGGGATTCAGGTTGTCCACCAGGGTGTTTACCTTATCTCCGACACAATCAGGGGCCATATCGACCTTTGTTCCCATCAGTTCCGAGAGCCTCCGTGCAACTGGGAGAAGGCTCTTCTTCTTATCCACAGTTCCCTTTGGTCTGCCAAGATGTGACATGAGTACGACCTTGGCCTTGGAATCCACGGCATACTGGATCGTCGGGAGTACTGCCCGGATGCGGGCATCGTCCGTGATGCCGGAATTGTCGTCGAGGGGAACATTGAAGTCCACCCTGATCAACACATTCTTTGCGCGTAAGTCCAAATCTTTGATGGACTTGATTTCCATTGGTAGTTCCTCCTTGCATGATATGTTCTTCGGTTCATGTCAATCGTGACGATGTTCGAAAAAGGACAGAGGAATGGAGAATGCGAATTCATACCTTCCTTAATCCCTTTACAAATACCCGGACATCCCGTTAAATACCATAGAATCAGTGGATTGTATATTATCAAGAGACAGAGGGTGTCAATCGGGTTTGCGTACATGAATGCAGGTGATCACAGACAATCCCCCCTACTGGAATCCTTTGGGGATCAGTTTCGTCTTCTGATCCGAAATCTTGCACGGGGTAACCGGAAAAAGGCTGAACTTCTTGCCGAGGAGGGCAAGAAGGATATCTCTGTCAAGGGGATATCCATCGTCTCGCAGGATCTCATTGAAAAGATGGCTCAATCACAGGCTATCAGGAATTCCCTCATCAATTCACCTTCCATTGTCCCCGGAATCGGAACCATCATCTCTCTGGCGCTCGTCTCCATCGAAAACTTTTTTGTCCTTGACCAGAGCATCACCCTTATCATGGCACTGTGTCACCTCAGGGGGTGCTCATTCTTCTCGGAGGATTCAACGGAGGAAGAATTCATTATCCAGATCTTGGGAGAGGCGTTCGGTATCGCTGACGAGGCAGATTCGAACAGTTCATCGGCGATCGTTAAGAACTACGTGACCGGAACCCTCCCAAGAGGATACCTCAACAAGGGGCTCGACAGAGGAATGCGGAGGCTGATGACAAGATTTCTTCCCTCCCGGAGAAAATCACGAATCCTGCCCGGGGGGATAGGCCTTATCGTGTCTGCTGCGCATGCGTATGATACGGTTGTTCGTGTAGGGATCTCGACCCTGAAGCATATCACGCGGATGCAGGCAGGATCGGATTCAGCAATCGAGTTGATTCCCTCGAGCCGAAAAGATTAGAGTCGGTAGACTTCCTTGTCCCAGAGCTTAACCCAGTTTCTCTTGAGTACCTCGGTGGCTGTCTTCGGGTTGTCAACCTCCATGATAATGATCGGGTTGGAGGCCCGCCCGATATAGGGATACATGGTAATGGCATTGATTTTTGCGTCCCGTAGAGGTTTCAGCACCGCATTCATGCCACCGGGGTGATCCGGCATCTCCACGGCGAGTACATCGGTTTCAATGAATTCTATCTCCTCGGTAGTGAGGGCGTTTTTTGCTTTTTTGGGGTCATCCACCACGATGCAGATAGAGGATATCTCCGTTGATTCCTGCCCTACGGATATTGCGCGAATGTTTACACCATGTTTACCCAGGATATCGCTGAGGTACGAGAGTTTACCGGAAACGTTGGCGGTTTCGAGTCGCAATTGCTTCACGGGCATGTTCTACATCTCCTTTGCAAAGAAGTCGTATCCAACCTGCAGGGCCTCGATGTTTTTGTCCTTGAATCGCATCTTGGACTTGCCGAGGATGATCTCGATGTTGTCGATGATGGAGGATACTTTTATCTGGTGGGTCTTGCTCACGAAGGCACCGAGCATGACCATATTTGCATACTGTTCGCCAACGGTTTTTTTTGCAAGGTCATTGACCGGAATTTCGACGAGATCGATGTCACCGCGTACCGGTCTGTCCTTCACGATACTTGTATTGATGAAAATCTCTCCACCTGAGGCGCTCTGGTTCTGGAGCCTCCTGAGCGATTCATTGTCCATGACGACGAGATAATCCGGAGAAGACGCAACCGGGGATGCGATTTCTTCATCTGAGATGGCGATGGTGCATGATGTCACTCCTCCGCGCATCTCAGCACCGTAGGAGGGAAGGTAGGTCACGTAGTGTCCTTCCAGCATCGCGCCCCATGCGAGGCAGAGGCCGGAGAAGAGAATTCCCTGTCCGCCAATTCCACTCATGATCGTTTTCTGCAGCATGACTAGCTCCCCTTTTCGGTGGTGACTTCTTTCATGACTCCGAGGGGATACTCGAGCTCCAACCGCTCTTCAAGGTACTTGAAGGATTCTATTGAAGAGATTTTCCAGTTCGTGGGGCACGGGGAAAGGACCTCCACCAGAGAGTACCCGAGACCGGCCAGTTGAGTCTCAAAGGCCTTTTTTATGGTTTTCTTCGTCGCCATGACCTTGGCCGGTGTGGCCAGTGAGGTGCGTGCCACATACGCAGCCCCGGGCAGCGTTGATATGATCTCGGTGATCTTCAGGGGATAGCCCTCCACGTTGGACCTTCTGCCGAACGGGGACGTAGTGGTCTTCTGACCAAGGATTGTTGTGGGTGCCATCTGGCCACCAGTCATGCCATAGACGGCGTTATTGACGAATATGCTGGTGATGTTCTCTCCACGATTTGCTGCATGGAGCGTTTCGGCTGTACCGATCGCAGCCATGTCTCCATCTCCCTGATAGGTGAAGATAATACATTCAGGACGTGACCGCTTGAATCCCGTGGCAACGGCGCATCCTCTTCCATGGGCAGCTTCGCACATGTCGATGTCAAAGTAGTCGTAGGCAAGCACTGCACAACCGGCAGGGGGGATACCGATGATTCTGCCACGCAGATTCATTTCGTCAATGACTTCAGCTACGAGGCGATGGAGGATGGAGTGCCCGCATCCAGGGCAGTAATGGAAGGGTGTCGGTTTCAGGCACTCCGGTCGGGAAAAGATCTTCTTCATCCCTCAGAGCTCCTTCTGCATCCAGTAGCGTTCGATGATCCTGGAAATTTCTTGAGGGGAAGGGATAATGCCGCCTGGTCTTCCATAAAATTCACAGTCAACCCTGCCGCTCACTGCGAGCCGGACGTCGTCGACCATCTGGCCCGTGCTCATTTCGAACACGAGAAAAACTTTGCTTTTCTTTGTGAGGCTCAGGACGGCTTCATCGGGGAATGGCCACACGGTGATGGGCCTGAAAAGACCGACCTTCAGTCCATTGCTCCTCACCCTCTTCACTGCTCCTTTGGCAATTCTAGCTGCAGTGCCGTAAGCGATAATGACGAGCTTGGCATCGTCGGTCATGAATTCTTCATAGCGGGGCAACAGGGTTCTCATGAGGTCGTATTTGCGTTTCAACTTCCAGTTATGCTCTTCCATCTCTCTGGTATCGAGGATCAGAGACTTGATGATGCGTGAAGGTCTTTCCTGTGCGCCATTCAGGATGTAGTCCTTCGGGGGGAGATCGATTTCTTCACGTTCGTGGACAATGATTGGCTCCACAAGCTGCCCCATCATGCCGTCACCCAGGATCATGACTGGAGTGCGGTAGATATCCGCGACGTCGAAGGACTCCATGGTGAAATCATAGAGCTCCTGGATTGTGGCCGGAGCATACACCGGCATGCGGTAATCCCCGTGTCCCCCCCCACGAGTGGCCTGGTAGTAGTCACCCTGGCTGGGAGCGATGTTACCCAAACCAGGCCCGCCCCGGTTTATGTTGATAATGACTGCGGGAAGTTCCATGGCGGCGAGGAATGAAAGCCCTTCCTGTTTCAGGCTGATTCCCGGAGAGGAGGAACTCGTCATTGCTCTGACACCGGCCGCCGCAGCACCGAGCACCATGTTGATGGATGCTATTTCGCTTTCACCTTGCAGGAAGACCCTTCCGACTTCATCCATCCGACGAGACATGTATTCCGGGATCTCGTTCTGAGGGGTGATGGGATACCCGAAGTAGCATGAGCAGCCGGCGCGTACAGCGGCTTCGCCGATGGCATCCGCACCCTTCATCAGGATGGTTTCCCTCTTATTCACGATACACCTCAATGGCTATTTCAGGACACATGACAGCACAAAGGGTGCAGGCTCTGCAGTGCTGTTTGACGTACTCAGCGGGATGAACTCCCCTGGCATTCAGTCCATCGGCTATCCGGATTGCATCTTCCGGGCAGAAGGTTATGCACAGCTCGCAGCCCTTGCACAGTTCCTGGTCTATGGTGATCGTTCCCTTTGCTGCCATAGATACACACTGCCCTCTTATAAAAGTGGACCGTTATGTAACATCAAAATTTCATTCTGTACAGACTGTTTTTCCTCGAACCTGCGAAGGAGTCTCTCTGAATCATGGTGTGCTGTTGAGCATGCAGGACCCCTTGAAATAGGGAAAATCCATCCCTAAATATACAAAAAAATGGAGGTGAGACTATGGTTCTGATCGGAAGACCTGTTTGGCGATGGGACCCGTGGCGAGAAATGAATCGGTTCCAGCAGGATGTAAACAGCCTCTTTTCCGGGGTGAATCCGTATACTGCGAGAAGATTTCCCGCTCTTAATGTTTACTCAGGTGATGAAGACGTGATCATCACCTCAGAGATACCCGGGATTGATCCTGCTGACATAGATCTTTCCGTTACCGGTGACACACTCACCATCAAGGGAATCCGGAAGCCGCTGGTACTCGGTGAAGGCGAAACATGGCATCGAAGGGAACGTGGATATGGAAACTTTTTCAGGACGGTTCAGCTTCCGTACACCGTAGACGGAAACAAGATCGATGCGCAGTACACCCAGGGTGTTCTCCGGATCGTGCTGCCACGGGCAGAGGCGGACAAGCCACGGAAGATCAG